>Ga0302287_10000416_pt1 | contig 21961 bp, 17 predicted proteins | sample III_Fen_E2_4_FD_200452 | JGI IMG/M metagenome (GOLD analysis project Ga0302287, IMG submission 200452) | Peat permafrost microbial communities from Stordalen Mire near Abisko, Sweden - III_Fen_E2_4 | ecosystem: Environmental > Terrestrial > Soil > Wetlands > Permafrost | place: Sweden: Abisko...
TTGAATTGGGGTGTGTAGCTCTTGCGAGACTTTCTATTCGGATCAATCATTGCACTAACCTACCTGATCATTGTGTCCGCCGTCAGGGGTGCAGGTCAGGTGTCGGTCAATCGGGGGGCCTGGAGCTTGTCGGGTGAGGTGGGGATCGCATCCCGACCGGGTGTGCCGCGCCAAGCGGTGACGCGGAACCTTGCCCTGGAAAATGGCCATCTGGTGATGCGTTTCGAAGGACGCAGTCTTTTGGGGCGTCGTTGGGGCGGGGTGAGCGAGGGCGTTGGGCATTCCGGTGCGGTCGCACCGGTTGGCGGTCGTGTACAGGCCGATGCGGTCGTGATCGATACGCTGCTGTACCGTTGGAAGAACACGGTGGTGGCGCGCAAGCCTCTGACCAGCTACGTGGGCAGCGGGCTGGTGCAGTCCATCGATACCGGAGACGTGAACGAAGCGGGCGTGGTTCCCGGCCCCTCGGGTGCCAAGGCCGTGCACCCGCTGAGCTGGGAGCAGTTTCGCACCTTGGCCAGCGCCATGAAGTACATCCAGGCGCGCAACCGCACCTTCCTGATGGGAGTGAAGGACTCCTTGATACAAGATGATGGGGCGGCCAAGCGGCATGCGGTGAGCTTCTCGTACGACTACTGGATGGACTCGGTGGAAACGCGCACCCAGGACTTTGCCGAGGTGATGAACTGGGCCAAGAATCAGGGCTTCATCACGATTTGGACAGACTCGGCCAGTGGTCGTCGCAGTGCTTGGACATCGTCAGATCGCTATCTGTTCACCTTGATTCCCGTTGTGGCGAACAATTCGACCGAGCAGATGGACATCGACGGAAAGACAGGGACCATCGTTCCCAGCAGCGGGCAGGCCTACCCGATGAATGAGACGAGCTGGTACGGAGCAGCGTACTACGCGAACCTGAAGAGCCTGAAGGCGGGCCTGGAGCCGGTGTACGACACGGCGACCTGGCAAGCGGACTTTGGCAAGAACGGGTATCGCCTCCCGACGGAGGCGGAATGGGAGTACGCGTCGCGGGGCGGCGTGCGCACCGAATACCTGTGGGGCAATGTCTGGGACGCGACCAAGGCGGGGCGCGTAGGAAATGGCAGCGGGTCGCTGTGGCCAGTGGCCTTCTTGCGACCCAATGGCTATGGCCTTTACGACATGTTCGGAAACGCTTCTGAAAATGTGAACGATTGGTTTGCTCCGTTCACGGGCGAGGCGGTCATCGATCCCATTGGCTCCAGCCAAGGGAATCGTAAAGTCTACAAGGCACCTGGAGCTGGACAGTTTGCTGGTCGCCCCGGGTACCGTCTAGGAAGCGCATCTGAGTCCAAGGGTGGATTCCGTCTAGTGCTCCCGATCCACTGACAAAATTTGTCTTGTCTCTCCTCACTGGACCCGCCTCACCCCCTTCTTCCCCCTCTCCACCGGGGACACGGCAGAGAGGGGGAGTGCCGTGCGGGGATAGGGGCGGCACATGTGCGCCAGGGATGCCGGCCGACAGGCCCAAGACCCCGGCGCAGCCGTGGCTTGGCAGGCAGCCCGCCCGGGCGCCCAGCGGCGTTTCAGGAGTGGGCGTAGGCTTGGAGCAGGGAACGCACCTTGGTCTTGCTGGCCTTGCACAGCTTGTCGGTCAGCTCGAAGGGGATCGCGGGGAGGGAGGCCTCTTCGGAGATCCGGTCAAGCAGCGCCAGCCAGACCTTGCCGGCCATTTCCGCATCGTAGAGGGCGCGGTGGAAGGTGCCTGCGGTCTCGATGTCCAGATGCCGGACCAACGTCTCGAGCCTGTGGTTCTGCGCATCCTGGAGCATTCTTCGGGACAGCAGCATCGAGCAGTGGAAGCTTCCGGGGTAGGATCGCGAGATCCGGGCGAGCTCGGAATCCAGGAACTTGCGGTCGAAGGAGGCGTTGTGGGCGACCAGGTCGTGGTCGCCGATGAACTGGTGGAACTCTTCCATCACCTCGTCGCACGGGGCCGCGCCCTTGAGCATGGCGTTGGAGATGCCCGTGTACTGGGCGATGAAATCGCTGATCGCAAAGCCGGGGTTCATGAGCTTCTGGAAGCGTTCGACGAAGACCCCGTCGACGATCTTGACGGCCCCGATCTCGATGGCGCGGTCCCCGCAGTCCGGCGACAGGCCGGTCGTCTCGAAGTCCAGCACCACAAGGGTGTCAGCATGGCCGCTTGGTCGGGACCCCGTCATGCGGCCTGTTCCAGGAAGATCACTTCAGAGCCCGTGCCACCGCTGCCGCCAACTGGCCGCGATCGGTGAGGCCGTCGAACTCCTCGCGTACGATGCCCTTGGCGTCCACCAGGTAGGAACGGGGGATGCCGTCGAAGTGGAGCGAGTCGAAGAGCGGGAAGGCGCCCACGGCCACCGGGTAGTCGATCTTGAGCTCCTGCATCGAGACGGGCACCGGGGAGACACTCTCGTCCACGGAAAGGCCAACGATCTCGAGCGAGTCCTTGGAGAACTGCGTACGGACGGCCTTGAGCTCCTCCACCTCCTGGCGGCACGGCCCGCACCAGGTGGCCCAGAAGACCACCATGTGGGTGCGTCCCTTGAAGTCGGCGCTGGCGATGGGCTTGCCCTCGGGCGTGACGTAGCTCCAGGACGGCTCGGGCTGTCCGACCAGGCCCGACGAGCCTTGCGGGGCCTCCTTGCGGCAGCCGCCCAGGGCCAGCAGGCAGGCGACCAGGCTCAGGAGACCAAGGTGCCTCGCGTGACGCCCAATTGGTTGACGAGCTTGAGATCCTTCCATAGCTGTTCTCCTTCCAAGCGCCCTTCCAGGAGGGCGCGGTAGCTGTTCACCAGGGTTTCGAGATGGGTCGGGGGCTCGTCGAGCAGGTCCAGGCGGAAGTGCCGCACACCGGCCCCCAGCAGTTCGCGGGAGAATTCCGCACCGGTCTGGGCGCGGGCGTTGAAGACCGTATTGCGGCAGCCCGCATCGGCCTTGATCATGTGGCTGGCCCCCAGGTGGTCTTCCAGGCGCACTTCCTTGGTCTCGCAGGGGCGGCCGCAGTCGCGGAAGTCCTTGCCGTCGGTGAGGAAGGCGCAGAAGACGCAGTGCTCCATGTGGAACATGGGCATGTGCTGGTGCAGGATCACCTCGAACCACTCGGGCGGGGCGGACTTCACCAAGGCAAGCAACTGGGTGATGTTGAGATCGCAGGAGGCGGTCACCGTCTCGAGGTTCATGGTCTCCAGGAGCCAGGCGGCCGAGCGGCTGTTGGCCACGTTCAGGCAGAAATCGCCCACCTGGCGGGCTCCGGCGAAGAAGTTGGCCTGGTCGTGGTTGCGGACGAGCCAGCCGTCGGGGGTGACTTGGGCGCACTGGCGCAGGATCCAGTCCTCGCCTTCCTTGTGGATGCGCGGCGGCACCAGGAAGAGTTCCGTGCGGCTTTGCTTGCGGAAGAGCTCCAGCGCCTCGGGAAAGCGCTTGGGGTCTTCGAGTTCGCAGTAGACACGGTCCAGCTCCAGGGTGCTGGCGACTTCCAACTGGGCCAGGTTGCGCACCAGCACCGACAGGCGGGCGCGTTCGGGCACCGGGCGGACAGGGACGGGATCCTGACGCTTGGGCTCAGGGAGGACTCGCCACGAGACGCCGGTGCGACGGGCCTCCAGGAGCATCTCGCAGGCCTCGCGGCGCACCCGGTTGAGCTCGGCGACCGGCAGGAAAAGGCCCTCGGGGAGCTCGTTGACGAGCTCGCCCAGCAAGAGCGGGGTGTCGCCCATGCGGCCCAGCTGCTCCTGCAGGAGCTCGGTGGTGTAGGCGCGCTTGAGGGCGGCATCCAGGGGCACGGCGGAGGCGGCGCGGCCGACGTGGCCACGGGCGTCGCGCAGTTCGATGCACAAGGGTTCGCCGGATTTTCCGGTCACGAGGGCGCGCACGGGGCGGCGGGCTCCCGAGAGGTTGGACCAGCTGGCCTGGAGCTGGCGCTCCAGCACCGGGTCGGAGGTCTTCCATACGCGCTGTCCGGACTGCACGCGGTCCAGGCGCAGCTTCCCGCGTTCAAAGCCCAGGTGCACGAATCGCCCCACGAAGTCCACGTCCCAGACGCGTCCGCCCTCCTCGCGTAGCTCCGGGTCGCCGGCATCAAAAACCACGCCGTCGCCGGGTTTGACGGATTCCGTCAATTCGCAGATCACCACGCCCTCGCTGGCCCCGATCACGCGGCCCAGCAGCTGCCCGCGCTTCTTGGGGTAGGTGGCGTGCACGAGCTTCCTGTTGTCGATGCCGTCCAGCCAGCCGGTGTGGAAGCCGCGCGAGAAGGTCATCTCCATGCGGTAACGATCTTCCGGATCCACGGCCAGCGGCTGCGGGGCTTCGTCCAGGGTCGGGGCGATTCCGGCCAGGCGGTCCAGGGCCTTGCGGTAGGTGGAGGTGATGGCGGCCACGTACTCGGGGGTCTTGAGCCGACCTTCGATCTTGAGACTGGCCACGCCGCTTCGCACCAGCGCGGGCAGGAGCTCCATGCCCATCAGATCCTGCGGCGAGAGTAGGTAGCGGCGGCCTTCGAGGTCCACGAGCTTGCCGTCGGAGGTCAGGTCGTAGGGCATGCGGCAGGCCTGCGCACAGACGCCCCGGTTGGCCGAACGGCCTCCCAGCGATTCGCTGGTGAGGCATTGGCCGGAATAGGCCACGCACAGCGCGCCGTGCACGAAGACTTCCAGCGGAAGGGCACGCTCACCCAGGGACGTTTGGATCTTCTCGATCTCGCCGATGGTGCACTCGCGGGCCAGCACCGTCAGGCTGCAGCCCAGGGCGCGGGTGGCCTCCACCCCGGCGGCGCTGGTGACGGTCATCTGGGTGCTGCCGTGGATGGGCAGGTCGGGCGACACCTCGCGGATCAGTCGGCACAGGCCCACGTCCTGCACGATGACGGCGTCCACCCCGGCGCGGGCGGCCATGGCGGCCCACTCCTGGGTCTCGGCCAGCTCGTCCTCGAACACCAGCGTGTTCATGGTCAGGTAGCCCCGCACGCCCTGCTCGTGCAGCCACGACATCAGCTTGGGCAGCTCGCTGGAGGTGAAGTTGTCGGCCCGGATGCGGGCGTTGTGCCGCTCCAGTCCGAAATAGATGGCGTCGGCCCCGTTGGCGACGGCGGCCTTGGCACATTCCCAGCCGCCCGCGGGAGCAAGCAACTCTGGCATCGCACTGCGTAGTTCGTTCACGCAGGCAAAGATACGAGTCCCGCTCGCATTCGACTTGAAATCAAGGACGTTGTTTGTCGGCCCAGAAGCCGAAGGCCAGGAAGGCCGAGCCGGTGAGGAACAGCAGGACTGGCGGTTTCTGGTCGTCCAGCACGTAGCGGCAGAAGCGCTGGGCGGCGAAGGTCAGCAGCGGGTAGCCCGCCACGAAGAGCAGCACGAAGGCGGCGGTGCGGAAGAGGAAGTTCCACGACTTGATCACGCTGCGCACTAGGGCGTTGACGGGATTGCCCACCACCACCGAGAAGGCGGTGGCCAGTGCGAAGGAGATCTCCTTCACGTGCCGGTGGGCGAGGGCGCCGAGCGTGTCGATTCCGAGGGATCCGATCCAGTCCATGCCTGCATAGTAGGAAAAGTCCGCCCCGGTTTTTGTACCTATGCGTGACTATGGAATCGCACGAGACCGAGAGCACCGTAAGCCTTCACGAACACACTCTCCTGGCCCAGGCCGGCAGCCGCTGGTGCGAGCGCACCGGTGCCCTCACGATGCCCATCTACAAGTCGGCGACTTTTCGTCATCCCGGCGTGGGGCAGTCCACCGGCTTCGACTACTCGCGCACCAGCAACCCCACCCGCAAGGAGCTGGAAGAGGTGCTTGCGACCATGGAAGGCGCTTCCCGCGCGCTGGCGTTTTCCACTGGCATGGCCGCTGTGGACTGCGTGCTGCGCCTGTTCGCGCCGGGCGACGTGATCCAGGTGATCGAGGACCTGTACGGAGGCACCTGGCGCATCCTGGAAAGCCTGTTCCGGCCCTGGGGCCTGGACATCCGCTACATCGACCCCACCACCGTGGAGGAGGGCCGTCTGGGGCCGCACCTGCTGCCCGAGTCGAAGGCCCTGTTCATCGAGACGCCCACCAACCCGGTGCTGCGGGTGTTCGACCTGCGCGAGGCGGCCGAGGCTGCCCACGCCCTGGGACAGATCCTGATCGTGGACAACACCTTCCAACCGTTCCTGTGCAAGCCCCTGGAGCTGGGAGCCGACATCGCGCTCTACAGCGGCACCAAGTATCTGGGCGGCCACAACGACCTGCTGGCCGGCGTGCTGGCGGCGCGCACGCCCGAGCTTGCCGAGCGCCTGGCCTGGCTGCAGAACACCACCGGGGCCGTGCTGGGGCCGGAGGACAGCTGGCTCCTACTGCGCAGCCTCAAGACCCTGCCGCTGCGCTTCGCGCGCCAGGAAGAAAACGCCCAGGCCCTGGCCCATTGGCTGTGGGCCCATCCGCGCGTGCTCAAGGTCCATTACCCCGGCCTGACCGATCACGCGGGCCACGAGCTGCACCGCAGCCAGTCCAAGGGCTTCGGGGCCATGCTTTCGATCGAAGTGGACCAGCCTGAGCTGGTGAAGCAGGTGCTGGAGCGGGTGAAGGTGTGGATGTACGCGGAGTCATTGGGCGGCGTGGAGTCGCTCATCACCTTCCCCGTGCTGCAGACCCATGCCGACATGCTGCCCGAGGTGCGTGCGCGCCTAGGCGTGAGCGATCGCCTGCTGCGCCTGTCGGTGGGAGTGGAAAACATCGACGACCTGGTGCGTGACCTGGCCCAGGCCCTCGAGGTGGAGGCGTGAAGGACTTCTGCGGCGAGTCGACCCGTCTGATCTACGGCGGCCCGGCCCAGGACCGCTAAACGGGCGCCCCCGGCCGCAAGGCCGGTCGGGCCCTCGTGAACCGGGCCCCCTGCGGGTGTCCCGGCCCTGTCGGGCTTCGGTCCCTGGCGCAAGCGAGGCAGCTGCAGCCGTTTTGCCGACGGGATTCTTTGCCCAAGGCCGAGTTGCGTTGATTAACTTCTGGGCAGTCTCCCATCCAAAGGCTCCCTGATGCGTACGACCCCCCTCCGCAATGCTTGTGCCAATTTTTGGCTTAAACTGAGCTTTCTGCTTTTGCTGATGGTCTTGCCATCTCGCGGCCAGACGCAAGCCGATTCCGTGGTGGTGCGCGCCGACACGCTGGTTCTTCATGACGGCGCAAGCGCCGTGGGGCAAGCGTGCGGAAAGGTTGTGCTCCGGGATCCTTCTGTAGGGCAGGTCGTTTGCCGAGACACGAATGCGCGCTCATTGATGGTGCCACAAGCATCTACGTCGCAAAATGCCGTGACGGTTGGATATGGCCAGCGTGTTGTCTTGGATACAGGTAGCCACGGGGATGTCCTGGTTCGCTCAGGCGCGACCTTGGTCTTGCCCAAAGGGCATTTCAGGATGTCTTCGCTTGCCTTGGAGTGGGATGCCCACTTGGTGCTGGATTCGGCAAGCCTAGGAGATTCCGGCACGGTTTCTTTGGATGTGACAAATTCTGTCCATCTGATGGATCGCGTGACCGTTGGCATCGGAGCGGTTCGTAGTGGAGGCGCGCTTCGTTCCGCACAGGCTTTGACGGTGGTGGCCGGGAATCTGCAGCTTGACAATGATCTGTATGTGGGTGGTCAGTTCTACGCTGTCAATGCAATCACGCTTGGGGATCGAGTGTCGCTTACCGGAGTGCTTTCGGCAATAAAGATCGCCGTCGGTTACGACACGAAACTGATCTATGCGGCGTCTTTGGCGCATGGTGAGGTGGTGGCCGACGATGTAAGAATGGTTTCTCCTCAAGACAATTCCTGGACAAATGCCACATCGCTTGCCGTGAAGTGGACCGTCAATGGCATCGCACACAATGATGTCGAGTCCCTTCCCATCGAAGGCCCCAAGGTCATTCGCCGGTGCTCGGGAAATGTCTGCGTGCAGATCACCGTGAATGTGGACCGCACAGCCCCAGTGGTGAAGATCTTGTCCCCAGCGGATGAGTGGATCACGAACAAGGCAAGCACGGAACTGGTCTGGTCGGTGGATTCCATCCAACAGAAGGAAACGATCACGCTGCCTGAAGGCTCCAGTACGCTCACTCGTTCAGCGAGAGATTCCGCAGGGAATACCGGGTCGGCAACGATCCATGTAAGCTTGGACACCCATATCCCCGTGGTGAAGATCCTGTCACCCGTAGACGGTTTCCTGACCAATGCAGCCAGCCAGACGCTTCGCTACAGCGTCGATGGCGTCGAACAGCCTTCTGTAACGGTGCCTCTTGTCGAAGGGACAAATGTCTTGACCCGCAGATTCACTTCAAAAGCGGGAAATACCGGTACGGCCTCGATCGTGGTTCGCCTGGACACCAAGCCTCCTGTGATTGCTTTTGTTTCACCCAAGGACGGCGACACGCTGAGACAAGATCGTGTGGCTGTCAGTTGGACGGTCGATGGTGTCTTGCGACAGGACAGTGCAAGTCTAGCGGAGGGCGTGAATCAAATCCGTCGTGTAGGCAAGGATTCGGCGGGCAATCAATCTGAGGCGACCATCTCGGTTATCTACAGCAAGCCTGTAGTCGTGTTGCCTGGGATGCTAAAAGCTCCACCGATTCCGAAGGTTCCATCGCCTCCATTTTCCTGGCAAGTGGGATTCCTGTGGCAGGGTGACAGCGCGATTCAAAAGGGTGTACTGCCTGGAAGCCTTGATACGCTTCGTGTCTCTGTTCTGCGTGGCGTGGTGCAGGACGAGTCGGGCAAGCCTGTGGCCGGCGCCAAGATCACTCTCCTTGGGCATCCGGAGTGGGGATACACTCTGTCCAGGACTGACGGCTGGTTTGATCTAGGGGCCAATTATGGGCAGTCGGTAGTTGTGGATGTCCAGAAAGACGGATTCTGCCCCAGTCAGCGCCGAGTCATCCCGATGGCCGGAGAATATGTTCATGTCGAGGAAATTCGCTTGGTCCCGTTCGACGCGAAAGTAACATCGGTCGATTTTTCCGGGGGATCAACGGTGCAGCAAGTAATCGTGGGGACACCCCAGACCGATGTCGACGGTACGCGCACTGCCGTTGTCGTGACTCCGGCTGGAACAAAGGCGTGGTTGGAGCTTCCAAACGGAACGACAGTACCTGTCTCGTCCCTTTCTGTGCGTGCGACAGAATATACCGTGGGTGAAAAGGGTGTGGCCCGCATGCCGGGTGATCTTCCCCAAGGCGTCGCCTACACGTATGCAGTTGAGCTGTCGGCAGATGAAGCGGTCGCCGCTGGGGCACAACATGTTCGCTTTGATCGTCCTCTGTCCCTATATGTGGAGAATTTCCCTGGGTTTCCTGTTGGCAATGCCGTTCCGCTGGGCTGGTACGACCGCACTCGTGGTGTTTGGGTGGCTGCCAATTCGGGACATGTGCTTCGTATTTTAGGTGTTCAAAGTGGCAAAGCCTTATTAGACATTGATGGCTCTTTTCAGGCGGCTGGGAATGATTCATTGGTGGCGTTAGGAATCACCAGTGAGGAACTGGTCGAAATTGCAGGGCGCTATCCGGTCGGTTCCAGTTTTTGGAGGGTGCAGATCGAGCACTTCTCAGCGTGGGATTGCAATTGGGGTATCTTTCCCCCTGAGGACGCTGTTATACCCACTCCTGTAGTTGAAACAAAACAACAGGATGATGAATGTACGGAAGAATGCGGCTCCATCGTTGGTGTGCAGGATCGCCGACTTGGAGAATCTATTGATTTACCTGGAATGGAAAATTCGCTGATATATTCGTCAATTCGTGCTGATGGTCATATTTCAAATCATAGAATTGTTGTGCGAGTGTCTGGAGATTCTGTTGCTAATAGTTTGAAACGAATTGAATTGAGTATTAATGTGTCGGGTCAATATCGAACTAAAGAATTTGCTCCTAGTCCTAATCAAACTGATACTTTTTTTGGGATGGAAAAGATGGGTATGGGCGAGCTGTCTCAAACTCCAATGCCAAAATCACAGTTAGAAATGTTTACAAAGCTTCATACCAGTCAGTGCCAAAATTTGGTTACAATGGGAATGGTGCGAAAATTGAAGGCAATCGTGGTGCGGAAGAGTTTAGTTTTGCAAATCAATTAAATATAAGCGTTGGTAGTGTTAAAACTGATGTTTGGGGCGCGCTTGGAATGTATGAAAGTGCTTCAGGTAGTGATGCTGTTACGTCAGCAGCTGGAGGGGTAAAATACTCTGCACCTATTTTACGAAGCGATTGGATCGGACGAAAGCTGATTGATTCATTAAGGTATGCGGAGGTTTTTTCTCTAGCAAAAGATGGAAGCTATTGGGTATCCAGGAGGTCCAATGATTCTGCGAACGTTCATCATTTGTCTCCATCTGGAAATGTCATATCGATACATTCTTTCGGTTACGTACTTAATGTCGCTGCGTATGATGATGGCGCGATTGTCGTTGGGGGGGATTCTTTGGGAGTGCATAAGGTTTATAGGATTCATAGCGATGGAACAATTGAAGAACTGTTTAGATCCGGCCGTTATGAAGGTGGTATTTATGCGGTTGCGGTTGATCAGCGAAAAAGAATATATTTCAACGTAGGCCTTAAAGTGCTAAGGATGACTCTGGGAGGAAAGGTTGAAGTTGTTGCTGGAAATGGGAATGGAAAGAATGACTATGATACGATTGGTGACGCGTTGCATACAGGGTGGAATGATATTGTTGGTCTGGCTTGCGGAAAAGATGATGCATTTTACATAGCAACATATTGGCATCAAGGTTGTGGAATTTGGAAAATAGATAAGAATTACTGTTGTAGGCGAATTGCTGGCGGTGGTGTTGTGGAAGATGAGAAAAATGCAGGCCTTCAAGGCCGTGATGTGAAACTGGATGTTGTTCGAAAAATAGTAGAAAAGGAAAATGGAGATTTATGCTGGTCGGACGGATTTGATGCGATTCGCTGCGTTAATAAGGAGGATGGGTCTATCTATTTTCCTGCTGCATGGTTTTCTATGTTCTATCCGTGTGGATTTGATTTTGATCAATTTGGTATGATGTTTGTTTTAGAGAATCATGTATGGAATTATGACCCAAATTATAACAATAATGGAAGCCTAGTGATTCTTGATAGCCACGGATTTAATGCAAATACGTATAAAAAAAGGATGCTTGATGACGGAAACTTGGGGTCATTCGATATCCTTGGGCGTTTAATGTATATTGAGTCGCCATTGGCTGGAGATACATTGCGTTCCTTCCGCTACGACGATTCGCTCCAGCTTCGTGCAATCATTGAACGTAATGGTGATAGCATTGTTTACAGTCGTGAATCGGGGGCATTAGTTGTCAAAGGTCCGAAGCGAACCGGAAGTTTGGCCACTCGCCTTGAAAAAGATGCAGAAGGCAATGTGACGAAGGCAATTCTGCCCGATGGTCGCTTTTACACGATGGGCTATGGAAAGGGCGGGCTTTTGACGGAGTTTGTCAAGCCCAACGGTGCAAAGAACGTATTCACGTACGATGAAGACGGGCAATTGATTTCGGATTCAGTTGTGGGGGGAGGTGCCCAGCGTATCACGGAAACAACTGTGAGTGGTGTTCGAACTGTGACGCGCACCGACGCTGCCGGTGTCAGAAAGAGCTATGCCAAATGGTCTTCAGGGGACACCACGATTCGTTCTACAGAGATGGATGGAGTGAGGCAGATCACCAAGACTCTAGCAAATGGCTATCGCAAGATCATTCATCCCGATAGCAGTGTAGAAGAATATATCCCGCATCAAGATCCACAGTGGGGAACTGCCCATCCTCTTTACGATGAAATTCGTTGCTTACCAGATGGAACGAAGCAGACAATACACCGTGGTGCATCCATTCAGTTGCTCGATGAAAAAAATCGATTGACGCTGGTGTTCCGGGCCGATACGACAGTTGTCGGAAGTGCAGTTTACGTTTCTGAATGGACGACAGCTACCCGTACTCGCGTGGACAAGGGACCCAGCGGCGTGGCCACCACGACCCGTTACGACAAATTGGATCGCGTGGTCGAAGTCAAGGTGGGTGATTCCACGGTACAGACAGCCAGCTACAACGACACCACTGGTTTGGAAACGTGGATACGCAGTGGGGTGATCACCAAGGTTTGGCGCAATGCCAATGGACAGATCGACAGCGTACAGGGGGCAGATGGCGAGAGGCTTCGCTACATCCGCGATGCGGACAATCAACCCACGGCCATTCCGCAATCGGGTGGTGGTCAGGTGGGCTTGCGCTGGGATGATCGCGGGCGCTTGGTTGGCTTGACTCCCTGGGGCAAAGGGGAGCACCAGTTCCTGTACAACTCCTGGGGCGGAGACTCGCTGTACATTCCTCCTGTAGTCGGTGGCAAAGATGGGCAGGTGGGTTACAGCTACGACGAGAAGGGGCGTCTCAAGACGGTTCGGTATTCGGATGCGGATTCGGTGGTGGCAAGCTTTGACAACAAGAGCCGCTGGTCGAATTTGACGTTGAAGGATGGCTCGGTGGACTACACCTACACCGGCGACAACCCGCTGTTCACTTCGGCCACGCGCAGCTTGCCGGGTGGTACTAGCCAAGGATTGGCTCTGAAGCTCAACGGCTCGCGCATCGATGGTGAGACTTGGTCGGGCGCTGTGGCAGGATCTGTCGAACGAACTTGGACGGTGAACCAGACGTTGGGTGGCTTGAGCGTCAACGGGGATCGCGTCAATTACGCTTGGGGCTTGGATGGCCATTTGCTGCAGGCGGGTGATGCGACCTACCAGCAGGATCCATTGTATGCGCGACTGCGCCGGATCGATCTGGGCGATCTCAAGACCGATCTCAGCTACGACCAATCCGGCTTCGGCCCATTGATCGCCGACACGCTGCGTTACCAGAACTTGCCACTGTACGCCCAACGTTTGGGCTATGATGCATCTGGTCGAATCGACAATAAAACAGAATTTGTCTGGATTCGTTCAGGGATCTCCACGAGCATCGACTCGACGCGCTGGCAATACGGCTACACGAACGGCCGCCTGACGACGGTTCTGAAGAACGGTGTCACGGAAGCGACCTACGCGTGGGACAGCAACGGCAATCGCCTGCATTCGTCGGTGGATGCACAAGACCGTTTGGTGTTACAGGATGATGCTCAATGGTCATACGATGCAATCGGCCATTTGAAGCGGCGCATCGACAATCGTGGGGTGTGGGACTTCCATTACGACGCTTTGTGGAATCTGCTATCGGCCAAAGGCACGCAGACCATCGACTATGTGGTAGACGCGCGTGGTCGTCGGGTAGGCCGCAAGGTGAACGGCGCACTGGTGCAGGGCTTCCTGTACGGCGACCAATTGGAGCCGGTGGCAGAGCTGGACGGCTCCAGCCAAGTGGTGAGCCGCTTCGTGTACGGCAGTCGTCCGCATGTACCGGACTACATGATCAAAGCGGGTGTGAAGTATCGCTTGGTCACGGATCACTTAGGCAGTGTGCGGCTAGTAGTGAACGCAACCACAGGCGAAACGGTGAGCCGCATCGATTACGACGTGTGGGGCCAAGTGACCCACGCCGATAGTCTGAGCTTCCAGCCGTTTGGGTTTGCGGGCGGATTGCGGGATGACGCGACAGGATTGGTGCGGTTTGGAGCACGGGATTACGATCCGCATGTGGGGAGGTGGACGGCGAAGGATCCGATTGGATTTGGTGGAAGTGAAGGAGACCTATACGGATATGTTGGCTCGGATCCAGTCAATGGAATTGATCCTACCGGAAAGTTCATTTTCAGCAGGGAGTTCATCAGTCAATATCCGAAAGCATATCGGCGGCTCAAGAGCCTTTCTTTGAGGATTTCTCAAAAGCAGTATGATGCATTTTCGAAATGGGGAGGTGCATGTACGCGAGATGTCAATGCTGCTTTGAAAGATGGAAGTGGTCCTAATGTTATTGCAAGTCCTCTGGATCCTTTGGCCGGATGGTTTGATCACGATAGGCCTTATGCGATCCAAATAGATGCACAACTCCTTGAACGATATCAGTTTAGCGAATTTTCGGATTTATATTTTGATGCTACCGCTGAACATGAATTGACGCATTATTTCGCATACAAGAACGGGATTTCTTCGAGTACCATAGAATATGGGGAGATGTATGAAACAGATGTCTATGGCGGAGTTCAAAAGCCATGATAAATAATGTGATGACTTTGATCTTCCTGTGGGGGAGATTGATACAGTCAGATCCGAATTTGGTTTCAAAGATAGTAGCCGGTAATGTTCATTGCAGCGAGGTTGACTTGCTGGTGTACAATGTGGGGAATTGGTTCGTTGATGTTCCTTCTTATCTTGGGCCAGCAAAATATGGCGTTGAATTTAGTACGGATTGCAAAATGTGCTTGATTGATCGAAAATTAGATGTGACGCCCTTGGCGCGTGGTGATACATTGAGATTGTATCCTGCAATGCTATATGGATATAAAATCAACTTGAATAGGTATTACAAATTGAGTGGTGAGAAATTTCGACTGTGGGCACTCCTTTCTGTTAAGAATCTCTCTCGAGGGAAAGATGTAATTCATGTGGCAACGGATACGATCGAATGTGTGGGAAATTGATGCGTGCGATTGGTTTGTTGTGAAATGATTGCAGCTGTTGCTTGTTTTTTGACTGCGATGTGTGGAAATGGTGAATTTAAACTTGTTACAAGCCTCGCCAAAGTCGGGAATTCGTGCAATTTGGTGGATGTTTTGGTTCGGAACGATGGGCGGCGGCAAGTAAATGTGCGTGCACAATTTGGTCCAGCAGATTATGGTGTGCAATTTTTCTCGGATTGTGCGGAGTGTTTTGTTGATCGAGAGGTGAGAGTGTCACCAATGGGGAGGTGGGATACATTACGTTTGTATCCTATGACTATTGGGGGGCAGAGATTGCGGTTAAGCGATTATTATGAGATGAATCAACGGAAATTCAGGATTTGGGCTGTTATTGATTTGGTGGAGTATTCTGCTGAAAAAAATAAGATTCATTTGGTTTCAGATACGATCGAGTGCGGGCATTAATCTATGTCTCCCTTCCTGGGGCCCCATTTTGCGAGCTTGCTCGCGTGGGGCGCACTGCCACAGCTTCCCGCGCCAGGTTGCTGATCGGAGAATGAGCGGGGCACGGCACCAGAGTGCGAAGTCCGTGGCCCAGCCGGCGGAACGGCTGGCGGGGGTTCTCCAAGGTGGCCCGGACCACCTTGGGCGCCGTCTGGGCGCGCAGCCCAGAGCAACGGTTTTAAAAGAAATACAGTTTGAAGAAATCTTCATGCTTCGACAAGCTCAGCACGAACGGTAAGAACAACGAGGAAGCCGTCCACAAGGACAGAAAAAGCAAACAATGACCTCCCCCCGACCGTCACCCGACAGGGCCAAGACCCCGCAGCCGCAGGCGAGGAGGCTTGGTGAGCCCATGACAGGAATTGTCAAATCAAGATCATGGGCGAATAGGGCGGGATCAGGGCCAAAGAGAAATCGCTTGGGCTACGACGCCAGTGGCCGGATCGACAATAAAACAGAATTTGTCTGGAGTCGTTCAGGGATCTCCACGAGCATCGACTCGACGCGCTGGCAATACGGCTACACGAACGGCCGCCTGACGACGGTACTGAAGAACGGTGTCACGGAAGCGACCTACGCGTGGGACAGCAACGGCAACCGCTTGCACGCGACGGTGGACGCACAAGACCGCTTGGTGACGCAGGACGATGCGCACTGGGAGTACGACGCAATCGGCCACTTGAAGCGCCGGACGGACAATCGTGGTGTTTGGGACTTCCACTACGACGCCTTGTGGAATCTGCTATCGGCCAGCAAGGGCACGCAAACCATCGACTACGTGGTGGATGCCCGAGGCCGCCGGGTGGGCCGCAAGGTGAACGGCGCACTGGTGCAGGGCTTCCTGTACGGCGACCAGTTGGAGCCGGTGGCGGAGCTGGACGGTTCGAACAAAGTGGTGAGCCGCTTCGTGTACGGCAGCCGCCCACACGTACCGGACTACATGATCAAGTCGGGGGTGAAATACCGCTTGGTGACGGACCATCTGGGCAGCGTGCGGCTGGTGGTGAACGCAACCACAGGCGAGACCGTGAGCCGCATTGATTACGACGTATGGGGCCAGGTGACGGCAGCGACGAACCTGAGCTTCCAGCCGTTCGGTTTCGCGGGTGGGCTGCGCGATGACGCGACGGGATTGGTGCGATTCGGAGCGCGGGACTACGATCCGCATGTGGGAAGGTGGACGGGGAAGGATCCATGGGGATTCGATGGCAACCAAACTAATTTGGAACAGTATTCCAATGGTGATCCAGTTAACTTTGTTGATGTAACGGGAAAGGCTCCGTACTTGGTCAATAGAATGCTGGGAGGTGGCCCTGTACTGCCTGCTGGCCTCATTTTGACACATACATTTGTTTATACGACAAATGCTAATGGATCAGTAAAGCATACGTATAGTTGGGGGAATACGGCAAACCTGAATGGCTGGAACTTAGATCAGCCTGAAGATATGCGTGCAGCGAACTCTGCTCAAAGCCATTGGTGGGGATCCATTAAGATGGGTGATGATGAAATGGATGGATATGTAGATAAGGCGTTTCATTTGCTGATTAATCCGGCATTTAATCATGCGAATGGACTGATAGCGAAAAACTGTAAGTCTGAGGCGTGGAATCTTCTTTCGACGGCAGAATTTCTTTCGGAAAGTGGATTTTGAATGCGAAAAGTAATGTTGGTGTGTCATGTTTTTTTGCTGCTGAACTTGATTGCGTATGCTTTTTTCTATTCTGCAGCAATCCTATTAGGTCCATTTCTCGCCATACTTAGTGTGGCGTTTCGGTGGATACCTGATGAACCGAAGTATCTTGTGATGCCTGTGGTTTCAGTATTGGTTGCGATATTGATTGGGGCTATTCGCGTTGACGAAATTGGCTTGAGAGGAACTGTAATTTTGGGTACAGCGATTTCTATGGGCGTTGGATCAATAGTGGCAATCTGTGCAGGATATTACCGTGCTATGAAAGTGGGATATGTATTAGAGGTGATATCGGGAATGGTTGTTGCACTATTACTGCCGCATGGCGTGCTGGGGTCTTGATTGCTTTGGAAATTTAAAAGTAGCCAACTGTACTTCCCAAATATGGGCCCCCATTTTGCGAGCTTGCTCGCTGTGGGGCGCACTGCCACTGCTTCCCGCGCAAGGTTGCTGACCGGAGAATGAGCGGAGCACGGCACTGGAGTGCGAAGTCCGTGGCCCAGCCGGCGGAACGGCTGGCGGGGGTTCTCCAAGGTGGCCCGGACCACCTTGGGCCAGGCCTGGGCAGGATGCCCAGAGCAACGGCTTAAAAGAAAATCCGTATTCACCAAACAACTAGAAAAGCCGCCCGCAAGGACAGAAAAACGTAAACCATGATCTCCCCCCGACCGTCACCCGACAGGGCCAAGACCCCGCAGGGCCGCCCTTCGATACAGCGGCAGAGCCGCCACTCGGGGAACGGCCCGAGGAGGCTTGGTGAGCCAATGGACAAGATTTGTCATAATGGCATTGGCGAATAGGGCGGGATCAGGGCCAAAGGTGAGTCGCTTGGTGTACGGCAGCCGTCCGCATGTGCCGGACTACATGATCAAATCGGGGGTGAAGTACCGCTTGGTTACCGATCATTTGGGCAGCGTGCGGCTAGTAGTGAACGCAACCACAGGCGAAACGGTGAGCCGGATCGATTACGACGTGTGGGGGCAGGTGACCCACGCCGACAGCCTGAGCTTCCAGCCGTTTGGGTTCGCGGGTGGGCTGCGGGATGACGCGACGGGATTGGTGCGGTTTGGCGCACGGGATTACGATCCGCACGTGGGGAGGTGGACGGCGAAGGATCCGATTGGGTTCAAGGGTGGAACGAATAATCTTCAGGAGTACACAACAGGAGATCCTGTCGATTTTGTAGATCCTAGTGGCTTGATAATCCGAATCGGCGGTGATGATGTTTTTAAAGAAAAAGTAAACCTGATGATTTCAAAGATTCAGGGGAGTTCTCATGGAAATGGAATGGTTGAAAAGCTTCAAAAATGCAAAAATACCTATGATATAATTCCGGCATCCAGATATGGAGGAGCTGATTACTCTGGTAGGATTATTATGATTGATCCAGATTGGCATCCGGTCGTTTCTACCTCCAAGGGGCCAGAAGCAATATCTTCAGAGATATTGCTAGCTCATGAAATGGGACATTTGCTTGGGGTAAGAGATGACGGTGATCGAAGAATGAATAATGTAATTGCAAATGAAAATCCCGTTAGGGTTGAATTGGGATACCCGATACGGACCAGCTACATGAATACATACATGGGGGATTGATAATGATTTCTGTGCTTTGCATGTTCTTTGGTGTATTCGTGTGTGATCCGCAATACTCGGTTGACTATGTGCGAATTGGCTTGGAAACCCCTGTTGCACTTGGGTTGTCGAATATTCACGAATATGCAATGCGAGGAGGGATGAGTTTTTGTCGATCATCTGTGATTGTTGATAGCGCGATTAATGTCGCGATTAAATCAAGAAACATCACTAAAGGTGATTTTGATGAAAGTAATGTTAGGCTTCTTGTGCGGGATAAAAATAATGATGTATTTATGGTTGATAACCTTGGACGCTACATTTTCCGGAATGGTCGTGGAGTATTGAGTCGTATACGAATAAAACGGCTGATGGAAAAAATTTCATCAGGGGGCACATACGAGGGGAATGCGTGTACTTGTTATGACAGCTTTTGAATTTGATATGGGGCCCCATTTTGCGAGCTTGCTCGCTGTGGGGTGCACTGCCACCACTTCCCGCGCTAGGTTGCTGATCGGGGAATGAGCTGGGCACGGCACAAGAGTGCGAAGTCCGTGGCCCAGCCGGCGGAACGGCTGGTGGCGGTTCTCCAAGGGAGGCCAGTCTCCCTTGGGCCCTGGCCTGGACCGGGAGGGTCCAGAGCAACGGTTTAAAAGAAAATCCGTATTCACCAAACAACTAGAAAAGCCGCTTGCAAGGACAGAAAAAGCAAACAATGACCTCCCCCCGACCGTCACCCGACAGGGCCAAGACCCCGCAGCCGCAGGCGAGGAGGCTTGGTGAGCCCATGACAGGAATTGTCAAATCAAGATCATGGGCGAATAGGGCGGGAATAGGGCCAAAGGTGAGCCGCTTCGTGTACGGAAGCCGCCCGCACGTACCGGACTACATGATCAAGTCGGGGGTGAAGTACCGCTTGGTTACGGATCATCTGGGCAGCGTACGGTTGGTGGTGAACGCAACCACAGGCGAAACGGTGAGCCGAATCGATTACGACGTGTGGGGCCAGGTGACGGCAGCGACGAACCTGAGCTTCCAGCCGTTCGGGTTTGCGGGTGGCCTGCGGGATGACGCGACGGGATTGGTGCGGTTTGGCGCACGGGATTACGATCCGCACGTGGGGAGGTGGACGGCGAAGGATCCGATTGGGTTTGGTGGAGGGCAAGGGAATATCTATTGCTATTCTGGAGGTGATCCAGTTAACTATATCGATCATACTGGTGCTTTGACTGCAGTCATAATCACATTTGATTATGGTATCGCTAGCCATGTTGCTGTGTCGATTTCTAATGCTAATGGATCGACGATTTGGGATCCGGGAGGTAGCTTCCCTGCGCGTGAAGAGGGATATGTGCACGATAACAATGTAGACGACAAGAATGACAAAAATGCATCACTATTGAGATACGTAAATTGGGCTCATGGTGTTGGATCTGAAGTGGAGTTATATCCGCTGCCTCTGACCGTTGGTCAAGAGGAAGAAATGCGAGATTCATTGGGTGGTGGAACGCCAGGAATGTGTGCCAATAGTGTTGCGAGTTGGCTAAATTCTTATGGCCCATACAAAGGGAAATTTGGATGGGCTCTTTTTCCTGGGACAGTACAAACCAAACTTAGGAGTTTGCTTTATGGGCTTTAAGAAAAAGGTATTTTTGGCCATGTCGCTACTTGGCTACTGCTTGGTTTTTTCATTTAAGTCGGGACCTTGGGGGTATTCTGTAGCACAGGCCCGCCCTATGTTGGCATACATGTATGCAGCAATTGCCTTGTATCTAGCTGTTGCGAAATTTGATCGGAAGTTCATTTTTCGAAATGTTGTGATTGCATATGTGTTGGTTGGTCTGCTGACTGCATTTGTGTTTTGGTTGTTGTCTTATGCAGGTGGTAAGATTTCTTTTTGTCCTAGAATAAGCATTGCTTCTGTCCTGATTTTACCATTGACTGTTGGCGATTGGTATATTCTTTTTCCAATAATATATGGCTATAGAATATTGCCAGAGAGAATGAATGATAAAGAAAGTGTTATGGATGAAAATGAATAAATCGAGTTGCCACTTCGGGCCCCATTTTGCGAGCTTGCTCGCTGTGGGGCGCACTGTCGCCGCTTCCCGCGCTAGGTTGCTGATCGGAGAATGAGCCGGGCACAGCACAAGAGTGCGAAGTCCGTGGCCCAGCCGGCGGAACGGCTGGTGGCGGTTCTCCAAGGGAGGCCAGTCTCCCTTGGGCCCTGGCCTGGACCGGGAGGGTCCAGAGCAACGGCTTAAAAGAAATACAGTTTGAAGAAATCTTCATGCTTCGACAAGCTCAGCACGAACGGAAAAACAACGACCACGCCGTCTGGAAAGACAGAAAAAGCAAACAATGACCTTCCCCCGACCGTCACCTGAATGGGCCAAACCCGGCCGCCCCTTGGGCCAGGCCTGGGCAAGCTCTAAATACGATATGATGAGGATATATCGATGACGTATCGTGCTATTTTTGGACTTTTGTCATGCGCTATTGTTGTGGTTGCATGCGATTCAAATGTTGAAAAAGTGTATTTTCATGGCTGCGACCTTGATTCTGCAGTCTCTTGGTTGAGAGACCGGCGCGAGCATGTTCCACGAGATTCGGATAGTGCGAATCTCTATCTGGGAGCGATGTTTGGTTACGGAAGAGATCCGTCGAATTGTTTGATGATGAAAGTGCGATCTCAAGGTTTGTATTACTCTTGGGATCTCAGTCGAGCTTTAATGGAATGCGCAAATGTTTCTGAGAATATGCGTGGCTCTTGTGATAGTATTGTAAATCATGTTGGCTATGAATCTAGGAAATTGGACTCCATTTGTGGTGCGTATATACCGCAGTTCACAGATTCATGCGCTGTTGGAAAAAGGGTGACAAAGGAATCTAGTCGAAAGGATTCTGCAGCTGCGCCGGTTCGAGGTCACTATCCTGGAATTTATAGAGGTGTGTGCGAGGATTCTTCTTGGGTACTTGTTTTTCGGACTGATGACTATGCAGCTGGCTGGCGTCGAATGAAGAAATTGCCTAATAGAAATTGATGTTCTTATGAATTTTAATATTATAATGGATAACCCAGTGTTCACAGCTCGCGAGATTGGATCTGTCGATGCTGACAATGTGCGCGTACTGCTTTCTGAAACACATAAAATTCCGATATTAAATAGGTTTTGTTTGTGGCGAAATAAAATGAATCCACTGTTGATTGGCCGTGAAGATGAAACTGTTTCTTTTCTGATGGAGAAAATTAAAGAAGGATTTCTAGAGTTTTCTGATTGTAACTATGTCTGCATTCTCAATGTTCTGGAGGGAGACTTTCTGAATGGCGGATTGGACTTTGTATTTAAAATCAGCAATCCTCCTGGAAATGGCTTGATTACTTTTGGATGGTCTGTTTTTCGTTGTGATGGTGGCTTTGTGATTTACTAGAAGTGGTATTATTTGGCATTATCCCTTCATGGGGCCCCATGTTGCGATCTTGATCGCGTGGGGCAGGACTGCCACCGCTTCCCGCACAAGGTTGCTGAGCGGAGAATGAACGAAGACGGCACAGGAGTGCGAAGTCCGTGGCCCAGCCGGCGGAACGGCTGGCGGGGGTTCTCCAAGGTGGCCCGGACCACCTTGGGC
>Ga0302287_10000417_pt1 | contig 21935 bp, 17 predicted proteins | sample III_Fen_E2_4_FD_200452 | JGI IMG/M metagenome (GOLD analysis project Ga0302287, IMG submission 200452) | Peat permafrost microbial communities from Stordalen Mire near Abisko, Sweden - III_Fen_E2_4 | ecosystem: Environmental > Terrestrial > Soil > Wetlands > Permafrost | place: Sweden: Abisko...
TTCAAACCAATCCGTTATAAGTTTCAACGTTTCGGATTCTGCTTCTTTGCGCGGCGTATGCCCTGCATCTGACATTTCTAAGATAGTCACGAAAGTTGGTATCTCCCGTTTCAACACATTCAGTTGTTCCACACTTCCAAACTCATCACATTCGCCCTGAAAGGCTAATACAGGGCACATTATATTTTTAAGCAGCGGCACAATCGTCCACCGGGCAAAATAATCGCTCAGCCACGTTTCATGCCAAAGACGGAAAAGTTCAGATGTCTTATCACCATGATATTTAGCTAAACTATCAAGCAAACCTGTAGTTTTTGCCCGCTCACGAGTTTTCAGCACAGCATCTTTACCCGAGTCTTCGATAAAACTATGTGCCCCTTCGAGTATCAAGCCCTTAATTCGTTCCGGATAAAGAGCTGCAGCCAACAATGCGATTGTAGCACCGTCACTGTGTCCATAAATAACCACATGCTTAACATTACAAGCATTAAGAATCTCTATTAGTTCATGAGCCTCATCATGCAAATAAAACTCAGTACGCTGCGCAATCGCAAATGGAGACGATTGCCCGTATCCACGCCGATCATAAACCAGTCCATTCAGCCCGCTTATTTTCAGCAATGTTTCTGGAAAATCACCCCACATTTCGCTACATCCCCATGAATCATGCAGGAAAACCAATGTTGGTTTCGTTTCATCAACCGAAAAAGAATCCATTTGCCGCAAAAACAACTGATAACCCTCTCGTTTCAAATAAGATATACTCATTAATTTCTTGTTAATTACTAATTCACAAATGTAGAAAAAAAACACCAACTAATCACTGGTTATCAATAATTTTATACCTTTGTAAGAACTTCTAAAAACAGAATAATGAAAAAATTAGTTGTACTTACCGGGGCCGGAATGAGCGCCGAAAGTGGTATTAGCACATTTCGCGATGCGGGTGGACTTTGGGAACAGCACAGGGTAGAAGATGTGGCAACACCTCAGGGTTGGTTACGTAATCCGGCTTTAGTGCTCGATTTCTATAACCAACGCAGGAAGCAATTACTTGAAAGCAAACCCAATGCAGGTCACTTAGCTTTAGTGGATCTTGAAAAATATTTTGAGGTTCAGATAATTACTCAAAATGTAGACAATTTACACGAGCAAGCCGGAAGTTCGCATGTTTTACATCTGCACGGTGAATTAATGAAAGTCCGGTCCTCCGGTCCGGGAGAAGAAGTTTTCAAACTCACCCCCGACAATTATGAAACGCATATGGGTGACAAATGCCCAAAAGGATTTCAACTGCGTCCACACATTGTATGGTTTGGCGAAGCAGTTCCTGAAATTGAAAATGCCATTCGTTTTACCGAAAAAGCTGATATTTTAATTGTAATAGGAACATCTATGCAGGTTTATCCTGCGGCAAGTCTCATAAACTATGTCAAACCGAATGTATCGGTTTATCTTATTGATCCACACGAAGTAAATATGTACTCAAAAAATGTAACAGTTATTCAGAAAGGAGCATCGGAAGGTATGGCAGAATTAAAAATATTATTAACCAGTCCATTACTCAATTCATAAAAAACGCCCCGGTTTGCAATATACAGACCAGGGCGAATGATTTTTCAGAAAAATTTATCTTCGCTCCTGATTATTTTGTTCATTTCTACTTCCAGCACTTCTGGTATCCTTAGTGTCGGTAGTTGGTGTTCTGGGCTGTTGGCGCATTTGTTTTTCCACTTTCACAGGTTGCCCAATAGTTCTACCGTAATAGTTTGTACTTCTGACCGTTCTGGTCGATTCAGTATTAGTATTTTGTTGGTGATTATTTGTTTCGGTTCCTGCCGTACGTGTAGGAGCTCCGTTACTATTGCCATTATTTTGATACTGACGATTTGTATTATTATCATTATTTGAAGAACCGTTTTTGTTCCCATTGTTTTGAGGTTGGCTATTCCCATTATCAGTCTGCGAGGGACGATTGGTATTTCCTCCATTATTTTTATTATTTTGCTGTTGGTAAACATTCCCATTATTTGATGAGCGAGTGTTATTCGAATTGCTGTTCCATGAGTTTTGATCATTTCGCCTGTTATTATCATCTGTAGAACGAGTTGAGGTTCCTTTACTACTCCAATTATATTGTTGTTTCCGGTCGTCAGGTGTATATTTAAACTGACGGTTCGATTTCAGATTTTCATTATCCCAACTTCGCGCACGATTTCTCTGGTTTTCAGACCAGTAAATAGCACTTTTACTATTTTCATTAAATCCTCTAACATAAGGGATATTGCTATGATCGTAATAGTCGCGGTAATAATACCTCGGATAATGTGATACATAATACTGATGATGCATCCATGGTTGATATACATTAATATCCAAAGCGATTGAAAAACAATCATTCAAATCAAACCCGGCATAAACCGAAGGACATTCCGGCGAATCGTACCACCTTCCATTAGAAAGATAAACAAACTGACGGGCAGAAAGATCGTAGTATGCTTCAATGTCAGGTAAATAATAATAGCGTACACCTTGATAATATGGAGGAGCCCACTGCGGATTTTCATACCGCGTCTGCGATACCTGCGGAATATAACTGTAGACATCGCATCCTGAGAATGCAGACACAAAAAATAATGTAACTAATACTGCTGCAAGATTTTTAAACCGTTTCATATGTTTTGTTTTTTATGTTATTAATCAAATAAAATACAAATATAGTGCCATTTTGGATACTTTCACAACCAAGAGGTTAGACGTTTATTATTCAATACATTACACTAAACAGCCAGACTATACAAAGGGATTAGGCACGGTACTTAATTTAAATGAGTGCAAAAGATAAAAAAAATAATCTGTTCTGTTCATAATTCAACCATAAATTAATGTTTAGTTTAACGCTATATCTTACTACAAGTCTGATTTACTGATAATGAATATATCCAAACCACATATCAGTAACCATACAAGCTCAGGATTGAAGATGAGTTATTAATTAATAAACCTCCATGCAATTATCAAGCAAAAAAGAATCTACTTAAAACAATCCGGCAATTCATTCATTTTGAATATCATCGAAAATCTATTTAAATCTCATCTATGATTTTAATCATCCAAGAAAAAGATAAAAAATTATTGGATAATCCAAAATGATTATCTATCTTTGCAGTCCGAAATCAAAAACAGAAACAAATATATTAAATAATTAATAGTTATGATCGTAGTTCCAGTAAAAGAAGGCGAAAACATCGAAAGAGCATTGAAAAAATTCAAACGTAAATTTGAAAAAACTGGCGTTGTAAAAGAACTTCGTCGTCGTCAATGTTTTGACAAACCTTCTATCGTAGGTCGCGAAGAAAAAATGCACGCGATTTATGTTCAAAAAAAGAATCTAAGCGAAGAATAGAAAATAACATACGGAAAGCTTGTTTTCCTTGTTTATTTAAACTATTTTCGTTGCAGAATTGAACATACGGTTATGATGAACGAATTTCTGCAATATTTACAGTATGAGAAGAATTACTCCTCTCATACTGTTTTGTCATATAATACAGACCTTCATCAGTTTTGTAATTTTCTTAAAATCACTCCCGATTCATTAGACCCAAAAGCAGTAAGCTCACTGCAAATTCAGCAATGGGTTCTATCACTAATGTCCGCCGAAATATCAGCCAGAACTTTATCGCGTAAAATTTCTACGCTTAAATCATTTTGGCACTTTTTACTTGCAAGAGGATATGCAAGTCAAAACCCAACGTTAAAAATCATTTTGCCAAAAACAAAGAAACCGCTTCCTGCGTTTTTTAAGGAAAGTGAAATGACTGCAGCATTGGATAAATCATTTACTCCGGAAGGTTTCGATCCGATCAGAGACCAGCTAATTCTAACTGTTTTTTATCTTACAGGAATGAGACTCTCAGAACTTCTGAATATAAGAGATACCGATATTGATTTACCGGAAGGGAATATTCGCGTCATCGGGAAACGGAACAAACAACGAATCATTCCTATCGACAAGTCACTCTGCAGTGACATAGAACAATATATTACATTACGAAATGAATCCATAGAAGCTTTCGAGCCATATCTGTTTGTAAGAAATAATGGAAAAAAAATGTATCCGAAGTTGCTATATAATATTGTTCATAGCAATATGTCGGAGGTAAGCAGTTTAAACAAAAGAAGCCCACATGTACTTCGTCACACTTTTGCTACCAGTTTACTAAACGGCGGAGCCGACATCAACGCCGTAAAAGAATTATTAGGACACAGTAGCCTGGCAGCAACGCAAGTGTACACACATACGAGCTTCGAAGAACTATACAATATATATAAACAAGCTCATCCAAGAGCAAAATAAAAAAGGAGGTTATTATGAAACTACGGATTCAATCCATCAATTTTGATGCAACTACCACACTAGAATCTTACATCAACAAAAAAACGTTGAAGTTAGAAAAGTTTTTTGATGAAATTATAAGCATAGAAGTATACTTGAAGGTAGTAAAACCCGAAACGTCAACTAACAAAGAGGCCGAAATCAAAGTATCTGTTCCAAATGTTGATTTTTTTGCTTCCAAAACATGCGATTCTTTCGAAGAGGCTGTAGACCTAACTCTCGAAGCCATAGACAAACAGATACGCAAATACAAGGAAAAAACCACTAAAAACTAAAATATTCTGGTAAATGTTTTGTAGTCCAAAATATTTCCGTACATTTGCAAGCCGTTTGAATCAGAGTGTTCAAACGGCTTTTTAAACACCAAAAATGCTATATATTAGCACATTGCCTCTTTAGCTCAGTTGGCCAGAGCACGTGATTTGTAATCTCGGGGTCGTTGGTTCGAATCCGACAAGAGGCTCAGCGTTCTTTATTTAATGTATCGAAATTAAAATGGGCAGTTACCAAAGTGGCCAACTGGGGCTGACTGTAACTCAGCTGTCTTTCGACTTCGGAGGTTCGAATCCTTCACTGCCCACCAATTTATAGTTTCCGATTGAAAAATGATAATTAACTGTCATCTATCAATTGTCAAGTATTAATTGAATTGCGGAAGTAGCTCAGTCGATAGAGCATTAGCCTTCCAAGCTGAGGGTCGCGGGTTTGAGTCCCGTCTTCCGCTCCAATAATGGAGAACTAAATCAAATGTGATTTTTTAAATCCATTTTTGCTGTTGTAGCTCAGTGGTAGAGCACTTCCTTGGTAAGGAAGAGGTCGCGAGTTCAATTCTCATCAACAGCTCAACTTTGTAAGCTTTTATAAAACATATTAAATTAATTATTAAATAATCTTTGAGTTATGGCAAAAGAAAAATTTGACAGGTCAAAACCCCACGTTAACGTAGGTACTATTGGACACGTTGACCACGGTAAAACTACCTTGACCGCTGCAATTACTATGGTACTTGCAAAAAGAGGGCTTTCTGAAATGCGTTCATTCGATTCAATCGATAACGCTCCTGAAGAAAAAGAACGTGGTATTACTATCAACACTGCACACGTTGAATACCAAACAGCTGCTCGTCACTATGCACACGTTGATTGTCCGGGTCACGCTGACTACGTTAAAAACATGGTTACTGGTGCTGCTCAAATGGACGGTGCTATCATTGTAGTTGCTGCTACTGATGGTCCAATGCCACAAACACGCGAACACATCCTTTTAGCTCGTCAGGTAAACGTACCTCGTATTGTTGTTTTCATGAACAAATGCGATATGGTTGATGACGAAGAAATGTTGGAATTAGTAGAAATGGAAATGCGCGAATTGCTTTCTTTCTATGATTTCGACGGCGACAATACTCCTATTATCCGTGGTTCTGCACTTGGTGGTTTGAACGGCGTTCCAGAATGGGAAGACAAAATTATGGAATTGATGGATGCAGTTGATACATGGATTGAATTACCTCCACGTGCTGTTGATAAACCATTCCTAATGCCAGTTGAAGATGTATTCTCTATCACAGGACGTGGTACAGTTGCAACAGGTCGTATCGAAACAGGTATTATCAAAACAGGTGAAGAAGTACAAATCATCGGTTTAGGTCATGAAGCCAAAAAATCAGTTGTAACTGGTGTGGAAATGTTCCGCAAAATTCTTGACGAAGGTCAGGCTGGTGATAACGTAGGTTTATTACTTCGTGGTATCGACAAAGAAGAAATTAAACGTGGTATGGTTATTACCCACCCGGGAAAAGTAACTCCTCACACTAGCTTCAAAGCAGCTGCTTATATCTTGAAAAAAGAAGAAGGCGGTCGTCATACACCATTCCACAACCGCTATCGTCCACAGTTCTATATTCGTACCTTGGACGTAACAGGTGAAATTACTTTACCTGAAGGAACAGAAATGGTTATGCCAGGTGACAACTTGGAATTAACTGTAACATTAATCTATCCGGTAGCTTGTAGCGTAGGTTTACGTTTTGCTGTCCGTGAAGGTGGACGTACAGTAGGTTCAGGACAAATCACAGAACTTCTTGACTAATTTTTAGTAAACGAGTTTACAAGTAAACGAGCAAACAGCAAAAGCTTAATCTCGTTTACTTGTTGACTTCTTACTTGTTTACTTTTATACACGGGCGTAGCTCAGTTGGTAGAGCACTGGTCTCCAAAACCAGGTGTCGGGAGTTCGAGTCTCTCTGCCCGTGCAAATTCTATTTACAATATGAAGATAATTAACTATATCAAAGAGTCTTATTCAGAACTTGTTCAGAAAGTATCTTGGCCAACACGGGCAGAACTTACTAACAGTGCAGTAGTGGTATTGATTGCTTCCATCATTCTTGCATTGATAGTATGGCTTATGGATATAAGTTTTGAGCGTATCATGAAATTTATTTACGGACTTTTGTCTTAATTTAATCAAGGAGGTCATTAAAGTGTCTGAGTCAACAAATTTTAAATGGTACGTAATGCGTGCTATTAGTGGAAAAGAGAACAAGGTTAAAGAATATATTGATGCAGAAATCAAAAATTCGGATCTTGGTCAATATGTTGCTCAGGTGTTAATCCCTACTGAGAAAGTTTATCAAATTCGTAATGGCAAGAAAATTACAAAAGAACGTAGTTGCATGCCCGGATATGTATTGATAGAGGCTTATCTTATCGGTGAAATTTCTCACCGCCTGCGTAACACGCCAAACGTAATCGGATTTCTAGGTGAAAAAAACAATGTTCCAACTCCAATTCGTCCTTCGGAAGTGAATCGGATATTGGGTAGTGTTGATGAGCTTCAGGAAACTGCAGAAGAAATGCTAACGCCTTTCTATGTTGGAGAAAACGTGAAAGTGATTTTTGGTCCTTTCAGCGGATTTAGCGGGCTTATTGAGGAAGTAAACTCCGAAAAGAAAAAACTTAAAGTTATGGTTATGATTTTCGGTCGGAAAACTCCGCTCGAACTTGCCTTCACACAAGTAGAAAAGGAATAGTTGATTACTGTTACAAATCATCAGTTCCACTTTAACATCAAAAATTAAAATTATTATGGCTAAAGAGATTGCTGGACTTATTAAATTACAGATTAAAGGAGGCGCGGCAAACCCATCTCCACCGGTAGGACCTGCATTAGGTTCTAAAGGTATCAATATTATGGAGTTTTGCAAACAATTTAATGCCAGAACCCAAGACAAACCGGGTAAAATTTTACCGGCAGTCATCACCTATTATACTGACAAATCATTCGACTTTGTTGTAAAAACTCCTCCGGTAGCTATTCAATTGTTAGAAATAACTAAACTGAAAAGTGGATCGGCAGAGCCAAACCGTAAAAAAGTAGCTGAAATTACTTGGGAACAAGTACAGACTATCGCAACGGACAAAATGGTCGATTTGAATTGTTTCGAATTAGATGCAGCTATGAAAATGGTTGCTGGTACAGCTAGAAGTATGGGTATTACCGTAAAAGGTACTTTTCCTAATAAAAATAATTAATAAACTTCAATTAAAATGAGTAAACTGACAAAAAATCAAAGGTTAGCTTTAGAAAAAATTGAAGCAGGAAAGGCCTATTCATTGAAAGAAGCTGCTTCTTTGGTTAAAGAAATTACCAATTCAAAGTTTGATGCTTCTGTAGATATAGATGTACGCTTAGGTGTTGATCCACGTAAAGCAAACCAAATGGTACGCGGCGTAGTGTCGTTGCCTAATGGAACTGGAAAACAAGTAAAGGTTCTTGCATTATGTACTCCCGACCAGGAAGCAGCGGCTAAAGAAGCCGGAGCTGATTTCGTAGGTCTCGATGAATTTATCGAAAAAATCAAAGGTGGTTGGACCGATGTTGATGTTATCATCACTCAACCGGCTATCATGGGTAAATTGGGTGCTTTAGGACGCGTTTTAGGCCCTCGTGGTTTGATGCCAAATCCTAAAAGTGGTACGGTAACCAACGAAGTTGGAAAAGCTGTAAAAGAAGTGAAACAAGGAAAAATTGACTTTAAAGTTGATAAATATGGTATCGTTCACACTTCAGTTGGAAAAGTATCTTTTACAGCTGAACAAATTGTGGAAAATGCCAGAGAATTCGTTTCTACTTTGATGAAACTAAAACCGACAGCCGCAAAAGGTACGTATGTAAAGAGCATTTATCTTTCAAGCACAATGAGTTCGGGTATTAAGATTGAACCCAAATCAATTGAAGAATAAAATTAAAAGTTTATGAAAAAGGAAGATAAAAGCGCTATTATAAAACAACTTGAGTCAACTCTTGGAGAGTATGCTCACTTCTATTTAGCAGATATAGGTGGATTAAATGCCGCTCAAACCAGCGAATTAAGAAGAGTTTGCTTCAAAGAAGACGTTAAACTTGTAGTTGTAAAAAATACATTACTACACAAAGCACTTGATAACTCATCAGTAGATTTCAGTGAACTTTATGGCTCGCTCAAAGGCGAAACTTCATTAATGCTTTCGAATACAGCTAATGTACCAGCGAAAGTAATTAGTGACTTCAGTAAACTAAAAAGCAACAAGCTTAAAAAACCAATTTTGAAAGCTGCTTATGTTGAAGAAAGTTTCTATATTGGCGAAAACAACCTGGAGGCACTTATCCACGTGAAGAGCAAAAACGAACTTATCGGCGAAATTATTGGCTTATTGCAATCGCCAGCTAAGAACGTTATATCCGCACTCCAATCAGGAGGTTCTACTATCCACGGCGTGTTGAAAACATTGTCGGAAAGATAAATTTATCGTAAAATAAAAAATAAAATAAAATCATAAAAAATAAGTAAAATGGCAGATTTGAAAGCTTTTGCAGAACAATTAGTTAACTTAACAGTTAAAGAAGTAAATGAGTTAGCTCAAATTTTGAAAGACGAGTATGGTATTGAACCAGCTGCTGCAGCTGTTGCTGTTGCTGCAGGTCCTGCAGCTGCTGCTGAGGTAGTAGAAGAAAAATCATCTTTCGATGTAGTATTGAAAGCAGCCGGTGCTAATAAATTAGCAATCGTTAAATTAGTAAAAGAACTTACCGGACTTGGCTTGAAAGAAGCTAAAGATATGGTAGATGCTGCTCCTTCTGTAATTAAAGAAGGTGTAACAAAAGACGAAGCTGAAGCCTTGAAAAAACAACTCACAGAAGGCGGAGCTGAAGTTGAACTTAAATAATAAAACCTGATTATCAGGTCTTTGGTTTAGATTCCCTCATACCGAGGGATTCTAAACCTTTTTCTGTCTATAAAATAATTGAGTTCACCGCACCCAAATAACCTCTTTGAAAATGTCGTCATTAACTAAAGCTCAAAGAATAAATTTTGCTTCTATTAAAAATCAGTTGGAATATCCTGACTTTTTGGAAGTACAATTAAAATCTTTCCAGGACTTTTTTCAAATGGACACCGCTCCTGAAAAAAGAAAATCAGAAGGTTTGTATAAGGTTTTTTCCGAAAACTTTCCTATTGCTGATACCAGAAATAATTTCATCCTCGAATTTCTCGATTATTACGTTGACCCTCCACGTTATTCGATTGATGAGTGTGTAGAACGCGGTTTAACATACAGTGTGCCGCTTAAAGCCAAACTAAAACTATATTGCACCGACCCGGATCATGAAGATTTTGATACGGTGATTCAAGATGTCTATTTGGGACCAATCCCATATATGACAGCTAAAGGAACTTTCGTTATCAATGGCGCTGAACGTGTAATTGTATCGCAGCTTCACCGTTCACCCGGTGTGTTCTTCGGTCAGAGTACACACGCCAATGGTACAAAATTATATTCCGCACGTATTATTCCTTTCCGCGGATCTTGGATTGAATTTGCTACTGACATCAACAACGTGATGTACGCTTATATTGATCGTAAGAAAAAACTTCCTGTAACTACGTTGCTTCGAGCCATTGGTTTCGAAAGCGATAAAGATATATTAGAAATTTTCAACCTTGCCGAAGAAATTAAAGTAAGCAAGACCAGTTTGAAAAAAGCAATCGGCCAAAAATTAGCTGCCCGTGTATTGAAAACCTGGGTGGAAGATTTTGTGGATGAAGATACCGGTGAAGTAGTAACTATTGAACGTAACGAAGTAATTATCGATCGTGAAACTATTTTAGAGAATAGTCATATCGATGAAATTATCGAAGCTGGTACGCCAACCATTTTACTTCACAAGGCAGATGCCAATCAAAATGACTATGCCATTATATATAACACACTTCAAAAAGACCCTAGTAATTCGGAAAAAGAAGCTGTGCTGTATATTTACCGTCAGTTACGTAATGCTGTACCTGCTGATGATTCTACAGCTCGTGAGGTAATCAACAATTTATTCTTCTCTGAAAAGCGTTACGATTTAGGTAACGTAGGTCGTTTCCGTATCAACCGGAAATTAAACCTTACAACCAGCATGGATACAAAAGTGCTGACAAAAGAAGATATTATTGAGATCATCAAATATCTGATTGAGTTAATTAATTCAAAAGCAGATGTAGATGATATTGATCACTTGAGCAACCGTCGTGTACGTACAGTAGGTGAACAATTATATAATCAATTCGGTGTAGGTTTGTCGCGTATGGCTCGTACCATTCGTGAACGTATGAATGTTCGTGATAACGAAGTGTTCACTCCTATCGACTTGATCAATGCAAAAAGTATTTCGTCTGTTATCAACTCATTTTTCGGCACAAATGCGCTTTCTCAATTTATGGATCAACAAAATCCGTTAGCTGAGATTACACACAAACGTCGTATGTCTGCTCTGGGACCAGGCGGTTTATCGCGTGAACGTGCAGGTTTCGAGGTTCGTGACGTACACTATACTCACTATGGTCGTTTATGTCCGATTGAAACTCCTGAAGGTCCAAACATTGGTTTGATTTCATCGTTATGTATTTATGCTAAAATCAATGAACTGGGATTCATCGAAACTCCTTACCGCAAGGTAACCGATTCAGTTGTTAACACTGCTGAAGAAGGTATTGAATATTTTACAGCTGAAGAAGAAGAAAACCTTATTATTGCCCAGGGTAATGCACCATTGGACGAAAACGGAGGTTTCATTCGTAGCAAAGTAAAATCGCGCTTAGGTGCAGATTTTCCTGTTGTTGCTCCATCAGAAGTGAACTTAATGGATGTTTCTCCATCTCAGATTGCTTCCATTGCGGCAGCTCTTATTCCTTTCCTGGAACATGATGATGCGAACCGTGCGTTGATGGGATCGAACATGATGCGCCAGGCGGTACCTTTATTGCGTTGCGAAGCTCCAATTGTAGGTACAGGTATTGAAGCTCAGTTGATTCGGGATTCACGTACACAAGTAGCTGCTGAAGGCGAAGGTGTTATTGAATTTGTTGATGCAACTTGTATTAAAATCCGTTACGAAAGAACTGAAGACGAAGAATTTGTAAGCTTCGAGTCGGCCGTAAAAGAATATAAACTACCAAAATTCCAAAAAACCAATCAAAATACTACCATTGACTTACGTCCAATCGTAAGCAGAGGTGACAAAGTTCATACCGGTCAGATAATGACTGAGGGTTATGCAACTCAAAATGGAGAATTGGCTATTGGTAAGAACCTGAAAGTGGCATTTATGCCATGGAAAGGTTACAACTTTGAGGATGCTATTGTAATCAATGAACGTGTAGTACGTGAAGATGTTTTCACTTCTATCCACGTAGTTGAACAATTGTTAGACGTTCGCGAAACGAAACGTGGTATTGAAGAATTTACTTCGGATATACCTAACGTAAGTGAAGAAGCAACTAAAGATCTGGACGAAAATGGTATTATCCGCATTGGAGCTCGCATCGAGCCGGGTGATATTATTATCGGTAAAATTACTCCAAAAGGAGAATCAGATCCTTCACCTGAAGAAAAACTACTTCGTGCAATCTTTGGTGACAAAGCAGGAGATGTGAAAGATGCTTCATTGAAAGCAACTCCATCATTATCGGGTGTTGTTATTGGTAAACGTTTATTCTCAAAAGCTCAAAAGAACAGAAAATCAAAACTTGCCGATAAAGCTGTTTTGCCAAAACTGGATGAAGAGTTTGAAAATCAAGCAGCAATTTTACGCGATACCTTAGTCGAAAAGCTAATCGTATTACTTGGTGATAAAACATCAGCCGGTGTAAAAGATTTCTTAGGATCAGATATCATCTCACGCAATAGCAAATTCACAATTGAACGCTTACGTGAAATAGATTACACTGCAGTTCAGTTAAGCAAATGGACTACCGATTCGCACAAAAACGAATTGGTAAAACAATTGATAATGAACTATCTGAGAAAACACAAAGAATTAGATGCTCAGATTAAACGTCAAAAGTTCAATATTACCATTGGGGATGAACTTCCAAATGGTATTGTGCAAATAGCTAAAGTTTATATTGCCAAAAAACGTAAAATTCGTGTTGGTGATAAAATGGCAGGTCGTCATGGTAACAAAGGTATTGTATCGCGTATCGTTCGTCAGGAAGATATGCCGTTCCTTGAAGATGGAACTCCGGTAGATATCGTTTTGAACCCACTGGGTGTACCTTCACGTATGAACCTTGGACAGATTTTTGAAACTGTACTTGGTTGGGCCGGAAAAGAATTAGGTTTGCGTTTTGCAACTCCAATTTTCGACGGAGCCAGCCTGGATGATTTGAATGTCTGGACTGACAAAGCCGGTGTGCCAAATTACGGTAAAACTTATTTGTACGATGGTGGAACCGGTGAACGTTTTGACCAAACAGCTACAGTAGGTGTTATTTATATGTTGAAACTGGGTCACATGGTTGAAGATAAAATGCACGCGCGTTCTATCGGACCATACTCACTTATTACTCAACAGCCTCTTGGTGGTAAAGCGCAATTCGGGGGTCAACGTTTCGGAGAAATGGAAGTTTGGGCGCTCGAAGCATTCGGTGCAGCTCACATTTTACAAGAAATCCTCACAGTGAAATCGGATGATGTTATGGGACGTGCCCGCACCTACGAAGCAATTGTAAAGGGCGATCCAATGCCAGCACCTGGAATTCCGGAATCACTCAACGTATTGTTGCATGAACTCCGCGGACTAGGTCTGAGTATCAGTTTAGATTAAGAAAAATAGTCGTTGGTTTATGCCTGGTGTCAAAACCGGGTATAAACTTTCGCTTATAACTTATCCTAAATTGTGTTTTCAAAAAATGTAAATCTTATAACTCTTTATAAAACAGAGATATGGCTTTTAAAAATGATAATAAGGTAAAAAGTAATTTTAATAAAATTTCGATTGGTCTAGCATCACCCGAAGAGATATTAAAATTATCAAGTGGCGAGGTTCTCAAACCCGAAACCATTAATTATCGTACCTACAAACCAGAACGTGATGGTCTGTTCTGCGAACGCATTTTTGGTCCTACCAAGGATTTTGAATGTCACTGCGGTAAATACAAACGAATCCGTTACAAAGGCATTGTCTGCGACCGTTGTGGTGTGGAAGTGACTGAGAAAAAAGTTCGTCGTGAACGTATGGGACACATTCAATTGGTAGTTCCTGTGGCTCACATCTGGTATTTCCGCTCGTTGCCGAACAAAATCGGTTACTTGCTTGGTATGCCAACGAAAAAACTTGATTCAATTATTTATTACGAAAAATATGTCATCATTCAGTCAGGGATTCTTGAAAATGGTGAAAATATAACTCAAGGAGAATTACTTTCAGAAGACGAATATCTTGATATTCTGGAAGCTCTTCCACGTGAAAATCAATTATTAGAAGACACAGATCCTGAAAAGTTTATTGCTAAAATGGGAGCTGATGCTATTCATGATATGTTGAGTCGCCTGGACTTGGATGTACTGTCATACGACTTACGTCACAAGGCTAACAACGATACGTCACAACAACGTAAAAACGAAGCATTGAAACGTCTGCAAATTGTAGAATCTTTCCGTGCCTCCAAATTGCGCAACAAACCAGAATGGATGATTATCAAAATCGTTCCGGTTATTCCACCGGAATTACGTCCGTTGGTTCCTCTGGATGGTGGTCGTTTTGCAACTTCCGATTTGAATGATTTGTATCGCCGCGTTATTATCCGTAATAACCGTTTGAAACGATTAATTGAAATCAAAGCACCCGAAGTAATTTTACGTAATGAAAAACGTATGCTTCAGGAAGCAGTGGATTCATTGTTCGATAATTCACGTAAATCGAGTGCCGTTAAAACAGACGCAAACCGCCCGTTGAAATCACTTTCCGATTCGTTGAAAGGTAAACAGGGACGTTTCCGTCAAAACTTACTGGGTAAACGTGTTGATTATTCAGCCCGTTCGGTAATTGTTGTAGGTCCGGAACTTAAGATGCACGAATGCGGTATCCCTAAGGATATGGCTGCAGAACTTTATAAACCGTTTGTAATCCGCAAACTTATTGAACGCGGAATCGTAAAAACGGTAAAATCGGCGAAGAAAATTGTAGATCGTAAGGATCCTGTAATCTGGGATATTTTAGAGTACGTGATGAAAGGTCATCCGGTATTACTAAACCGTGCCCCAACACTTCACCGTCTTGGTATTCAGGCTTTTCAGCCAAAAATGATTGAAGGAAAAGCAATTCAACTTCACCCGCTTTCATGTACGGCTTTCAACGCCGACTTTGATGGTGACCAAATGGCAGTTCACTTACCACTTGGAAATGAAGCAATTCTTGAAGCTCAAATGTTGATGTTGGCTTCTCATAATATTTTAAATCCTGCCAATGGTGCTCCTATTACTGTACCATCTCAGGACATGGTTCTTGGTTTGTATTACATTACAAAACCACGTGCCGGAGCTTTAGGTGAAGGACTTATATTCTATTCTCCTGAAGAAGCGGAAATTGCTTACAACGAACGTAAAGTTGCTTTACACGCACCAATTAAGGTTAAAACATTGGATTTAAATGCCGAAGGCGATCTTGAGTTGCAATTAATCGAAACTACAGTTGGACGTATTCTGTTTAATAAATGTGTTCCACCTCAGGTAGGTTATATTAACGAACTTCTTTCTAAAAAATCATTGCGTGACATTATCGGTAACGTAATTGATATTTGTGGAGTAGCCCGTACCGCTCAATTTTTGGATGACATAAAAGATTTAGGTTACTACATGGCCTTCAAAGGAGGTTTATCATTTAATCTGAATGACGTTATCATTCCACCAGAAAAAGAAACTTTGGTAAAAGAAGGTAATGCAGAAGTGGAAGAAATCTTGAATAACTATAATATGGGATTCATTACTTTCAACGAGCGTTACAATCAGATTATTGATACATGGACACATATTAACTCGAAATTGTCGAACATTTTGATGAAACAACTTTCGACCGACAATCAAGGATTTAACTCCGTTTACATGATGTTGGATTCTGGTGCCCGTGGTTCTAAAGAACAAATTCGTCAGCTTTCAGGTATGCGTGGTTTGATGGCAAAACCTCAAAAATCAGGTGCTGAAGGTGGTCAGATTATTGAAAACCCAATTCTTTCGAACTTTAAAGAAGGACTTTCGGTATTGGAATACTTTATTTCAACCCACGGTGCTCGTAAAGGTTTGGCGGATACGGCTTTGAAAACGGCTGATGCTGGATATTTAACTCGTCGTTTGGTAGACGTTTCACAAGATGTAATTATCAATGAAGATGACTGCGGAACATTACGCGGTTTGATTGCTACCGAAATGAAGAATAACGAAGAAGTAATTTCTTCGCTTTACGAACGTATTTTAGGTCGTGTATCGGTTCATGATATTTATCACCCACTTACAGCTGAGTTATTAGTTGCATCTGGCGAACAAATTACAGAAATTCATGCGCGAAAAATTCAAGACTCTCCTATTGAGCGTGTTGAAATTCGTTCAGTATTGACTTGCGAATCGAAAAAAGGTGTTTGTGCTAAATGTTACGGACGCAATCTGGCAACAGGCAAGATGGTTCATATTGGTGAAGCTGTTGGCGTTATCGCTGCTCAGTCAATCGGTGAACCGGGAACTCAGTTGACATTGCGTACATTCCACGTCGGTGGGGTTGCTTCGAACGTTGGAGCTGAATCTAAAATCTCATTGCGTTACGATGGTCGTCTTGAATTTGAAGAACTTCGTACCGTAGATGCTATCGATGAAGACAACAAAAATACTCACCAAGTAGTTGTAAGCCGTTTGGCTGAAATGCGTGTGGTTGATGTTAATACGGGTATAGCTCTTACTACTCAAAATATTCCTTACGGTTCTAAATTATATGTAAAAGATGGTGATTTAGGAACAAAAGGTCAGATTATTTGTGACTGGGATCCATTTAACGCGGTAATTATTTCGGAAACTGATGGTAAAATTGAATTTGAAGATGTAATTGAAGGTATTACTTTCAAAACAGAAACAGATGATGCTACCGGATTACGTGAAAAAATTCTTATCGAGTCTAAAGACCGTAATAAAGTTCCAAGTGCACACATTGTGTCAAAGGATGGTTCTATTCTTCGTACATACAACTTACCGGTGGGTGCCCACTTGGTGTTGGACAACGGTGATAAGATCAAAACCGGTCAGATGTTGGTAAAGATTCCACGTGCAGTAGGTAAAGCCGGTGATATTACCGGTGGTCTTCCTCGTGTAACTGAATTATTCGAAGCTCGTAATCCATCGAATCCGGCTGTTGTGGCTGAAATCGACGGTGAAGTAACCTTCGGTAAAATCAAACGTGGTAACCGTGAGTTGACTGTAACTTCTAAAACAGGTGAAATCAAAAAATACATGATTCCACTTTCCAGACAAATTCTGGTTCAGGAAAATGACTTTGTACGTGCAGGAACACCTCTTTCGGATGGTGCAACTACACCTTCGGATATTTTGTTAATCAAAGGACCAACTGCGGTTCAGGATTATATTGTAAACGAAGTTCAGGACGTTTACCGCTTACAGGGTGTGAAAATCAATGATAAACACTTTGAGGTGATTGTACGTCAGATGATGCGTAAAGTAGAAATTCTGGAACAAGGTGATACTCGTTTCCTTGAAAAACAAATCGTTGACAAACATGACTTCATGGAAGAAAACGATCGTATTTGGGGTAAAAAAGTAATTTTAGATGCCGGTGATTCTGCAACGCTGAAACCAGGACAAATTATTACTGCCCGTAAACTTCGTGATGAAAACAGTATGCTAAAACGCCGCGATATGAAATTAGTTGAAACTCGCGATGCTATTGCTGCCACTTCAAATCAGATTTTACAAGGTATTACCCGTGCTGCTCTTCAAACAAATAGCTTTATGTCGGCCGCTTCTTTCCAGGAAACTACGAAAGTATTGAACGATGCTGCTATCAACGGAAAAGTGGACAGACTGGAAGGTTTGAAAGAAAACGTTATTTGCGGACACTTAATTCCTGCAGGAACAGGTCAACGTGACTTCGATAAAATTGTAGTTTATTCACGTGATGAGTACGACAAAAAGGTTGATGCACGCAGAAATGTGTTGGATATTGACGATAGTGAAGCTGAAGAATAAATAATCTTCTTGTTTTATAGCTGTTAACGAACGAGCTTGTTTTCTTTTTGAATACAAGCTCGTTTTTTGTATCAACAAGTTTTGGTTTGCTCAAAAAAACGCAGTATCTTAGTACGATTTTTAAAATTAACCCGAGTTTACAAACTCAAACCGATTACAAAAATGGAAAAAAATTATTGTATTATCATGGCAGGTGGTGTTGGCAGTCGCTTTTGGCCATTCAGTCGTAATAACCGCCCAAAACAATTTCTAGATTTTTTTGGAACAGGTCGCTCTCTCTTACAACTTACATTTGATCGTATAAATCATGTAGTTCCTGCAGAAAATATTATTATAGTTTCCAATGTTATCTACAAGGATTTAATTTTAGAGCAATTACCTGAAATCAAAGCAGATCAGGTTTTGCTAGAACCAAACAGACGCAATACGGCTCCTTGTATTGCTTATGCTATAAATCGCATCAAAGCCATGACGAAAGAAGCCAACATTATCGTTGCTCCCTCCGATCATCTTATTTTGAAAGAAACGGACTTTTTAGAAACAATTAAAACCGGACTTGATTTCGTAGAAAAAAACGATTGCATGTTGACCTTGGGAATTAAACCCAGCAGACCTGAAACCGGTTACGGTTATATCCAAATTGCAGAAGGAGAAACGAATCTGCGCAAAGTGAAAACATTCACAGAAAAACCAAATGCCGAATTGGCTCAGGTTTTTTACGAAACTGGTGAGTTTTTCTGGAATTCAGGGATTTTCCTTTGGAATCTTCAAACTATCGTCAAAGCGTTCGATGAATTATTACCTGAAGTGGCAAGCAAGTTTAATATAGGTAAAGAGTTTTACAATACTGATAAAGAACAGGCATTTATAGATGAAATGTACCCTTCCTGTCCAAATATCTCTATCGATTATGGAATTATGGAAAAAGCAAAAGATGTGCATGTATTATGTTCTGATTTTGGTTGGACTGACTTAGGTACCTGGGGTTCACTGTATGAAATGTCACCCAAGGATGAAAATGAAAATGTATCCCTGAAATGCAAAACCGCATTTTACGAAAGTGAAGGTAATATTGTGGTTTTACCGTCCGACAAACTGGCTGTTATTCAGGATTTAAAAGGTTATATTGTCGCTGAATCTGATAATGTACTGTTAATATGCAAACTTGAAGAAGAACAACGGATTCGCCAATTTGTGAATGATATGAATGTCACTTTTGACGGGAAATTTAATTAAGAGTTGATAATTTACAGTTGGCAGTTGGCAGTTTTAATTACAGAGAGTATCTTAATTATCAACTGCCAACTGTCAACTTTTAGCTAATATAATGAGTGATATAATTCATCTTTTACCCGATTCGGTAGCCAATCAAATAGCGGCCGGTGAAGTAATTCAACGCCCCGCGTCGGTACTAAAAGAATTGGTTGAGAATTCGATAGATGCGGGAGCAACTTTTATTCAGATTATGATAAAAGATGCCGGTCGGACGTTGATTCAAGTTGTTGATAACGGGAAAGGAATGAGCGAGACTGATGCCCGAATGGCATTTGAGCGTCATGCTACATCGAAAATTAAAAATGCCGATGATTTATTTTCTTTGCGCACTATGGGTTTCCGCGGTGAAGCGCTGGCTTCTATCGCTGCTGTTGCTCAAGTGGAGTTACGCACCCGTCGCTCTGAGGATGAATTAGGCGTTTTGATAGAAATAGCCGGAACAAGGGTTTTCAAACAAGAAACTGTTCAATGTGATTTGGGAACTTCGTTTCAGGTAAAGAATTTATTTTTCAATGTACCTGCTCGTCGTCGATTTCTGAAAAGCGACAATGTAGAGAGAAGTCACATTCTGAATGAATTCTACCGAATTGCATTAGTCAACACTGCAGTTTCATTTTCTTTTTACGACGGAGACGAAGAAATTTTTCAACTTCCATCATCCAACAATAAAGTTAGAATAGAAAACGTATTTGGAAAAAATGCAAAAAAGCGCTGGCAACAACAATTGCTAACAATTGAAACAGCCACCAATCTGGTCAGCATTCACGGTTACGTAGGCAAACCGGAATATGCACAAAAATCGGCAACTCAATATTTCTTTGTGAATGGCAGATATATGCGTCATCAATACTTTCACAAAGCCGTTTTATTGGCTTTTAGCCAAATGATTCAGGCTTCGGAAAGTCCTAACTATTTCATCTATTTTGAAGTAGATCCGCAAACCATTGATGTAAACATTCATCCTACTAAAACAGAAATTAAGTTTGAAAACGAGCAAGCTATCTGGTCTATACTTTCCGCAGCAGTAAAAGAAGCTTTGGGTAAATTCAACATCATTCCGTCTATTGATTTTGATCAGGAAGGAGCTGTAGATATGCCCACCAACATGTCTGTAGAGAACGTACGCCCACCGCAGACTAATTTTAATCCTAATTATAATCCATTCGGCACAACAAGCTACAAACGACCTACGCTGGACTGGGAGGATTTATATAGCGGTTTTGAAAAAAAAGACGACACAATTGAATCATCGATTGACTGGGAATTGAATGCTGATTTACCAACTACACCTTCATTTACACATCAGGAACAACAGCAGGTAATTGAGAATCTGGAAACCAGAGCCGAAAATTACCAATATAAAAATCGTTATATCCTGACCGGAATAAAATCCGGCTTGCTGATGATTGACCAGCACCGGGCACACACCCGCATTTTATTTGATTTGTTCCTAAGTCAGATTGAAAATTCCAAAGGATTATCTCAACAGATTCTTTTCCCCGAAATATTGGAATTAAGTGCCGACGATGCACTGTTTTTCGAACAAATTTTACCAGATCTGCAACATGTTGGCTTTGAATTTGAGACGTTAGAAAATCACTCATACAGTGTGAAAGGCGTTTCTTCGCATGTAGGTCCCGGAAGCGTGATTGATCTATTATTGGAAATGCTTGACAAGGCAAAGACCACCGCCCAAGACCCAACTGCAAGTATTCACGAAACTATTTCGCTATCATTAGCTGAGGCATCTTCACTCAAGGTCGGTCAGCGACTTTCTGCTGAAGAAATGAGCGACCTGATTGATCGTCTTTTTGCTTGTGCCAATCATAATTATACGCCTGACGGCAAAAAGATTATGACTATTTTTACTCAAGATGAGTTAGAAAAGCGATTCTAAAACGTTGAATATTATAAAGAAATGAAAGCTCTGCTTATTTTTGATTTAGACGGCACCCTGCTTGATACGGTTGCTGATTTGGCTGCAAGTACAAATTACGCGTTGACCCAATGTGGATTTCCAACTCACGAAGCAATTGCATACAAATTCTTTGTTGGCAACGGTGTCAACAAACTTTTTGAAAGGGCATTGCCCGAAGAAGCTAAAACGGAAGAAAATATCTTACATATCCGGAAACACTTTCTGAATTATTATGGAGCTCACAGCTCCGACCTGACTGTTCCATATCCCGGCATTCCTGAATTACTAAAAGAATTACAATCTAAAGGAATTCTGCTTGCCGTTGCATCCAATAAATACCAACAAGCCACAGAAGGATTGATACAACATTTTTTCCCGGAAATTAAATTTGTTGCTGTTTTTGGTCAACGAGAAAATGTTCCTATAAAACCCAATCCAACCATTGTGAATGATATTTTAGCTCTAGCCAAAATGGATAAAAGTGATGTGTTGTATGTTGGTGATTCGGGTGTAGATATGCAAACAGCCCTGCATGCCGGGATTGATGCAGTGGGAGTTACATGGGGATTTCGTCCGCGAACCGAACTGGAATTGTTTTCTCCAAAGTATATCGTGGATAATGCGAACGCGATTTTGGAAATAATTACCCATTAAAAAAACCGCCCTTTTTGATCTGCCCCCAAAAAGTTGGACGGATTAATAATTAAAATTTAATTGGACTGAGTTCGGAACATTACCGGACTTAGTCCTTTTAGTTTTTCTTTAATTCTAAAGTTGTTATAGTAATGAATAT
>Ga0302287_10000422_pt1 | contig 21755 bp, 14 predicted proteins | sample III_Fen_E2_4_FD_200452 | JGI IMG/M metagenome (GOLD analysis project Ga0302287, IMG submission 200452) | Peat permafrost microbial communities from Stordalen Mire near Abisko, Sweden - III_Fen_E2_4 | ecosystem: Environmental > Terrestrial > Soil > Wetlands > Permafrost | place: Sweden: Abisko...
CCAAATCAGTGCTAGACAAAGTTTCGCGGGCTTTGTCGCCCTTGATGCGTGCCCAAGAATTGCAAGTGAAAGCCGCGAAAGTGGGTTTTGATTGGCCAACCGCAGATGGTGTACTCGATAAAGTTCGTGAAGAAATTACTGAGCTTGAAGTGGAGATGAAAGCGAATCACACAGAAAAATTTCAAGCTGAATTAGGGGATCTGTTTTTTGCTCTCGTTAACCTTGCACGTCATGCTGGAGTGGAGGCTGAACTCGCGATGATTGGAGCCAACGCAAAATTTGAGCGTCGTTTCCGCAGGGTCGAAGAACTCGCCGGTGGTGGTGAAGCCATGAAGAATAAGACTTTGCAGCAACTCGATTTGTTTTGGGACGAGGTGAAGAGAGAAGAAGGCCGATAATTGAAAGAGCAAAATTGAAAATTGAGAGCTCGGGGGGAGGAAGAAAAATGAGGGTTCGCAACACTTTCAATTCTCAATTTTCAACTTTCAATTCTCTATTTCCCTTGATGAACCAACCATTCGGGCAGACCAATGGCCACCAAAGATTTCCCCCTTTGGATATATTCGTTATAGACAAATTGCGCTTGGGTGTAACGTGGAGAGATCATGGAAACGACCATTGCAACAATGGGCTCGGCTACGGATCGCGAGATTGTTCTTTCTCGTATGATTCAGGCTCCGCGAGAGCTCGTGTTTCGTGCATTCACAAATTCCCAACAAATGGAAATGTGGTGGGGACCGCATGGCTTTACTACGAGCATTCAACAAATGAACGCAACAGCGGGTGGCTCTGCGCGCTTTATTATGCATGGTTCCGATGGAATTGATTACCCGAATCGCTTTGAATATCTTGACGTACAACGCCCCAGCCAATTGGTGTACGTTCATGGTGAGTTTGATGTAAGTCCAGAAAATGATTTTTTGGTAACCGTGACTTTTGAAGAAGTGGGCTTTCGTACTAAGCTCACAATGCGTTCCTTGTTTTCTTCGGTCGAGGTTTGCAAACAGACCAAAGCTTTTGGTGCAGAAGAATTGGGCCATCAAACGCTAGATCGCCTAGAAGAATTTCTAGCGACCAAAGAATTTATGATTGCGCGTGTATTTGATGCCCCGCGAGAACTCGTTTACAAAGCCCATACAGATCCAAGCCTTGTTGGACAATGGTGGGGGTCAACAGCGCGGGACGGCGGGACATCTAAAGGGTGTTCACTTCCTAAGTACACGTTGGATTTGCAGCCCGGTGGAAAGTTTCATTACTGCATGAAAACTCCCGAGGGTTTTGAAATGTGGGGCTTGTTTTCTTATCGCACCGTTGAACCCATGGAGCGGTTGGAATATTTGGTTTCTTTTTGTGATGCAGAACAAAAATTACTGCGCCATCCTATGAGTGCCACATGGCCTTTAGAAACATGGAATAGCATGACTCTCACGGAGTACAAAGGGAAAACCACCATGACCATTGTTGGTGGCCCTTACCATGCAAGCGATGAAGAATGGGATACTTTCTTAGCGGGGAGAGAATCCATGCACAAAGGCTTTGCAGCCACCTACGATCAGCTTACGGAACTACTCACAAAATGGACTTCACTACAACCCAAGGAAACACCATGAAGAAGATCGCACAATACCTGCCCCATGTTGCCCGCGTCTTGATGGGCTTGTTGTTTGTCATGACAGGCTCCAACGGATTTTTCCATTACTTACCGATGCCTAATGACATGCCCGAAGGTGCAATGGCACTCAGCATGGCTTTTGTGAAGTCAGGCTACTTTATGCAGCTCGTGATGGGCACTCAGTTACTCGTGGGTTTGCTGCTGGTAGTGAATCGCTTTGTGCCGCTAGCCCTTGCCCTCATTGCCCCCGTGGTCGTCAACATCTTTGCTTTCCATGTCTTCTTAGCACCTGCAGGAATCGGAATGGCGTTGTTTGTTGCTGCACTTGAAGTCTACCTTGCTTGGTCGTATCGCAAGGTTTTTACTCCTATGCTTTCTGCAAAAAATGCACTCTAAATTTTTGCAGGTTCATGTACGCGGCCATATTGGGCAGACAGGCGTTTAAAGAGCCATGCCCATGAGCCCACGGCTAGCAAGGAAAGAGCTATTCGACTACTGCGACTTTGGAGCAATGCAGATACAGCACCAAACGCGACAAGCCATAAACTCAGCAACGCAATGCTGCGCACGTGCTTTGCCATCCATGGGAAAGTTCCCGAACTCCTCCACAAAAATACTTGGCAAAGTAGGCCTTGTAGAATAAAGGCTGTACCCAGTGCAAGGACCCCTCCAAAGGATCCCATGGTGGGCACCAAAAGTACGTTGAGAGTTAGGTTGGCTGCAAAGGCTGCGATTTGTGCTAAGGTGTATTCTGTGCTCTTGCCGAGCCCTTGCAACATTACACCGCTCATATCACCGAAGGCATTTAAAAACACAAAGGCCGAGATGGATACAAAGGCCCAATAACCGGTTTGGTATTCTGGGTGAAGCAAGCGCAAGAAGGTTTCTCCCCACACTGCAATCAGAAAAAGAGCAAGCCCAAGTAGATTCGCAATGCCCCACGTTGCAGCGTTCATGCGTTCCTTCAAATCATGGGTTAATGCTTGCGCTCCTTCGCGCGAAAACGCAGATAGGAGTAGGCCGTCGAAGGATTGGCGAATTGCTTGCAGACTACGGCTGATCATAATGATCACATTGTAAACTTCGACCGCTTCAATGCCACCAAAGGCACCTACCAGCATAAGATCAACGCGGGCAATTAACCCTGCTAGCGTATCCACAGAAAGGAAGGGCAAACTGTATCGCAATAACAAGCGCGAAGGCATTCCCATGCTGAAGCAGTTCTTCCAGTGCACATCGTAAGCCAAGGTAAAACTGATGGTAGCCAAAATGAAATTGGCGAAGCTTCCTAACAACAACCACTTGGAAAGCGATAAATGCCAGCCCATGTAATAACCAAGAATAGCGCCACCAAAAACGATGAATGGAATAAGAATGTCAGTGCCAATAATACGAGCGAACATTTTGCGACGATTGATATTTGCTTGGTACATAAGCTCTGCGAGAGCAAGCATGGGCAGCGCTAATGCTTGCGCGACCAAGTCCCCGAGCCCGAGCGAAAGCCCCTGAATAGAGCCGCCAGCGAAGCGCGAAATCAACAGCATAACAACCGCGCCAACAGCAGATGCAATGCCAACCAGTCTTACCGAAGCCAAAATATCGTCGCGATGCTTCGCATAATCCTTTTGCCCTTGTCCCCAGATAACCCCGCGATCAAGCCCAAGCAAGCTGATTTTATAAATCAAATAAACGAGAGCTTCAGCAACACGAAATGAGCCCCAAGCGCCTCCGGCATAGAGGCTTGCGCACACAAGAATAAGCACTGGCTCCACTGGTCGCAGCAGATTATCGAGCATCACCATGCGGATTCCCCATCTTGAATCCGTGGCGGGATTCATGTCGGAAAGAGAATCGTTGTTCTGGCGATTTTCGCTCATTCTCATCATCTCATTGCCAAAGCAGGTGAAGGAAAATTCAAAGCTATAATGCAGGCCACTTGTGAATGTTGATATGCACCAATAAGCGGAATGGATGACTGAAAATTGTCGATGAATGCCGTATTTGAGTCTGCGCAAAAAAAGAACCATCGTATGATGGCTCTTCTCTAATGACCAAAAAGCTCTGCTTGTTAGTTGAGTGGTTGTAGGTTTACACAGCTCGTACTGCGTGCTTTGTTTGTCGTACAAAAATCGAGTTTCGAATATCCAGAAGCAAGAGTAGCTTGGCAAGCTCTGAATGCTACGACGCTATTCCATGCAGCCTGACATTCTGCGGATGAGTGAATCATGAGTGGGCGAGCTAATGTTGCAGAGCATGTTTTACCATTATAAGTTATTAGCCTTTCAACTGCTGTATAGCGACCTTTATCAAATACCTCGGTGAATTTTTCAGTAAAAGTGCTTCCAAGGAATGGTGTTGTTAGCGTGTTATAGCTTACTTTTTGAGCAGTACTTCCACTACCGATATACAAGTTCAAAACGGTATCTAATGATAATGTGCTCGCTAAAATAAATGCGGAATCAGTCGTAAACCATTCAAGGCTTGTTTGCTCTGTAATTGCTTTGCCTGTCGAAGACCACACACCGAATAAACCTTGAGTTGAGTCTATGCGAGTGAACTGCTGTCCTAATGTGGAAATTTGTGAAAGAGGAGTTGTGTCGTCCGCCAGATATAGAAGGGTGTCTTGCACCAAGTAGATTTGCACACGTTGAGTCGATAATGAACTCCACTTATAAGCGGAATCTCCAGTGAGATCACACCAACCCATTTCACCGAGTGTAAGAGACTGGGATGTAACTCCCGAAAGGGTTCGCGAGGCTTGGATTACGTAGCCTGCGGGTAAGCCTGTAGGCGCTGAAGACTGTGCACTACTTGCAAGAGATCCTGAAGATGCTGCTGTCGGGTTTCCACTACCACCACAAGAGTTGAGCAAGATCGCAGAACACAGTGTTATGATCATCAGAATTATTTTCATTGAAACCCCTATGGGTGAATCGTTTTCTTTGTTGTTGCAGCAGAAGAGCTTGATGGATATCCCGGATACGCTGGGTATGCCTTTACAGAGCTGTCTAGCTGACTTAATGGAAATTTCCAAACAGCATTCCATGAAGCCGTGTAAAGCGTATCTCCAACAACAGTCATATCGAATGTTGAGTTCATGCCACCTTTCCATGTGTCGCCACCAAGCAATGCCCAGCCCTTCGGTTGAGATGGAGCCATGTAGACCACAGGAATCGAACTCCAATCACCTGATGCAATCAGATGATTGTTCCATATAGCCATAGTGTAAGCGTTCGATGGTGCCCCACATGAATACTGGGGTGATCCGTTGTACATATAGGTGATGCAACTATCCATGCGAACCCAAGAATTGCCATTGACAAGTTTTTGAATTCCACCATTAGAGTAATAACCCATATAGAGTGAATCGTTCAACACAGCCATGGATCGAGGAAATTTTCGGTCATGTATCGTTGTATCGTACGGAGAGACTGGATTTTGCAATTTTCTCCACATTGAATCGCTAGGTGTCCACGCCCACACTCCAGTATCGTAAGTTGCGGCATAAAAGGTGCCATGATATTCGATGCCGGAAAGGAATGAGGCGTCATCAGGAAATTGTGCGCTTTGGTTTAGGTTGATCCAAGAGCTGTCTTTGTAATACAGAATTGGACGCATCGCTGTTTGACTTGAAGCTAAACTCGCAATGACACCACCATTAAAATGTCCGAACCCTGAAACAGAATAGATTGAATCAGCTCCTGTTTTCAAATCATCCCATGTTGAATTATTTACGTTGTAGCGCCATATTGCTCCTTTGGAAGACATTCCCACATAGACATAAGGGCTGTCTGCAATCCATGCGTTTGGGACAAGGCCATTTGGAATGTTTAATGAATCCCAAGTCTCAGTGCCTTGTTTTGAAGAGAAAATTCTACAAGCTTGGTTACCCTGTAACGTCCTTGCATCCATCACAAAAATGCGTTTGCCCACATGCAAAATTGCTTGGTATCCAGCATTATTGCTCACATCAATGCCACTCGCCGTAAGCCCCGCACTACGCCAACCCCAATCAGGATTTGTTTTGTTAGGGTCTGTGCCGTGACCACCCGATACACAGGACACAAAAAGAAGGGCTGCGATTGCAGCCCCCCGAAATGAAATGTTTGCAATGCTACGCATTACGGACTCACCAAGTTGGTTATGGGAGTTGTAGTACTGATCGTCCACGCCGATGTTACACCCTGCATGGATGGGTCGTTGCTCTTATCCCAATTTGCCCAATCACCGTAATGCACCCCAAAGGTTGCACCACCATCGTTTGGCCATACACTACCAGGAACCAACGTAAGGTTTGTGCAATGCAGGTCAATGCTATAAAGGCCATTGCCAAATGAATTCATAGCTGTGCTACAGTTGGGTGCGTACCATGTTGCATCAAACAAAGGTATCCAACCATTTTCAGACGTAAAGCGGAACGATAAGTCAAATGCAGACACGCTGGTAGAACCTTGGTTCAGCACCTTTATGCGTGGCCTTAGGTAGTTCACATCGGACTGATCTTCAATCTGAACTTGTAACTGTGAAGAAGTCACAACAGAAGAAGAACTAGACGAGCTAGGCAAGCTGGATGAACTCGATGAGCTTGAATACGCCTGTAGGCTTGGGACAATTCCTGCAAGGAACTTAATTTTGGCATCCACTAAAATAAGTCCCACTTGGGTTTTATCAAAGTCGCTCCAGTCCACAAGGTTAATACCCATATCACCTTCCACAATAGTTTGCCCTGGATACAGAATGTACTTGTTAAAGTAAACATCGAGCGCCCACAAATTTCCTTTAACTTGATTTACTGATAACGATGCATCCTTGGCTGACCAGTTCTTTGCTGGCATGAGCAAGGTCTTACCATCGGGAACATTGAAGTAGTAGAGCGCATGGTAATTCGCCAGTGGTGCCGTGCCTGTGTTCTGAATGGTGAACTGTGGCTTGAATGAATGGGTATCCCAAGGTGCGGCGTCCTTCACTTGAATGGTTCCTGCTTCTGTAAGCGAGGTTACATCGATTGGGAGTGTTGGCTCCTTGCCCCAAAGAATTGATCCGTCAAGCGCATATACAACAATCTTAGGATTTGCTTTTACAAGACCCATGCTTTGGTTTGCGGAATAATCGCGCCAATGGTTCCATTCGGTCCAGTCTGTATAATGAAGGCGAATCTGCCAACCATCAGTATTCGGATAGTATGACCCAGTATCTAGTGTCGCTGTACTTGCATCGATCACAAAACGCCATTGATCACCACCGAGATGTTCTTGAGTAAACGAAGCATGGGGATAATCAAACTCAACCATTGGATTGCGAGCCGAATCTCCAGTAAAATAATAGGCCACTTTGAAACCTTGAATCTTGTGATTCGATGTATTGCGGACTAAGAAGCGAGGACGTGATGTGCCCGTTTCGCCAACGTTTCTTGACTCACGATGATACACGACCACAGGTGTAGATGTCGCTGGTGTATTGGGTTGCCAGATATTGCCTGCAGGAGCTATGGGGGTTGTTTGCGTGCTAGAATCGGTTGCTGTACCTGTCCCAGCCAGCATACTTGCTGGGACAGTTCCTGCACTGCCGAGGATCGTCAATGTTGTTTTTGCTGCTAGCGTACTTAGAGTCAGAGTATCTGCCCAAGCTTTGCCAGAATAATTTGTGGCCGTGACAATTACCTTATTGCCTTGGCGTGTTATAGAGACATTGGCCATAACATTTCCTGAAGTGAGCTTTGCTGCCTGAGCTGTGCCAGCGTCGTCAATATACCACACGTATGCACCATAGCCCGGCTGATAACCTGCCACTAAGCGGAATGAGCTGTCGGCATTACGCAGAGCTACACCATGATACCCTGTATCTGCAATCACTGGCTGCACATTAAAGTCACCCGTAAGTGCTAAAGATTGAGTTGCAACGTTTAAGCCTGAAGTTGAATTGAGGGCGGGCACGATTGCGGAGCCGGTGTTAGCAGACACACGCAACAGAGCGTGAGAAGAACCTCCGCTTGTTAGGATCGCTCCACACGATTCATAGAGTGCACAAAGTAAATCAGATCCCATACGGGTTGCGCCAGGGTTGTGAACCGTTTCATGGATGTCTAGTGATTGAATATTTTTTGAGAAGTTGAGTGGGCCATGCAAAACGGGTTCCCACGGAGCTTGAGCATCATGAATTAGGTATTTTCGAGGCTTTTGAAAAAATGGTTTCAATGCAACTTTCGATGTATCAAGACCTGCTGCTTTATTCACCATTGTTTGACTGCTTGCTTCTACAACGGCGTCTCCATTTTGTAACCAATCTCCCTGGAAACTAGAGAGCATATTCAGCAAGTCTTGGTTGACTTCGACGCCACTCACGGCATCGACTCCTGCTGCTCCACCGTATTTCATCGCAAGTAGTTCAACGTATCCGCCTAGGCTAAAGCAACCTGCTTCCGATGAATACGCGCTATTGCAGAACTGAGTTGCACCCTTAGAAACTTGACCTAACAAAGCAGAAACCAAAGAGCCGGTAGAATCTGAAAACATTGGTAAAACAATAAGCGTTGAACCATCAGGGCGAGTTGGGAAGCCTGTATTAGTTAAAGCATCAATAAACGGAGAATTCCACCCTAAATAAGATGCTTGTGTGCGAGCGTTTTGCAGCGTTGAGCGCAAGCCTGCTAGCGAGTCAGGAAGATGATTCTTCGCATCTGTTTTGTTGAATGGACCTGGGACATCGTAATAAAGTTGGCTGCTGTAGGGGCCTAAGTATGGGCCGAATAATCTCAAATACACATCGGTGAATGGACCCGCAATTGCACCAATTGGAGCCGTAATCAAACCTAAGATGGGAAATGGAGTTCCATCTGCCCATGTTGGATTGGCTGCGTCAATGCCTGCGCTCGTCCCTTTGACAATCTTTGTCCACGTGTCTGCATCTACTTTCATTCCAATTAATTGACGGTTGGTGTCTGGTTCATCTAGATCAGAAATTAGAGTACTCAGGCCAGGGAATTTTGATTTGATGACAGAAGGGTCACTTGCTAAAGCGGAGCCAAAGTGCGGGCTATTTACAGTAATAATTTTATGGATGTGATTCGCTGCATTAGCTGTTTTGGTGGGGAACCCCGCCGTTGATTGCAAACCGCGCAACATTTCACGAACCGCAAGCCCTCCTTGACTATGGCAGACAAGATCGATTTGCAGGCTATCATTCGTTGTCCAGTCTAAGCCTTGGGTTGTTTGAAAATAGTCGTCAAGAACGGTTTTGATTCGTCCATATAGTGCACGTGACTGCGATGCTGCGGAATCATTACTCCAAGCCGGCAACGCGTCCATCCATGTTTTATTTGCATCATAGCCGCCTGGCGCTTGGAAAAAATAGATTCCATTATGGTCGTAGTTTGTATCAAGGTTTTGACTGCGTTGAAGCATATCAGGCAGTGTTCCGTTGAGGTAGCCTTTTACTTTGGCAGCACGGAAGCTTGGATCTGCAATACTATCCTTTACAGGAATTCCACCCCAAACCTTGAAGTCGCTATTAAGGCCATGAACTAAAAGCAATGGTCGAGCTAGTTTTCCTGGTGTGCCTGTAAACGTGTAGTTAGGGAAGGTTACATGGTGGCCATTAAGAGTCGTGAATATATCATTAACAGGAATTGTTAGCGAATCCCCTTCACCCATTGTTTTGTAATGCCAAGTTTTCTGATTCAACTTGCTGAGGTCGACAATGCTCATCGATCCATTAGGATTAGAACATTTGTTTCCACCTGTTAAACAATTATGGTCATAAACTTCAAAGTATCTTGAGCCAGAATAAGTGATTTGATTTCCGCAAGTAATGGTGTAAACAGCAATTCCCATGCGGTAATACTTGTTTTGAGATGGGTCATCATCAAATCCTGACCCCACGTATTCATACCGGATACCTTCTTGTATTTGGACGATATTAAAGAGTCCTGCTTTAAAATGGCTCGTGCCATCATTAATGTCATTGCAATAAAGATTTGGCGTATAGTTTGATGGGACATTCACCCAGGGCAATGAGTCAGTGTAAGATGCTGGTATGATATCGTGGGAAGGTACCATGCCTATTTCGCGTGCTGAGGCAGAATAGGAAAAGAGCAAGATCAAACCGAAGCAGAGCAGTGAGGCTCTAAACTTGGTTTGGTTTGGTTTGGTTTGGTTTGGTTTGGCATTGTGGCTCCTGAATGGTTTGAGTCGGAAGGTAGAATCAAAAGAACAATGATCCAAGGACTTTTTTCACCAGCGAATTAGTGAATGGTAAGGAACTGTCGCATCCATATTGATTTGGCAGTTGATAAATAAAAATTCTTGCAATCACCTCTTTTCTACTTTGCACGCATGTCTGCAACTTTGAGCGCACTACGACACCGCAACTTTCGCTTGTTCTTTGTTGGACAAACAATATCCATGGTGGGTACATGGATGCAACAAGTCGCGATGTCCTGGTTGGTGTATCGACTTACGGGCTCAGCTGCGATGCTTGGCACCATAGGATTTCTTTCGCAATTGCCGGTTTTTTTGTTGTCGACTGTGGGCGGTGTTCTTGCCGACCGCTATGATCGACGCAAGATTTTATTTGCCACGCAAGGCTTTGCGATGCTTCTCGCCGCATGTCTCGCTGTGCTTACTCTCACGGGGCATGCGCAGGTGTGGTCTTTGATTCTTCTCTCCATTTGCTCTGGAATTTTTAATGCATTAGACATGCCCGCACGGCAATCCTTTATTGCAGACATGGTGCCCGCAGAAGATATGAGTAATGCGATAGCGCTCAATGCTTCCATATTTCATGGCTCGCGCGTAGTTGGGCCTGCGCTAGCTGGCTTGTTGGTGAGCGTCGTGGGCGAAGGGTGGTGCTTTTCGATTAATGCGGCAAGCTTCGTGGCTGTGTTGGTTGGTTTAGCTATGATGCAAACTCAGTTTCACGCAAAGCCCAAGAAGATGTCTGCTTTGCAGAGTACGCTTGAAGGCTTTCGCTTTGTTTGGGGGCATGCTCGTATTCGCAGGCTGCTCACTTTGGTTGCATCCATCAGTATCTTTGGAATGTCATACATGGTGCTGATGCCCATCATTGCAGACAAAGTATTGCATGGTGGTGTGCGTGGCATGGGAATCCTTATGGGCATGTCTGGAGTGGGTGCTCTTGTGGGTGCTTTAAAGCTTGCGCGGCGTGGGCATGTAGAAGGCCTTGAACGGCGTATTGCCCTTTCGATCATGGGGTTCTCGAGTCTTTTAATCCTCTTTGCCTTGTGTCATCATTTTTGGATTGCGGCGCTTTTAATGCTTCCCATTGGTTTTTGCCAAGTATCACAAATGGCTTCGAGCAACACCCTGTTGCAGTCGATGATCAATAATGAATATCGAGGCCGTGTCATGGCTGTTTACGGTGTGATGTTTATGGGTATGATGCCTTTTGGCGCCTTGCTTTCTGGCCATGTGGCGCATTTGATTGGCACCGTGGCAACCATTGTGTTGGGTTCTTCGCTCACGTTTTGCGCTGGGTTAGTATTTCTATTGAAGACTCGTGCATGAATGATTAGCTTAGTGCAATGCGGGAGCTTCTTTTACTCATAACTTTCTTCCTTGTCGCGTGCTCGGGTACCGATACTGGTAATCCTACGATCAGTGGAACAGACACCGGCAATCCAACTCTCGTGGCTGGTGTTGTCAGGGATTCGCTGGGAAATCCTGCCCCTGCTAGTTCCATTTGGGTGCGGCCGCAGGTGAATGTTCCTGCGGGTACTATGCTTTCCAAGGTTCGTGCAGTGGTGGACTCTCCATTCGTATCCGTGGCGCTGCAGACCGATTCTACCGGAGCCTTTGAAATTGCGGGCTTAAGTGCCGGTGATTATGTGATGGTTGTGATCGCGAATAATAAGTCTGGCGGTCGTTTGCTTCGCTTTACTTTGACCAGAAAAGATTCGTTGAATCTTTCGGATAGCTTGCAACTTAAGCCGCTTCAGGATTTAAGTATACCGATGTGCCCAACGTGGCAGGGGCGTACTGTGCTAATCACTGAACTTGATTTGTCGTACAAGATTTCTAGCGATACGTTGCGGGTTCCTTTGGTTCCCCAAGGTGTTTACACGATAGAAAGCAAAGGCGATACAACGTTGTGGAAGCTGGATTCCAATATTGTATCGATCATTCCCTTTCCGCTTGACACAACACATCTCTCATCTTCATCACAAAGCTCATCAACATCGCAGGCCTTTTCATCCGCAGATGGCTTGTCTTCAATAGCTTTGACGACATCGTCTTCTTCGGAAATTTTATCGTCAACAGAGCTGGCTTCATCATCAAGTATTTCGTTGTCATCATTAACCTTATCATCCTCAACCCTTGCTGTTTCTTCCTCGGTCGCTTTGTCTTCCTCATCTATGTTGGTGAGTTCATCTTCTATTGCACAATCGTCATCGGTTGTTTCCTCTTCGTCTGCTCCCGATACCCTTGTGGTTACTTGGAGTGGCGGTAGCGGAGCCTTAGTAGATCCTCGTGATACTGTTACATACAAAGTAACGAACTTTGCTGGCGCAACTTGGTTTGCGGAAAATTTGCGCGTTGCAACAGCTACGAGCACCTGTGATTCATACGATCCCAATGCAGCCACTACTTGCAATGTTTATGGTCGCTTCTATACATTTGCAGATGCCTCTAACGGTATATGCCCCAGGGGCTGGCGCTTGCCTACTGCTATGGATTGGTCATCCCTCATTTTCCAAGTGGGTGGCGCAAGTATTGCTGGTTACAACCTCAAGTCATCGAGTGGCTGGTACGTGAATAATGGCACAGATAGTTTTGGGATGAGCATGCTTCCTGCGGGTACGGCTTCGACGCCATCTTCGGGCACCGATGCTTATTTCTGGGCAGATACCACTTCGGGGGGATTGCCTGGTGCGTATCACATCAATACAGCAAGCACAGCGATTACTCTCGAATTTTTGAGCGCTACTGAAGGCGTTAGCGTGCGTTGTGTGCGATAGGGTTTATACCCGACTCTTTTCTTCGTAAAATAGATCCCGTTGAGCATTCATTGGTGCCTAGTATGGTGTACCTGTGTTTCGTGTTGTCCACAGACAACGAGATTTTTCTTCACAGAAAGATTTATTCCAAAGGGAGGGTAACTTCGTAGAAGAAAAGACTCCGTGCGATGTTGTGCGGTGGGTGACTGGGGAATGTATGACACATCTAGGCAAAAAAATCATAGTCGCGTGGTCGCTATTTTTCGCTAGCGTATTTGCTGCAACACCTGTGATTATGGTTGACTTCAATCAGTATGGGCGTGGCGATGCGGAGGTGAATGAATCCGGTTATACTTCGTGGCCGGTGGCTACGTCGTCTTCATCTTCAATGACCATTTCAGGAGTCACAGTCACGGTTGCGCAAAACGGAAGCGTAGGTACGGGCTTGACTTCAACATGGTATAAGGCCGGAATCCAATCGCCCTATTATGCACGCCTTGTTTGCGATGGATTAACAGTGCAAGATGGAAATGCTGGTGGCTCGGTGGCCATGACTTTGGATGGTTTGCCTGCAGGCACTCACACCATGCTCACGTACCTGAATACCGTTGATGGCAATGTGTATGCGGATGTAGCCATAACTGTAGATGGAACTACAGTAGTCAAAAGTGTAGTGCCCTCTAATCGCGCAACCAGTACCAACAGTAGTGCTTACGCATATTTTTCCTTCACAGCAACTGCGGGCAAAACCGTGAAGATTGTATTTACTCCCAATAGCGCGTCAAGTTCAGCGTATAAGAATATTGTGTTGAATGGTTTTGCTTTGAACGTTCCTAATACAGCTAAGCAAGCGAGTTCTCCTTACCCAGCAGACAACGATTATCATGCTGATGCCGATGCAGGTTCTATCAAGCTTTCATGGAATGCAGCCAATGGTGCCGTGTCTCATGATCTGTATTTTGGAACAGACTCAACTACAGTGGCAACCTCGACTCAAGCCTTGTATAGCAAAATCTCTGCGACGGCGGAAACTGTCACAGGCATGACTGTGCTGAATAATTATTTCTGGCGAGTCGATGAACGTGATGCCAATGGTGTGGTGACTCCTGGCGCTGTTTGGCAGTTCGCTCCTCGCCACCTTGCTTTTCCTGGCGCAGAAGGCTACGGACGCTTTGCACGCGGTGGACGTGGCGGTAAAGTCGTTCACGTGTCAAGCCTTGCCGATGCTGGTGTGGGCACTTTGCGCGAAGCGGTGGAAAATGATATTGGACCACGCACAATTGTGTTTGATGTATCAGGCATTATCATCTTGCAATCACGATTAACTCTTGCATCCAATAACATCACCATCGCAGGGCAGACGGCTCCAGGCAAAGGCATTTGCATTCGCTCTGCTCCCTTTGGTTTCAGCGGAGTTTCCGATGGAATTATGCGCTTTATGCGCATTCGGTTAGGAGGCGGTCAAACCTATGATGGCACTGGCTTGCAGGGCAGCGACCATTGCATCTTCGATCACAATTCGGTGAGCTGGACCATTGATGAATCCTTTAGTTCGCGCTCTGGAAAGAATATCACATTGCAACGCACCATGCTTGCGGAAGCGCTCAATGTAGCCGGTCATCAAAATTATCCAGCGGGTACTGCGCATGGCTATGCGGCAAGCATCAGCGGCGATATCGGTAGCTTTCATCACAATCTCCTTGCCGACAACGATGGACGCAACTGGAGCCTTGCGGGTGGCCTTGATGCCAATGGATATTACTCAGGCCGTCTCGATATTTTCAACAACGTCGTGTACAATTGGAATGATCGACCCACCGATGGCGGCGCACATGAAGTGAATTTTGTCGCGAACTATTATAAGCCTGGAGCTGCCACGACATTGAAGTTGGCGCTGAATGCCCAGTTCGATGGGTTCCCTGGCACACAACAGTATTTTTGCAGTGGAAATATTGTGAAGGGCGTGTACGACAATCCATCGGCAGCTCACAATGGTTGTGTGTCTGATACCGCGAATCATGACCCATGGGTGAATGCTGCTTTCTTTCCATCTTATGCTACCGTACAGAATGTTACAGATGCATATAAGGATGTGCTTTCCGATGTCGGTGCAACCTTGCCAATCTTTGACGATCACGACCAGCGCATGATCAAAGAGACATGGACAGGCACGTACACTTACAAGGGTAGCGTATCGGGCTTGCCTGGCCTTCCCGATAACGAAGCGGATGTGGGTGGATACGAGAGTTATCCTGCCTTGACGCGTGCGGCCAACTTTGATTCCGATGACGATGGCATGCCAGACTGGTGGGAAAGCTTGCATGGTTTAAGTACAAATTCAGCAGCCGGAGATTTCTCTGAATCGAATGCTGATCCAGATGGCGATGGCTACACCAATTTGGAAGACTACTTGCAATGGATGGCCACACCGCATTATGATCTTGACGTGAGCACACCCATTCAAATTAATCTTGCAAGCTATTCTCGCGGGTACCAAACGAAACCAACTTATACGATCACTAGCAACACCTGTGCGACCTCTTCCATCACAGATTCAATCCTCACAGTGACTGCAAAGTCTACGTGCGGAATTTTCACACTGGATTTCACAGCAAAGGATAATGCTGGTTCAAGCAAGGTTCGCACCCTCGGATTCCATGTGAACGGTAGTACGACTGCAGTACCTCAATTCACCAAACATGGAACAGGAGCTTCTTCGCAAACTGTGATCATTGATTCGAGTATTGTTGGTTTCTATTTCTCTTGGATCAATGCAACCAATGTATCTGTGCAAGGCGTGCCCGCAGGCATTTCTGCTGTGGTGGATGCAACAGCAAAGACGGTCACGTTCTCTGGCGCAGTTACTGCACCTGTCGGTGTATACACGTATACGTTGACAACCGTAGGTGGCTCTTCAGACGTAACGCGTACCGGTGTGTTTACCGTAGATGCCTTGAGTTCAAGCTCCACATCGAGTTCGTCCTCAAGTTCCGTTGGGGCTTCCAGTAGCTCAAGTGTCATGGCTGGAATTCAAATGCACGATAAAGTATTGAACCTGAGTAATGCGAATGGGTGGACACGCTTGTACAACACCGCGGGCGTATTGAAATTTAGTGCGCGGACTCAAACACAAATAGACCTGTCTTTACTTCCACGCGGAGTCTACATCGTAAAAACGGGACAAGCTTCAGAGACTACAGGGATTATTCGAGTGCCTTAAATCGACCTAACAAATCAAACCGAGCGTCTTTGCTTATGCGAAGGCGCTTTTGTGTCTGTATGTGAAAGGCGCGTGTTACTGTTGTTGTATCTGTGAAGATTTCGGCGGCAAGGCTCGTTGCAACGAGCAGAATAAGGCTCTGGAAAAATCGACGCACGATAACTTCACCAGTTCGTGTTCACAAGAACAGGAATTGCAAAAACGCTAAAATGATCTGCGCGAACCTTCAGGATATAAGCTCCCGTAGGTATAAAATGGAATCGCCCGCTTGTACTTTTAAACTGCGGTATTTTGCAAATGTCTTCCAAGGTGTTGTCGCCGACCTGCCTGCATTGGAGTTTGAACCATTGATTTTATCAAAGTAGTAGTTGACTGCAAAGGCTTGCAGCGCAAAGATCAACAGGCTTTGCAAAATCTTATTCATGGTTTTCCCATTTATGGAAGAATTACAGTCTGATAAATATTGTGCCCTGCAATGCTGAGGTAGAAAAATGCTGGTGAGCGTAGTTTGGGCATGTCCCAAGTCTCTTGAATTATACCCCTATTGGCAAAGTCTGATTTGTGCATAAGAACTCGCCCCGCACCATCGAATAGTGTGATTGCCAGCTTGCCCTGCGCATTACTTATGCCTGTTAGAATTAATTGATTGTTGTGAATTTGTATGCCCCAATTGGAGGCATGGAGTGCCGATTGTGCAATGGCTGTGCTTGCCGAATATTCAAGAGCACCAATGGTTGGCGCGGTTGATGTGGTAAGCTCAGTCAAGTGAAATGTGTCTGGATAAGTCAATATGGCTCCGGCTCCAATCGCAGGGCTTTTCTTATCTAGTGCGTATGTGATAGTACTGGTGTCGATGGTAATCAAGGGATCGGTAAATAGCTCTCCGCTTGCGAGAGTAGGCCTGTAAGCTCCTGCAAGCGTAGTCCAGAACAGATTATTTCCGCGACTAAATGGCCCAAGAAACAGGAACCCATTGAGACTATCGCCATACATCATATTGTTACGCACACGTATTTGGCTAGAATCTAAAAGGCTTTGGCTCACACCAATAGATAAGCCGGCCTTGCGGTACATTTGAATGTGCGTGTTGTTGTCCATAAAAATATTGCTGAATCCTATAGCCCAAATATTCGAGGAATCCTTGGGTGTCAAAACGCTGCACCAAGCGAAGTTTTGTACCTCCATAGCCGTGTTGTGATGAATCGCTACATTCCACATAGTGTCGCCGTGAAAACCTCCCATCTCAAGGAATCCAGCCGTATGGTAGGCCTTGTTCCAAGCAATTTCAATGTTGCGGTTAGTGCGAAATAATTCAACTGCGCCTCCATCTTCTGTGGTTCCTGTTCCATCAATCGCATTGCGAATCGTGTTGTGCAAAATCTTGGCTTTTTGACAGCTATCTAATGTGATCGCAATTGCTCCTGCACCACCGTTGGCGAAGTGAATGTTGTGAATAAAATTTCGCTGAATGATTGCACCAATCACACCGCCTAGAGCAATCCCATTTTGGCAATCGCTTGCTTCGTTGTCTTGAATCGTAACGTCAGTGAGGTGCTCGGCAGCAGAGCTAATGCAATAGCCTCGCGGTGCATGAACGGCAATGTTTTCAACGATGATATGGCTTGCGCCAATGCCCATCACATAACCGTTGGTGTCTGTGAGTGTAGGCCGCGCAAGGGCTGAATCACCATAGCTTGTAAGAACAACGGGTACTTGACTTGTTCCTCCATGGTACAACACGAGGTAGTGTTTCCAAGTGCATCCACGTTTCAAAAGGATAGTATCACCAGGTTGATTTACTTTGGTGTACGTAGAATCAAAAGATTTCCAGGCTAGAGCAGGGGTGTTTCCCGTGGCTTTGTCATTTCCGTTGTTGGCATCGATATAGAAACTACGACTCCAGCATATCGTTGCACACAAACTAACCATGAGAAATAATTTCCATCTACATGGATTAATGAATTGCATTATCCCTCCGTCTATTTCCAAGTTTCGCAGTGCGTTAAATCAGTTGGCCAAAGCCCATATAATACAATGTTGTCAAGCCATATTGTAGCAGGCTTCATTGCCTTCCATTGCATTCCTAAAATACGCGCGTTGCTCCAAGTCATGCTGCCGGAATCGCTCCAAATTTCAGGTACAAAGGGAAGCGATGTTGTTGCAATGGTCATTGGTGTCCATTGTGATGGCAAGTTGATTGTGGATGCAAAGACGCCATTGGTTAGCGAGTCTTTCATTGAACGAGCAAAAAATCCAAACTGAACAGTACCCGATCCCTTGATCATAAAACGCACGGAATCCAGATTGCGCATATCGTGGAAGCAGGCTTCTATGGTTCTGTCGCCAGCGCCAACGCTTACGCTAAGGCCCGCTGAGCGGGTAGAATCGCCTATGGGAGTAAGTGTCAAATGGATGCTTGCTCCTTGCCACGCAGAGTCGGTAGTGTTGTATGACGGTACTGGATAGTAACCAACGCTTGGGCGCGTAGCAATCGAATCATGCCATGAACCCCAATAGGAATCACTAAGCACAGATTGCAAAAGAGATGCGTCAGTTTGATTGTCGAAATTATCGAATAAAATGAATGGGGTAGGAGAAAGTCCAATTAAGGGTGGATTTGCACTTGGTTGCGCTGCGGTGGGAATCGATGCCATGCCTACAAGCTGTTGGTTTGCAAGGTTGCGCACACGTATAGTCCAATTGCCATGAGGAAGGTTTGCGAAGTTGAATATTCCTTGCGAGTTCATCTTTGTTACAGAGCCAAGTCCAAGAACAGAAACCTGCAAAGGGCCGCTTACGCTATCGCTTGAAATCCATTGTGTTTGTGCATCTAAGTGTTCGCGTGGTGCTAGCTGTAACGTATCTGGATGAGTGCCCAGTACGCGTTGCATGCTTGCATTGCTTCCGCTTTCTGCGACAAGAATAATGCTGCCGTGCCAAGATGTGTCTGCGTACGTAATGCTCCAATGGCCATCGCTTGCAGAGCTATCAACGCCTAAGATGGATTGTGTTGTATCAGCGAGGCTTGGATCTTCACGTAGTGCGGTAATCTTCACTTTGCCAAGAGGGCTGCCATCGACACCGAGTATATGTCCTTCTAGTTTTCCGCCATTGGTCGTTTCACTTGTGACTCCGCGTGCCTGTTGGTCGCTTGTGCAGGCATTCAGCAAAAGTGCTATCCCTACAGCAATAAGGGTTGGCACGTGTTTCATTTTGCCCTCACTGTGTCCGCGTAGGCAAGTGGAAATAGTTGCAGATTCAACTGGTACACCGTGTCTTGGTCATCCATGTCTTTCGTCATGCTCAAAATTTCTTGGCGAAATTCTTGAATGCGTTCACGGAGTAAATCCATGTGCTGGCGTGCAAACGGAAAGGTAATAGACGAAATGTCGCGTGCGCTACGAGGCAGGTCATCTAGCATTGATGCACTTAGTCGAATCATTTCTTTTTGACATTCGGTAATAGCTTTATTCTGCCATTTTTCACCGGTGCTGATATGCGCATCGCTCGCCCGGAAAATGCCTGCAGAGTCTTTTTCTATAAGGCCTAACGTTTCAAGCAATTGCACAGATTCACGCGCGTCACTTGCATTCATCGCGCTTACAAAGCGACTCCCCAGCTTGCGGAAATCAGTACCTTCGAAATCGAGGAGGCTCAGCAGAACGCGCATAGCAGTGTGGCGCCAACGTGCATAAAATTCAAACTGTTCATCGGCCACGAGCTTATGTCCAAGGCCGCGCAAGGCTTGCATTTGCAAAAACCATTTGTTGCTGTCGTTCTCTGAACGCGAACGGTTAAAGCGAACTAAAGCATCGAGATAGCGTTCTTCTTTTTCGTTCAGCCCATAAATCTGCGCAACGACAGGAATTAATTTGGGGGCGAAATGAGCTTGGCCATTGAGTACGCGAGTCAGGTAGCCAGCATTCACACCAAGGCGTGTGCCAATAAACCGGTAAGAAAAGTGCGGCTTTTCGGCCTTAATTTCCTCGGTGCGGTGCTTAATCCAAGCGCGGTAATCGGTTGCTTCAAATAGGCTGTTCACATTATGAAAATAGTTTCTCGCTCATTAGATTGTTGCCTGATTTATGAAGTTGCGTTGCCCATGTCGGCAACGTGGGCTATTTCGTTGGTATGTCAATGGTCACGTTACGTTGAACAAACTGTGATGGTCATCGCATTTCCTTGACGCGAGTAGACATAGACGGCTATGTTTTGTCAGCACAACACTGGGGGTGCGTTATGAAAATTCGAGTTTTGCTTTTCGCTTTGCTTCTGGCAGCGTTTATGCCTGCTTTTGCGCAACCGTGTGCCTTGAGTCAAAATGGTTCTGGTGAATATTTGGTGAGTAGCTACACCGACTTGAAACAGGTGGGCGTTGGTTCTTGTCCGCTCAGTGCGACGTATAGACTGTCCAGTGATGTCGATGCCTCATCGTCGTCGACCGATAATTCTGGTGCAGGCTTTGCCCCCATTGGCCCTAGTGCCGGTACGCCATTCACTGGAGTATTTCATGGAGCAGGGCATGTCATTAACATGCTTCAATTCAACAACACGACATCACCCAATGTTGGTCTTTTTGGATTTTTAAGTACAGCTTATATCGATAGTCTTGGGATTATCAATGCAAGCATCACAAGTAGTTATAGTGGTGCGAATGTTGGTTTGATTGCAGGAACCAATGGTGCTGGTGGTGTTGTTCGTGAATGTTACACCGCGGGTTATATATATGGTGGATCAATTGCTGCGGTGGGTGGTCTTGTGGGCTATAACAGCGGAACAATTCAGAATAGCTATTCAACCAGTCAGGTGAATACAGGTGTTGGCGGTTATGTGGGTGGCCTTGTGGGTGTTGCTGCTGCAGGCTTTATCGATAAGTGTTATGCGACTGGTGGAGTAAGTGGAACAAGCGTTGCCGCCGCAGGTGGTCTTGCTGGAAAGAATTATATCGATCTATCTGGTTGCTTTTGGAACATGGTGTCCACAGGGTATTCCAATGCCGTTGGCGATAACGCGGAAAGTGGCTCGGTGGGTCTAGGCCTAGATGCCTCATCTATCAACGATAGCACCTCCTTTACCAATTTTGATTTCGCGGGCACTTGGGCGATATATCAAGGTTTAACTACGCCTCTCTTAAGAGCATTCTTGACTCCGCTTGTCGTTAAAGGTGTGGATACCACAATGGTGGATAATGGTTCTGCACTAAGCAATATGCCAAGCCTCATCTACAATCCAAGTTCCTACAACACATATAAGATTGCGGGTTCGCTTACTTGGGCTGGGTCGGGTGTTACCGCAAAAGGCCCAGGAACATATTCTCTTATTCCAAGTGGTGGATTATACTCAGTACAAGATTCGGGCTATTTGATTTCCTATGCCCCAAGCGTCTTGACGATTACCTCTCTGTGTGCCTTAGCTGTGAATGCACAGGGTGAATATTTAGTAAGCACCTATGCGGATCTAAAGCTTGTGGGAGTAGGGGATTGTCCGCGGGCGAGCTCGTATCGATTAACAAATGATATTGATGCTGCGGCATCGACAAGTGATAATGCTGGTGCAGGATTTGAGCCCATTGGCAATAGCAGCGACTTTCCATTTTTGGGCAGTTTCCATGGCGCAGGACATGTGATCAAAAATCTTTATATCAACAATTCGACGGATATATATGTGGGCCTGTTTGGTAATCTCGGCAATGGAACAAATACGTTGGTGGATAGCTTAGGTCTTGTGAATGTGAGCATCCAAGGGTCTAGCACTGTGGGTGGTCTGGTTGGATCCATCGTTTCGGGTACCATCAGCAACACCTACTACCTAGTACATAATATAGTCTACATGTTCCGAGGCGAAAAAATTCCGCAATTTAATTCTATCGCCCTTCAGTTCAGCTAGATCTGATTCTACTCGATCTTTAAGTGATTCGTTCTTTTTTAATGGCCTCTTGCTTGTGCCATTTTGCTTTATCTCATGCCAGACAA
>Ga0302287_10000423_pt1 | contig 21751 bp, 20 predicted proteins | sample III_Fen_E2_4_FD_200452 | JGI IMG/M metagenome (GOLD analysis project Ga0302287, IMG submission 200452) | Peat permafrost microbial communities from Stordalen Mire near Abisko, Sweden - III_Fen_E2_4 | ecosystem: Environmental > Terrestrial > Soil > Wetlands > Permafrost | place: Sweden: Abisko...
TCTGTATGCGTCCTGACGGTTCAATAGAAGACGATTGTGTGAAGATGCTTGAAGAGGTTGGAGAATGGATGAAGATAAACGGCGAAGCTGTCTATGGAAGCAAGGCTTGGAAGACACTTGGCGAAGGTGAAATTGTAAATGGTAAACTGAAAACACTGCCGGGTGGTGGCTTGAACAAGAAACATGCAGAATTCAAGTTTAACGCACAGGACATCCGTTTTACCGTAGGCAAGAATAATGCGCTCTATGCCTTCTGTATGGCTGTTCCTACAGGTGGACAGGCCCTCAATATCCATTCTCTAGGCAAGAAGGCTGGCTACCTTACGCAAGAAATCAAGAAAGTTTCATTACTCGGTTACACCGGAAAAATCAAATGGAAGCAGACAGATGATACTCTCGTGATAACATGTCCTAAAGAAATGCCATTCGCCTCTGCAGTGGTATTTAGAATGGACTAATAGAAACTATTCAGTCGGTTTAACCTTTATAGCGCTCCCTTTTGTCAGAATCGTTTCATTCCATGAAACAAACTACATTCACCGCATTTGCACATCAGTGCATAGTGCGTTTGGAAGAGGAAGGCCGATTTTCTACTGCCCACCTCTACAGGAACGCCCTGCATTCCTACTCCGAGTATCTAACCAAGCCCGTCGTCCAGTTCTCCGACATCACGCACGAGCGTCTCCCGGGGCCCAACATCGTTTCCACTTACATGTGGATGTTGCGTAGTATCTATAACCAAGGGACAGACTTTGGTTACGCCCCCTACGTGAACTGGCTGTTCCAATACGGCCAAAATCTACATCAGAGTTTGCCGATGGATTGTGGATACCACCAATGACTGGTTAAAAACAAGTAATTCTCTTTATATATAGCAAGCGTGGCTATTTTGAGAAATGGGTAGAGAATACGAAAAAATAGTTCATTGTATGGTCTACTACAAATTTATTTCAAAAGCCGGTTTGTCTTCATGACAACCGGCTTTTGCTGTATTTATCCAAGATTGACCTTTTGAAGATCTCAAAATAGAATAGGATTATTGAAATTTAAGATGATGGATGAATCGTTACTTCTTATTCAATAATTTTAAATAATATTAAAAAACGATACTTTCTGTTTTAAATGGACAATAGTTCATTATATTTGCATCCAGTTTAGCAAAAGAATGAATGATTTATTATAAAAGAAATAAGGTACGTCTAATTTTATCTCGTATATTATTAGTAATATATACTATTATGTTATTAGTGATGTATACGCATATTCATTACACAAAAGATGTTGATAGGGGCATCTCTGAATTATGCGTCAATCATATCTACCATGCTAAATGTTTTTCATCCCATAAATTTACAACTCATGAATGTTTTATATGTAAACTATTAAGCTTACCATATTTTTTTCCTAAAATAATTAATCTTGCTGTTTTTATAACGATTATAGGTTGCGTATACAAAAGAATTGATCAAAGATATTCCGTATACCATAACGTTATAAAAACGCCAAGAGCACCTCCTTATATTATTGTTTTAGATATTCATTATTAAATGGACTCTGTGTGTCCATTAATTTATCAAATAATTAAAATTAAATAGATATTTATGAACAAGAATATATATATTATTCTTATAGCAATTTTTGTTGTTATAAGTAAGGTAACCTATGCTCAAAATAGAGTTGTTGGTTGTGTCTTTGACAAAAAAACAAATAAAAATCTGTCAGGTGCAATGATTTATAATCTGGAACAAAACAAACAAGTTCAAACAGATAGTACAGGACATTATGTGTTTACAAATTTGCCACGAGGAAATGTGAAGATTCAATTCTCGTATGTTGGTTATAAAACAGTAATAAGAGTCGTTAATATGGCAGAATCGAATGCCGTATTAAATGTTCCTATGGAATCGACATCGTTTCAACTTGATGAAGTTGTCGTGTCCGGTGGAACTTTTTCTACGCAACATGAAAATACCATCAAAATTGATTGTATAAATAGCAATGACATAGCTTCTACCGGTTCTCCTTCTTTTATTAAATCGCTAACTCAGATACCGGGTGTTGATATGATTGCAAAAGGAAATGGAGTTGCCCAACCTGTTATTCGTGGTTTGTCCATGACAAATATTTTGATGTTAAACAATGGCGTTAAATTGGAAAATTTTCAATTCTCAGAGAATCATCCATACCTTATAGATGAGTTTGGAGTAGATCGTGTCGAAGTTATCAAAGGCCCAGCATCCTTGCTTTATGGTTCTGATGCAGTTGGAGGCGTAATAAATGTTATAAAAGAGAAGCCTGCAATTGATGGAAAAATTGAAGGTGATTATAATGCCCAATACCATTCTAATACAGAAGGCTTGGTAACAAATTTGGGTATAAAAAGTCGATCCGGTGATTTCTTTTATGGATTGCGTGCTGGAATAAGAAGTCATCAAGACTATAAGAATGGTAACATGGACAGGATTCCTAATACGCGTTATAATGAAAACAGTTTTAAGGCAAATCTGGGTTTAAACAGATCTTTTGGTGTTTTCCGTCTCTTCTATGATTATAACCGTCCTAAATTGGGTATGTGTGTAGGGGATGCTATAAAGGATGTTACGGAGAATGGTAGAAAGAACGAATATTGGTATCAGGATCTAACGAATCATATCATTTCAACCAAGAACACATTATTTTTAGGCAAATATAAATTTGATATGAACGCTTCTTATCAGATGAATAACCGCAAGTTGCAAACAGATAATCATACACCAGCATTTGACATGGTTGATATGGATATGAATACGTTTTCTTATGAAATAAAAACATATTTGCCATCAAGTGCCAATTCCGAATATATTTTAGGCATTCAGGGAGCAAATAAAACCAATAGAAATCATAATGCGCCCAATCATGTTATACCGGATGCGAATGTTGACGATTTTTCTTTTTTCGGATTAGCTCAAAAAACCTTCTTTACGAAATTGAATACCCAAGCAGGACTAAGATATGATTATCGTTATATTTCTACAGTCGGTGAAACCAATAAAGATGCTATTAGTTCTAACTTTGGAAATGTGAGTTTATCTCTTGGCGCCACTTATGAATTTAATGAAAACTTTCTGTTACGAACAAATTTGGCATCGGCATATCGTACGCCGAATATTGCCGAATTGACGGAAAATGGAATGCACGGAGATAGGTATGAGGAAGGTAATCCCAGTTTAAAATCACAACGAAATTACGAGGCTGATTTAAGTACTCATTTTCATTCCGGTAATTTAATGATTGATGTTACTGGTTTTTATAATCGGATTAATAATTATATTTATATATCTCCTACCGGTGAAAGTACTTCAAGTGGTAATAAGATTTATTGTTATTCACAGACTGATTCAAAGATTTATGGAGGTGAATTCCTTCTTGAGTATTTACCTGAAAAATGGATAGACTTAAAAGCCAGCTATTCCTATATTATCGGGAAAGAAGATAATGGTGATTATTTGCCATTTATACCGCAAAATAAGATTCATCTTGATGTTAATTTCAAAAAGGATAAAATCCTTTGTATGTATCATCCTTTCTTTAGAATTGGTGGATTATATGCGGATAAGCAAACGCATCCGGCTATGTTTGAAACAGAAAGTGGTGGGTACTTCTTATTAAATGCAGGGATAGGGGCTGACTTTAAATGGTTTGATCAATTTTTATCCTTATCAGTTCTGGCAGATAATTTATTGAATAAAAAATATATAGACCATTTGTCAACACTAAAAGATCTTGGGTATAATAATATGGGCAGAAATATATGTATCAGTATTAAGATACCTTTTATTTTCAATAAATAACTTAATTATTGAAGATAGAAAATCATATGATGGATAGATATATTGTTTCTCAATACATTGTTGATATTTGATAAATAATAGATCTGACATCAGAATAACAATTAGTTATTTCTAGGTATTGCAGGTGTTAAACATCTGCAATACCTTTGCACATGAATAGAGTACATTCTTAAGGGACGTATCTTGTTACTAGAAAAAATCCTAACTAAAATAAAGATGAGCAACAAAACCAAAAACATAACAGGAATAGCCCTTTTGTTAATCTTTATATTTTATACATGTTCCATTGCATTATTTCCTCATAAACATATCATAAATGGAGTTGTCTACGTACATTCACATCCTTATGAAAGGGATAGTAAGGGAAATCCAAAACATTCTCATACTTTAGATCAAATATGTACTATACAAATTCTTTCCTGTTTATTGTTTATTCCTTTCATCTTTTGTGATTTTCTCAAAAAGATAGCGATATATGTTATTATTCTTATCTCTGGAATACTTAATTTTCATGGTTGTATTTTAGTATTTCGAGATTTAAGACTAAGAGCACCTCCCTTTGTTCGTATTCCATCATAACGTTAACTTTTATGTCATCTTCTTAAAGATGAAGAGAGATTATTAATCCCTTAATAGATTCTTTTGAATTTATTATATACATATTTAAATATAAATACATTAAAATAAATGAAAAAAATATTTTTTCTGCTTTTCTGTTTCTTGTCAACAATTCAGTTGTCGGCTGAAACTCCTGTCCCAACTGATGCTAATATTTTTGGTCATGTAACAGATTCCGATAATGAGCATATTCCTTATATTAATATCAGTATAAAGAATACAACTGTAGCAACAGTTACTGATGCAACCGGACATTACTTATTTAAAAACTTAAAAGAAGGCACTTGCACACTTGTTGTAAGTGGTGTCGGTTATAAGCCGGAAGAAAAAACTGTGACTGTAATAAAGAATAAGACACAGGAAATAAACTTCTCAGTTAAAGCGGATATACTGAGTCTAAATGAAGTTGTTGTAACCTCAAATCGTTCAAGTCAGTCGCGTATAGAGGCACCGGTTATTGTAAGTACAATCAGTACAAAACAATTAGAAACTACGCAGTCCAACGTATTAGGCGAAGGCCTTAATTACTGCACTGGATTGCGATTTGAAAATGACTGTCAGAATTGTGGCTTCTCGCAAATTCGTATGAATGGTATGGAGGGTCCTTATTCCCAGATACTAATCAACAGCCGGCCCATATTCAGCGGCCTTGCGGGGGTGTATGGTCTGGAATTGATACCATCTAATATGATTGAAAAATTGGAGGTCATTCGTGGTGGTGGTTCAGCTCTTTATGGATCTAATGCCATTGCAGGAACGGTAAACCTCATACTGAAAGACCCTAAAAGTAACTCATTTGAAGCGGGCTACAATGTATCTTTGATTGGAACTGGGGTAAGTGGTTCAAACGGACCGGTGGCAGACCACAACATCAACTTCAATACTTCACTGGTGAATGATGACCATACTGTCGGTATCGCCATCTACGGAAATTCACGAACACGAAAAATGTTTGATGCCAATGGTGATGACTACTCCGAAATAGCTCCAATGAAGAATATTGTAATAGGTACACGCTTGTTCTATCGTCCGGCATATAAGAGTAAACTTTCTGTTGACTTCTTTAATATAAGAGAGGAGCGGAATGGAGGCGACAAACAGGATTATCCGTTGCATGAAAGAGATGTCGCTGAAGCCGTGAAACATGATATGAAAAATCTGGCTTTAAGTTTTGATCAGTATTTTCGAAAAAGTGATTTGTTGTCAATCTATGCTTCGGGACAATACTTAGTCCGAGATTCTTATTACGGTGCCAATCAGTCATTAAATGATTATGGGAACACCAAAGATAAGACGTATGCCCTTGGTGCGCAGTATAAGTTGGATCTGACATCTTCTTCTTTAATGGTCGGCGTAGAGAACAGAGGTGATTACCTGATAGACAAAAAGCTTGGCTATCCCACCTATACAATTGTCGACAATCCGAAAGCAGGACAGCAAGGGGAAGAAGATAAAATAATTGAAGTTGGGCATGTCAACAATCGTATTATTACAGATCAGTCTCTGCAAACCATAGGAGGTTTTGCTCAGTATGAAATAAAATTTGGCAAACTTAAAGTCCTTGCCGGAGCCCGTCTAGAGCGTTATTCCATATCTGATGCCCAGGATTCCAAGTTGGATAAGTCCGGCAATGTCTTTATCCCCAGAGCAAATCTAATGTACGATATTACATCCTATCTGCAAGTTCGCGGAGGATATTCAAGAGGCTATCGTGCTCCGCAGGTGTTTGATGAGGACCTCCATGTAAACACTTCAGGAGCAATACAGGTGATTCATAAAAATGATCCGAATCTGAAACAGGAAAACAGTAATAGTATGACACTTTCATTAGATTTTAATAAGAATATTGGAGGTGTTTATACTAGTCTTCTGATAGAAGGATTTTATACAAAGTTAGAGAATCCTTTTCAGAATATTGTAGGTGATATGGACGATAATGGTGTCGTAACTTATACTCGGACTAACGCAAAGCGAGGAGCCAAAGTTAAAGGAGTGAATATTGAATTTAAATTATTCCCTACAAAAAATCTGTCTTTCAATTCTGGGTTTACAATTCAGTCCAGCAGATATGACGAAGTACAGTCAGACAATTTCAACAAGAAAGATTTTTATCGTACTCCCGACTCCTATGGCTTTTTCACAATAGACTGGAAGATCTTACCACGTATTGGTATGTCTGCTACCGGAAACTATACGGGAAAGATGTACATCCCTTATCACCAAGGTTATGATGATAATACTGAAGCACTTCATCGTTCAAACGCATTCTTTGATGCCGGACTAAAGTTCTATTATGACATAAAATTGTGTGCAGGGGTAAATATGCAGTGGTATGCCGGAGTGAAGAACTTATTTAACTCATTTCAAGATGATTTTGATAAAGGAATAGACAGAGATCCCGCTTATGTATATGGCCCGACTATGCCACGTACCTTTTATGTTGGTTTTAAAATCTGTAGTTTGTAGAAGATGCGAACTTCCTTTTGTGTAAATGAAAATAGATAGAATAAGATGTACTTATGAAGATAAGACGTAGTGTTTGTAGGAAAACAAAGATTTGCCCTGTAGCTAATATGATATTCTTTTCAAGGTCGTGTTCTGTATATTTATAACTATTGTTGTCCGATAAAATGGTTACCTTTGCTCATATTTATAATTGTTTCGCACGTTAAAAGTAAAGGTAACGAAAAGGGCTGAATTCCAAGTGAGGAGTTCAGCCTTAATTTATTCTATTCAAAGAAGTTTTAGCAGACAGTAATAGTTTCTTAATAATTATGTACCTGTTTATTAAAAAATGTGTATCTTTGCATCGCATTTGGTTCTCCACCTCTTTCATGGAGGTCATGGAGCTAAGATGGGAATGCAGTGAGAATCTGCGACTATACCCGTAGCTGTGAATCCTTTTTAAAAGGGTAACCAACAGTGTCACTGGATGCAAAGTCCTCGTAACGGATTTTGCGTATATCTGGGAAGGCCGTGTTACCAATAGGATGAAGTCAGAAGACCAGCCATTTGCCAGTAGTAATATGCGTCCACGGGATTATGGATGCGGAAAACTTTTGATATATGGCATATTACAGAAGGGCTTCATGGCTTACTGTGTTTCTTGGTCTAATTGTATCAACAGGTCTGAACTGTATGGAGGTTCAGGCACAGAAGTTGCGTGCTGATTCCGTATATCAGCTAAAGGAAGTGCTAATAAAAGGGAACAAAGAGGTAACTCCAAATCAGACAATTTCCAGAAACCAAATTATTGCCATGCCATCAAATTCGGTAGCTGATGCCCTTAAATATATGGCAGGAGTACAGATAAAGGATTATGGAGGTTTGGGCGGACAGAAAACAATTAATGTGAGGTCGCTGGGTTCGCAACATGTCGGTGTGTATCTTGATGGTGTAAGAATTACAAATGCGCAGAACGGTACGGTGGATCTAGGCAAATATTCTCTTTCCACAATGGAATCAGTCTCACTCTTCAACGCAAACAAGACAGAGATGCTAATGACGGCTTCTGAATATGCCTCTGCCTCTACAGTTTATCTTAAGACACATAGGCCCGACAGTACGGGGGTGGTAGGTTCATATAGCAATGCCTCTTTCAGTACTCACAAGGCTTCAGCCACGTTGTCATATAAAAATTATGGTTTTATTGATGCTTCATTCACGAAATCAAAAGGTGATTATCCATTTGATTATGATAATGAATATGAGGATACGACGGGAATTCGCAGGAATTCTGATATCATGATGTTCAGAATAGAGGGTTGCGCTTTCTATAAAGGTTTTCAGTGGCATACCTATTATTTTAATTCGGCAAGGGGGTTGCCTGGTGGTGTCGTAAGACGTTTGACGGATTTGTATACCGACGTGGGCAGAGAGTGGGACAGGAATTTTTTCAGTCAACTGTCATACCAGAATCAATTTGGTTTGATAGGTGTACGTGGAATTGTCAAATATAGCAATGATTTTCTTCATTATCGCTCTGATTATGACGAGAACATTTCGGTGCATGCCAACAATTCTTATCACCAGCAGGATATTTATGCTGCATGGGCGGGGTCATACAAATATAAGGAGTGGGGAGTATCCTTATCGACAGATCTGAGATGGTCGGATCTCACTACTGACGTAAAAAATTTCCATTACGTTTACAGACTTGACAGCAAATCATCCTTATCTGCTTTTTATAATCATAAAGGTTGGAATATCAGTCTGAGTGGTCTTTATACAAATACAAGTGATCATACCAATGGTGAAGCCAAGCCTTTATCTCGATTCACATGGAACACACTTGTGTCTTATTCCATTGGGGACTGGATGTTTAGAACTTTTTATAAGGAAGTGTTCAGGACACCTACGTTGAATGATCTCTACTATACTCTTGTTGGAAACAGAAATCTCAAGCCTGAGTATACCAAGCAGTTTGATGTTGGGGTCACTTATGGCAAGAGATGGCTGAACGTTCAGATAGATGGATACTATAATCATGTGAAGGACAGAATCGTATGCCTGCCGCTGAAGGGGTCGTATCAATGGACAATGCTGAATTACGGTTATACAAGATGTATGGGTGTAGACATGACAGTCAATACCAGCTATAAGAATCACAGCCTGTTGCTTACCGGAACATTTCAGGATGACCGCAATAGAACAGACCCTTCAGAAGATGCATATAATGATTATATTGCCTATTCTCCACGGTGGTCGTTTACTGCAGTATATACATTCTTCTATAAAGGATTTTCAGCTTCATTGTCGCATATGTTTGTTGATAAACGCTATTGGACGGCAGAGAATGGAATAGAAGACCCGCTTGCTGCTTATAACTGCACGGATGCAAAGATAAGCTACAAGTACAAGCAAATAGGGGTGGAGATAGAATGCCAGGATGTCTTTGATGTGCGTTATGAAATTATTCAGAGATGGCCAATGCCTGGAAGAATGTTTGGACTCACAATTAAATACCAATTATAACGTAATATCAGTTTGTATGAAAAAGTATTTGTATATAATTATCATTTGTCTGTTATTTGCTGCATGTTCATCCAACTCAGAAGACAAACCGACGACTCCAGAAAATCAACCAACACCTGACTCTACTTCGACAGTCGTCAGTGAGAATCTTATTATCTGTAATGAGGGAAACTGGCAGTCTGATAATGGGCAGTTGTCGTATTATGACGGCACAACAGGAACGGTAACGAATCAATGGTTTAGAAAAGTCAATGGGTTGAAACTGGGTGATACACCGAACGATATCCTTCAAATCAATGATACGCTGATAGCAATTGCTGTCAACTGGTCGAATATTATTCAGTATATCCATCCGGATGGAACAGCTTGCGGGGCAACAGAAAATGTTCCGAACAATCGACGGATGTGTTGTGATAAAAAATTTTTGTACATTACTTCGTATGCTCATAAATGTGGTAATATCACCTTCACCAAGGGATATGTGGCAAAGATAGACCTGAAAACCAAACAGGTTATTGCCACGTGTGAAGTGGGATGGGAACCGGAAGGAATTCGACTCTATGATGGACGACTATACGTCGCGAATACAGGAGGCTATTCGTTTTCGGAGTCACATAATTATGAAACTACGGTGCAGGTGGTGGATGCAACAACCATGCAATCTTTAAGACAGATAGATACCGGATGCATCAATCTCTATGGAGAGATGTCACAGGCAGGAAAATATTTGTGTATCAACTCATGCGGGGACTATTACAATGTCAGTCCCAGCACGGTTATTATTAACTGCGAAACAGAAAAGGTGAAAGTTTTCGGATTCCCTTCAACTTACAATACCACAGATGGTGAGAAGTTCTATTGTGTAGGTTCTGCATTCTCTTATAATACCTATAAGTATGTGTATTATATTTATACGATTAACCCTGAGACCATGCAGACAACTTCTGGTATCTATAGCGATGACGTGACGGCAAAGTTAAAAGAACTACAGTCGCCTTATGAGCTATATGTCTCACCGTATACTGGCAATATCTATTTCACTGATGCCAAAAGCTATGCAACAGCAGGATATATATACGGGTATTCAAAACAGGGTAAACAACTGTTTGATCCCTTTAAGGTATATATCAACCCCGCTCATATCCTCGCAATCCCTAATTATAAACAATAAAAGGTAATGATGGACACCTATAAGTCTTTCTTAAAAAAATCAACAATGTTTAGAGTAGCAAATAAAAGCATTGGTACCTTTGCACTTTTGTTCGGTACTTTTTGCGCTTCAGCTCAGACGCAGGATGTCACTGTCTTGGAGTATCATCCCGCACCGGGACAGTTTGTCAACACTTTGCCTACGGCAAGCAGTACGTCAACACAAGAAGAGATGTGTGAAGAATGTACTCAGAGTCTTCATGACGGTTCTCTTGTGCATCTTGGCACTTATGGTGGATATGTTACCGTAAAGTTTGATCACCCGGTGCAAAATCTTAAAGGTTCTGATTTGAGAATCAAAGGCAACGCCTTTTATTCCAATGCAGATCCGGTATATGGCTCTAAGACGATCGGTGGCTCAATAGAACCGGGAATCGTGTATGTTGGAGTGGGCTCTGATGTGGCTTCTGCCCAATGGTATGAGCTTGCCGGTTCTGAGTATTACACATCTGAAATACACGATTTCTCCATAACCTACCACAAACCGACAGCTGAGTCTGGCGAACACACTCAGTTTTGTTCTGTCAATGATAACTATATCAAGTGGGAGGCAACATGGACAGAGAACGGTGAACCACGTGATTCATCGGGTTATCATATAAAGAATTCATTTCATAATCAGACATACTGGCCAATGTGGGAAGATGGAGAAACTCTAACCTTTGCAGGAGGAAAACTTCCAAACAATGCAATTGATCAATCTGGCACGGGCACATATTGGGTGCAATATCGTTATTCTGCTGATTCTTATGGATATGTGGATGCATCTCTCAATACTGATGATTATTCCACTTTTAATATAGACTGGGCTGTTGACAAAAAAGGAAACCATGTGGACTTGAAAGAAGTGAACTTTATCAAAGTGGTATGCGGGATATTCCAATACTGTGGATGGCTTGGAGAAACATCTACCGAAGTCGCCGACTTCGAAGATTTACATCTTATCTCCGGTTATGATGATAACCCTATTATGATTACTCCACGTCAGTCGACATCAATTAATAATATCATGTATGATAACAAGCGCGATGATGCCATTTATGACTTGACGGGAAGAAAAATAAATACGCCATCTCATGGCATATATATTCGTAGTGGTAAAAAGATATTGATCAAGTAGCTTTAGACTGATTGACAGTGTCGTTCCGTCAGTATGGGACGACTTGATGATAGAATCGTTTTTATTTATTAATCAACAAATATTAAAAATCATGAGAAAATTATTTACTTTTATGGCATTATGCCTTGTTGTCTTAATAACAAGTGCCCAAGAGGGTGTAACTTATAACTTGAGGACTCTCACTTTTGAGGATTCAAACGGTTCAACTTACTGGACTAACAAAATTGATTCACCTCAGTATAATGGTCCATTACTATATGGTGGATCGTCAATTTATCAATGGTGTGATTCTGCAAACACTCTGCTTCGCTCTGCCATTCCTTACAATTACGGCGCAAACATGTACTGGGGTGGTGGTCACGCCATCTCAAACTATTGGGATGGTAATTTATTCGATGGCGACTACATGCACCAGCTTGCAGTCTATGTGCCTGATAATAATGCAAGTGGTCAGGGTGGGCATGGATACAATGGCTCAAATAATTTCTGTGTTCATTATGGTTACATTGATGGTACACAATGGAATCTAACAGAGAATCTTCCTTATTTTGAGTTTTGCGATAACCAAGCACGTACGATTCATGATATGTATGTAAATATCAATACTTATCTGGCTAATACTATTATAAATGGAAATAGTCTAACTTCTAAATTAGGAGATGATGATTATATAGCAGTCACAGCCACTGGTTACAAAGCTGACGGTAGTACATCTACATCTACCTTTTATCTGGCTGATGGTCCCGATTTTGTAGTTACAGACTGGTCACAGTGGGTACTTACTTCTTTGGGAAATGTGAATAAGATCGAGTTTAATGTCATTGGAAGTAATGATAACGGATATGGATTTTCTCAACCTGCCTATTTTTGTTATGATAATGTCAGCGTACAATTTCCAATAACTGGTTCTATTTCAAGTAAGGTAAGGAAACAAGCTGATGAAACTACGAATAGTGATAAGACCTTAACAGTTACCTTGGATGGAGCAAGCAAGAATTGGCTCTCTGGAGATGTTCCTGGTGATTGTTCTTACGATTTTACAAGTGATTATGATGTTCCTTCTTATTTAACAACAGGGCAGACAAATAACTTGACCATTAAAGGTCTGCCTGGAAATAGTACTATCACCGGTATTGATGTAACTGGCTATTGTGAACAACGAAAGGGTGCCGCAACTATAAAAGCATATATGGATAATACGGAAATATCATCGTTGGAATATGGTGGGACAAAAGCAAATCATGGTAAAGTGGTAGGTCAAACCAAGACAAAAATGAAGATGGATTTACTTACTGATGTATCAACAGCATGTACTGGTGATTTAATATTAAAAGCTACATGTGAAGCACAAAATATGACAGTTGTTACTTATGATATTCATTATAAGATAGAAGATGATTTAACCGGAATTTCAAATGCGACTGCAAATGATAATGGCAAGATAAACGAAATGTTTGACCAGAGCGGAAGAAAAATCAAAACTTTGCAAAAGGGGATCAATATCATTCGTATGGAGAATGGAAAAACTCGTAAAGTTGTTGTCAAATAGTTCTTTTATTGCTGTTAAAGATAGAATAGCCCAATTTACATCTTTACCGGACAGCAATAATTTATAACTGAGACTTATTAATAGTATTGTTGTTCTGCAACAATGAAATAACTCAAGTTGCACATCCGAATCATCAATAAAATGGTGGTTCGGATGTTTTTTCTAAGAAGATCTTAATTTCATAATATTTTTAGCTAAATTTGTTCTGACAGAGATGATTTTGGCAGTTGTGTCTTTTATGTAGAACCCTTTGCTAAATGATGTTAAAATTTTGTGTAGTACATGATGCTATGAACAAAAGTTCATTATATTTGCAACCCTAATAGAGAACATAAGTTCATAATAAATAAAATAATATTGTTTATGCCAAGACCTAAAATAATAAGAAAAGTAGCGGATAAACCACTGATCTCCGGATTAAAACCTTACGGAATGCCATATCCCGCAAAGAAGTCAGAGGCTGTATTCCTGTTGTACGAGGAGTATGAGGCCTTGCGGCTGTGTGATTATGGTGGTTATAATCAATGTGATGCCTCAAAACTGATGGGCGTTTCCCGTCCCACGCTTACCCGTATCTGCATGTCTGCCCGGAATAAAGTTTCAACTGCAATAGTAGAGGGACGTCAGTTGATTATTGAAGGTGGAAAAGTAGAGATAGACAATGAATGGATGAAATGTAATAACTGTCATTGTTTCTTTGTCAAGCTTCAGAATGAGGACTGCAGATGTCCCCTCTGCGGTTGTAAGGACGTAATCGAAGTTGATAATGACGGTGAAAACAAAGACAAAGAGGTTCCACTAAATGCCTGTTGCGGTAATGGGAAAAGACACAGGTGTCGGGAACGTACAACTCATAAAATTTATCATATATGAAAGTAGCGATTAGTAGTAAGGGTGATACCCTTGACAGTGAGATGGATTCTCGTTTCGGAAGGTGCAAATTCTTCGCCATTTACGATAGTGAGAACAAATCAACCCAATTTGTTGAAAATACAGCAGCCTCCCTTACGGAAGGTGCCGGTCCTGCAGCTTTGCAATTGCTAACAGCGCAGGGGGTAACTAAACTTGTATCAGGAAATTTCGGAATGAAGATCAAAACATTGTCATCCGACCTTAGTGTCCAATTGATCGTTATGAGAGAGAATCATACGATAAAAAACATTATAAATATATTAAATCATTAGAATCAATTATGGAAGAGAAAATTGCAGTACCGGTTGAAAATGGTATGTTATGTGCCCATTTCGGACATTGTGAGAAATTTTATATAGCGACAGTAGAAGAAGGAAAATTAAAGAATGAAATAGAAATAACACCTCCGGAGCATCAGCCTGGTTTATATCCCAAGTGGATCAAGGCACAGGGCGTGTCATGTGTAATTGCCGGAGGGATGGGCGAGAGTGCTCAAAGTCTGTTTAAGAATGAAGAGATCGCTCTTTTCACCGGAGTTCCGGTGAAGGAACCTAAAGAGTTGATCGTCGATTATATTCAGGGCGTGTTGAAAAGTGGCGTCAATAGTTGCAATCATCATCACCATCATGAGGAAAATAAATAACAGCGTATCTTTAGATGTATCTTAGCTTGAAGAGAAGTGCCTCTCGTAACCACGATTTGCCATTATGTGGTTATGAAGCACTTCTTGTTAAAGAATCATGGAATTGAAAATATTAATTGATAACAATCAGTCAAAATCCAATCCGAAGTTATTGTCGGAACACGGGCTGTCAATATATATTGAAGACGGGATATTAAAATGCCTGCTCGATGTTGGAGCTTCAGGACGTTGGTCGATAAATGCCCATGAACTGGGCTTGAATGTAGAAGATATAGATCATCTGATACTCTCTCACGGGCATGCCGATCATACAGGCGGACTGTCATCTTTCCTGTTTCAGAATAGCAAGGCGAAGATATTTGCATCCGAAAAGGTTTCAAAATATAGTTATTCCTCCTATCGTCATGAGACCCCGGTAAATCTTAGCCCCCACAAGCGTGTTCTGGATGAATACCACTCCCGCTTTGTATATCTGAATGAAGACTATCAGCTCTCTCAGAATATAAGATTAGTCTTTAGCAGAGATGGATCTTATCCTCTTCCAGAAGGTGATAAGTTTCTTTTTGTTGATGAAGGTGAAGGTGAGAAACCTTATATCGCAGACGATGAGATATCATTAGCTATAACGGTAAACAAATCTTTGGTCATTGTTTCCTCATGCTCGCATCGAGGAATATTAAATATCATTGAATCCTGTATTCAGTCAACAGGCATCTCAAAAATCGCCGCGTTTATTGGCGGGTTACATCTTGTAGATATTGAGAACGGGCAACAGGATGATGTGAGAATGATTGCAGAGACTATCATGCATCATTATCCCGATATGGTTTTATATACCGGTCATTGTACAGGTAAAACAGCCTATCGTGAATTAAAAAGAGTCTTAGGGGATTCCGTTCATAAGATGTATAGTGGAATGCCATTAATCATAGGATAATACGATAGAAACCAGAAAAAATGATAATAGCTGTAGCAAGTGGTAAGGGAGGTACAGGTAAAACACTTGTCGCCTCCAATTTATTCCGTATTTTGTCAAAGAAGAATGAATCTGTTGCTTTAATTGATTGTGATGTAGAAGAGCCAAATGTTATGAATTTTATTTCTCACCGTTTACACAAGGAAATAGAAGTAAAAGAATATCGTCCGGCAATCAATACCGACCAATGTGTCTTTTGTGGGAAATGCGCAGAATATTGCAGTTATAATGCTATCTTCTGTGAACCGGGAGCACATTATATTAAAGTGATTGAAGAATTGTGCCATGGTTGTACCGCTTGCAGTTGGGCTTGTAAGTTCGGAGCGATAGACCCTTCATCGAAGAAAGTCGGGATGGTTTCACTCTATAGCCATCACGATAAAGTCTGTTTAGCTGAAGGTAGAATGGAAATTGGAAATCATTCGGCCATATCGACAATAAAAGCGGCAAAAGAAACATTTGATATCTCAAAATACCAATATATCATATATGATTCTCCTCCGGGTACCTCCTGTCCATTTATGCAGACAGTATTAAATTCTGATTATGTGATTCTCGTAACAGAACCTACTCCATTTGGTCTGAGTGATCTAAAACAAACGGTAGAGACCCTTCATATAATGAAAAAGCCTTTTGGCATTATCGTAAATCGCAGCGGATTAGGGGATAATGGAGTGTATGATTATATCAAGGACAATAATTACTGTTTGTTGACGGAAATACCTTATGATCAGAAAATAGCGGAACTTTATTCCAATGGGAAATTAGTCGTGGATCATCTTCCCGGAGTGAATAGCCTGTTTGAGAAACTGGTTAATGAGATGTCTAACTTAAATTTTTCACATTTTGATGGAAATAGCTGTAATTAGTGGAAAGGGTGGAAGCGGAAAATCAAGTATAAGTGCCGCATTTATCTCTATGTTATCTAATGTGGTGGCAATAGATTGTGATGTTGATGCGTCTAATTTACACTTGCTATTCAACCCGGTTTGGAAAAATGAATATCCATTTATATCGGGTAGCTATGCTGTAGTCAATAAAGATTTATGCATTAAATGTGGAAGATGCTCACAGGTATGTAGCTTTCATGCAATCAAAACAGAAAATGGTTTTCCGATAATTGATGAAATCAGTTGCGATGGTTGTCAGCTTTGTGTACGTGAATGTCCCGCTTCTGTCATCAAGATGAAAAATAATGATAAGAGCCGTATTTATATTGGTCAATTCAAGTATGGTAGTATGATAAGTGGCCGATTGGCTCCCGGCGAAGAAAACTCCGGGAAAATGGTTAATGAGTTAAGACAACTTAGCCGTGATTTGGCGAATGGGCAGCATAGTGATACCGTAATACTTGACGGTCCTCCGGGTTTAGGATGTTCCGTCATTTCAACAATAACCGGGGTGGATAAGGTAGTGGTGGTTACAGAACCGTCAATATCCGGATTCTCAGATCTAAAAAGGGTTGTTATGTTACTGCATCATTATGACACTCCTGTATATGTAATTATTAACAAATGTACTTTAAATCATGAAATGACAGACCGTATCATTCATTGGTGTGAAGATCAGAATTTATCAGTAATTGCTACTTTGCCTTTTTCTGAGGAGATGGTAAGGTCTATTGTTGCCGGGCGAACTATTTTTGAGTATAACCCTAATTCTGAGATCTCGAAAAAACTTAAAATAGCTTTAACTCAGATCATAAATTAAATAATACGGGAATTTCATTCCCTTAAAACAATAATATAGATGAATAATAATATAGGTGCTTATACATTTGTCGTTGATGATTTCTATACCGATCAGACAGGTACTCTTGGCTGGGGGGCATTGGGCAGATTTTTATTAAACTGTTCGAATTCGCATTCCATGAATATGGGGATCGGTATGGGGAAATATGACAATAACGTCTATATGTGGGTTATAACACGTCTGATTGTTAATCTTCATGAGCCGATACACAAAAGTCAGACCTTCAAAATGGAAACATGGATTAGTAAAGTATACCATTCTTTTATGAATCGTGAATATGTTATGATGAACAATGATTCAAAGGTAATTGGTACTGCATTTGCTGTATGGGCCTTGATCGATGCAAAGACGCGTCAGACAGTTAATCTTATTAATATGTTTGGCTCAGATATGGAGCAAATTGTATATGAAGAGACTAATGGACTTTCTTTTGATAAGAAACGTGTCAAATTAAGTGATTCTTTTGAGCATTCTAATCTTCGAGTCAAATTTGGAGATATAGACATTAATCAACATATGAACAGCATCCGGTACATAGAACATGCTCTTGATTTATTTCCTTCAGAATTATATTTTCATCATTTTTTGAATAGGATTGAGGTTCAATATGGGCAGGAAACTTCATTAAATGATCATCTGATTCTTGTAAATAATAGAATGGATGATAACTCAATATGTGTGGAATTCCGTAAGGAAAGTGATGAAACAGTATGTAAAATCCGGTTTTATTTTAATTAATATGATATAAATGAAGAATTTTAATAAAAGAAATATGAGGATGCATTCTTTCGTAGAAAAATGCGTTTGCCCTGTTTGTGGTTACAGTGAAATTCACACAAGGGGTGTCCCTTGTCGGTTGTTGCGTTGTCCACATTGTGACGTACCTTTATTACCAAGCGATCTTAGTCAAAAGTCAATATCCAACAAAAAATTCGATATGAATGTTTATAATGAAAAAGAAAAAATTCTAGAGAATAAAGATCAATATCCAAAAGTTGACATAAACAAATGCATAGGATGTGGTACTTGCATAAATGCTTGTCCCATGAATGCAATCAGTTTAAGTAATAGTGTTGCTAAGATAGATGAAACAAAATGTCGAAACTGTAGAAAATGCGTAAAAGTATGTCCGGTAAGGGCAATCGAATAAATTTATAAAGGGTTAGATATGGAAGCAAAAGAGAAAATTAAGATTAAGGGAGTAAAACGGATAATCGTAGTTGCATCAGGTAAAGGTGGAGTGGAAAAGTCAACTGTTGCTGCAGATTTGGCCATGACACTTGCCTCTCAAAAATATAAAGTGGCACTTGTTGATGCCGATATATACGGTCCGTCAGTTCCTAAAATAACTTGCAAGTTAAGGAGATATTTAGTTCATTATCAGAGTCTGTTGTCTCATTCTTAAAATGATAGAAATAAATGGAGAAAGAAGATAGAGTGAGAAAGGCAGTTGAGTTATTTATGCAAGGATACAATTGTTCTCAATCTGTAGTAGGAGCATTTTTCGATTTATATGGAATAGATCATGATACCGCTTTTCGTATGTCTGCTTCTTTTGGCGCCGGTATCGGGCGTATGCGTGAGACTTGTGGCGCTGCATGCGGAATGTTCATGTTGGCAGGATTAGAAAAAAGTAATGTCGTTCCTGATATGAAAGCAAAGGCGGAAAATTACAAATTAGTGCAGGAACTCGCTAATGAATTTAAAAAACGCAATGGTTCCATATGCTGTGGAGTATTATTAGGAATTAAAAAAGATGAGACAATATCTAACATTCCCGAATCTCGTACAAATGAGTATTATAAAAAGCGTCCATGCGTAAAGATGGTAGAAGAAGCAGCTAGAATATGGTCGGAGTATTACAACAAAAAAGAAGAGAAAGAATAAAAAACTGTAAGATTAGAGTTCCTCTTATCTTATCAGAAAAAGCAAAAAGAACAAACTGCCAATAGAGACAAAACTTCAATAAAAAGACAGGAAAATATTGCATGGATGCAATTAAATAATTATCTTTGCGGCTGCAATGACGAAAGTTGTTGCAGCTTTTTTATTGATTATGATTGGCACCTTTTAGTAGGTGCATTCATATAGCTCAAGTACAGCCGAAACAGTCACAGCAAAAATACAAGAGCTAACAACCACTTGAGTAGGTCCGCCATAGGGGCGCTGGCTTACTTAGTGGTTGTGTGGCTGTGACTGGCCTCGGCTGTTCTGGTATTGTCGGCGTTCCTTCTTTAAGAAACAAACGACGTGCTAACCTAAAAGCACTCAATATAGAAAAACAATACAAACCACAAATCGGCATTTGCATGTTGCAATGTCTGGATATTATATTGTTAATATAAATAGCATATTTGTATTAACAGCATGATTTGTATATGTCTCTAATGTTCATTTTGATACAAATTCATAATACACAGTAAATAAATACTTTTCATACTTAATAAAAGTCATTCTGACATGAATATTGTATACAAATAGTTTGTATGTTATGTTCTTTTTTATTACCTTTGCCTGTAACTTAAATAACAGGTACTGTATGCCTAAAATTATCTAATAGAAATAGAATTTATAACAAATGGAAAATAATTATTTATCCGAGGGTGAAGAGCTCTCGAAAGAAACGTGTTTCAAACATCTTTATATAACGTTCACTCCATCTCTGACAGAGAATGAAGGAAGACGGGAGTCATTTAAATCTAAGATGTTCCAACTAATAGACAACGGTGTCATCTATGGACTTCGGCTGGATGATTACAAGATCATACTGATGTTCAACCATAATAAGATTTCAAAAAACGAATTGTACGATTTGATCTCTGATGTCTATATCATGTATTTCAGTAAAAATATATCGTTATCCGCTTTTATCAAGACTGGATGCTCGTTGTTCTACCATCATCATAAAAGTTCAACTTCTCTTTATGACTCCATCCGCAAGTATAAATCTAAAAGAGTGGTACACTCTGTATAAAAATAATTGAAACGACCAAATTTATTTTGCCGATAATTTAGGTCAAAGTGCCGAAAATATCGGCACTTTTTTTTTGCCCACGCCCATTCATCTTCGTACCTTTGTACCTACAGAAAGGGCAAATCACTCCCTTCTGAAAGTATGCTTATGGAACAAGAAATCACGGTGTGTGATGGTTCGGCGGCGCCTGTATTAAGGCCGCAACCCAGACATATTACTCCCTCCCTCCCGCCGAATGGCGGGAGGGGAAACGCCGGATCATCTTTCGAGGATTCTGACGAAGACTTCATAGCATGTATGGTATTTATTTTTAAGATCAAAAGGACTTCAGGAAACAACGGTTTTCCTCCTTTTTCATCCGGTCAGCTGCCGACGTTCTTCGGTAACTCACCTCCCAACTAAGCCACAATCTGACGCTCAACGATAGAGCACCTCCGGTCACCTTGATCATGGCCTCCCCACCGAGGCCGACCGGAGGTTTTTTCATGCTCCGCAGAAACCTGTTTTTTGCGGTTATGGGATCACCATGCCCCAATTGAATACAAATCAAAAATCAAAATCAAATAACCAACAATGACAACCAACGAACCAACCGACATCCACCGGCTACTGTCCGACCACTTCACGCTCTACGAGCTTGTCCGCTCGGTGCGTGCCGAACTGATGGAGATGGACAATATGCCTGAAGAGAAGCAGATCAAGAATCTGGGCACCCTCTGCCGCCACATCCTCGAGCCTTCGCGCATCGCCCTTGGCGACTCGATCCATATCACGAGCGGCTACCGCAGCCGTGAGTTGAACCGCATCGTGGGCGGTGTACGTAACAGCAAACACATCATGGGCCTTGCCGCGGACATCCACATCAAGAGCGATGACTACGGCCGCCGCCTGTTTGACATCCTCAAAGAGAATGTGCACGTGGACCAGCTGCTCTTCGAACACGGCCGTAACGGTGCTGTGTGGATCCATGTGAGCTACTCCCCCAAACCCCGCCATCTGATCAACGATAACTACGTTCAGCAGTAAAAAGACAAGGGGAAAACCAATCATCAACCAACCAACAAAATAAACAATGAAAAAAAGAAAATCCGGCTACGTGAAAGTGAGCCGCAACCTGTTTGAAACGAAAGACATGCGTACTCTGAAACGTGCCGAAAAAGCCGAGGGCATCGGCGTGTTCATGATTATCGTCAT
>Ga0302287_10000424_pt1 | contig 21664 bp, 21 predicted proteins | sample III_Fen_E2_4_FD_200452 | JGI IMG/M metagenome (GOLD analysis project Ga0302287, IMG submission 200452) | Peat permafrost microbial communities from Stordalen Mire near Abisko, Sweden - III_Fen_E2_4 | ecosystem: Environmental > Terrestrial > Soil > Wetlands > Permafrost | place: Sweden: Abisko...
TGCTCTTGATTTTGCACAAAAACAGAGCACGGATCTGTCTCTTGCCCATAGTCAAAAAGACTTGGCGCAAGTAGATCTGGATAAGCAGAAATCTGTATGGCTGCCAACCCTTACTGCAGGGACAGATCTTGAGGATGACAAGACTTTTAATCGCAACCAAGCCAATGAGCTTACTTGGGCTGCAAACTTAACCTTAACTGAAAAACTAGATCGCACTACGAGTGCTAATATCAAGAGTCAGCAACTCACTCTACGTGCTTCCGATCATGATCTGCGAGCCACCGAAGAAACGACTGTCGCGACCACGCTATCTAACTATTTAAATGCTTTGCGTGATTCCATGCTCGTTACTGTGCAAGTGCAAAATGTAACCCTGCAAGAGCAAAAATTAGTTCAGCTACAAGCCTTCGAAAAACTAGGCACCAAAGCGCATTCCGATGTGCTGCAACAATCTGCAACTCTTGCACAAGCCAAGGTGCAATTGCTTAACGCGCGCACGCAGTTTTCAAATAGCCTCGCGGATCTTTTTGCGGGACTTGGGGTTGAACAGCCGTCATCGCAAGTTCTCTTACAAGCTTTGCCAGCCAAGACTCTTCAACGCCTCAGCACACAAGACAGCACCGCGTTGCAAAACAAAGGCGCAGGCGACCCTAGCATCGCAGCGCAACAAGCTCGTATCGAAGCGGCACAAGCGTCTCTCGAGGCAACTCAATTGAGCTACTGGCCAAGCCTGCAGTTTATGGCACAGCTTAATCACAACGACCTTTTGGCGCAGACTCCTGCAAATGCGCTCTACACGACTCCGATGCTTACAGAAGGCTTGCGCGTACAAGCTGCCGTGACTTTTAACATTTTAGATCAAGATTCTCGCAACTCTCAGACGCTTAGTAACCAGATTCAAATTCAAACGGCACAAACGAAACTGAAGGCTTTGCAAACAAGCTCTGCAACCTTGCATACCAAGGCTTTGCGAGCTTTTACTGCATCACAACATAAACTAGCGGCCACTAAGGATTCCAAGGAATCAGCAGACTTAGTTCTTGCCGATATGCAAGCACGCTTTGCTCTCGGAGTGACTGCGATCATTGATTTGCACACGGTAGAGTTACAGCAGCAACAAGCAGCTAGCGACGAAATTCAAGCGGAGTTCGACCTCTGGAATGCATATATCGACCTCTGCAAAACGGAACACCGCCTCACAGACTTCACCAGTGAACTGGATTAGAGCTATGACTATGACGAAGAAAATGCGAAATAGAATTCTCCTTGGGACCGTGGCCGCAATCATTGTCGGAGTAACCTGTTTTTTCATGATCCCGAAAGGGAGTCACGCTTTGGTGGAATACAACACCACGCCGGTGGTAATGGGAACCGTAGAGGAAACCGTATCGAGCACGGGAACCCTTGATGCTGTGGGAACCGTGCAGGTTGGCACACAAGTATCCGGTACTGTTGCAACACTCAAAGCTGATTACAATGATCGTGTGCATAAGAACCAAGCGATCGCGATTCTCGACTTGACCACACTCCAAGAAAGTCTTGCCATTGCGGCAGCCGATCTAGAACGCGCTAAGGTTACCGCAGAGCATTCAGCCAACGACTTCAAGCGCAACCAAAAGTTATTGGCGGATGGCCACATTGCCGAAAAAGATTTCCTGGATTCCAAAGCAACCCATCTGCAAGACTCTGTGGCGGTGATTTCCGCTGAAGCCAACAAGCAACGAGCACAAACCAACCTTGAGCTCGGCACCATCCGTTCTCCAATCAATGGCACTGTAATTTCGCGTAGCATTGAGGTTGGGCAAACGGTGGCTGCAAGCCTTTCTTCACCAACTCTTTTTGTGATCGCAGAAGACCTTACTCGCATGGAAATTCTCGCTAATGTTGACGAAAGTGATATTGGCCGCATTAAGCCCGGGTTGAGCGTACGTTTCTCTGTACAGTCATATCCAGATAGCATCTTCATAGGAAAGGTTACGCAGATCCGTTTGCAACCAACTACGATCTCGAATGTGGTGAATTACACTGTTGTGGTTGACGCTCCCAATCCCACGTTGCGTTTGCTTCCAGGCATGACTGCTACCGTAACCTTCGTAACAGCAGTCAGTGACTCTTCCATGATCGTCCCCAACTCTGCCCTAAGCTTCAAGGGTCCAGCCGACCCACAATTGCGCCCTCCTCCCACTGGAGCAAAGGGGGATTCCCTGCGGGCTAAGTGGCAGCATCGCGACAGCACGGTTGCCAATAGCGGTGCAAATAAACTTACCGAAGCAAATCGTGGCAGGGTCTGGGTCTTGCTGCCCGATGGAACTTTACAGCCCAAGCACATGCTGCTTGGCCTTACGGATGGCGCAAAGACCGCAGTCCTTAAGTCGCATGAACTGCAAGTCGGCGACCTTGTGGTAACCAGCGTCAAAACCGCCACGACAGCGATGAAGAAGCAGAAAACTTTACTCGACAATATGGGTCCTGGTGGTGCCCCTCCCAAGGGCATGAGGTAACCACGTGAAAGCTGTCATCGAAATGCGCAGCATAAGCAAGGTTTATGATCTTGGCGAGACCAAGGTTCATGCCCTGCGTTCCGTGGACTTGGTGATTCATGAAGGCGAATATGTGGCGATCATGGGACCTTCGGGTTCTGGTAAATCTACGCTCATGAATGTGATTGGATGTTTGGATCACCCAAGCTCGGGTGAGTATCGTTTGCTTGATCGCCGTGTAGACCAAATGAAACCTAGGGATTTGGCTGATGCTCGCGCTGAATACATCGGGTTTATTTTCCAAGGCTTCAATTTGCTGAAGCGCACGAGCACATTAGAAAATGTTGAATTGCCCATGCAATATTTGCGGACAAGAACTATCACTAATAAGCACGAGCAAGCTCTCAACGCTTTGCGCATGGTGAACCTTGAAGAGCGTCAACATCACTTACCCAATCAGCTTTCGGGTGGACAGCAACAGCGTGTAGCTATTGCGCGATCTCTGGTGAATAACCCCGCGCTCCTACTCGCAGATGAGCCCACGGGCAATCTCGATAGCTCCACCTCCGAAGAAATCATGGCCGTGTTTGAGGAGTTAAATAAGAAAGGCATCACCATTGTGATGGTTACCCATGAACCTGATATTGCTGCACACGCCAAACGTATTCTCGTGGTCAAAGATGGATCGATCATTCGTGACGAAGCGGTAAAAAAATGATGGTAAGCATTCTGCGTACTGCGTTTCGAAACATTGTTCGCAACCGTATGCGAACCCTGCTGACCATGCTGGGAATCGTTATTGGCGTGGCTGCGGTGATCATTATGGTAGGTGTGGGCAAAGGCGCAGAACAAGAAATCAACAACCGCATCGCAGCCCTTGGCACCAATGTCCTCATGGTTCGCGCGGGTTCTGCAACCACGGGTGGCGTGCGTATGGGATTCGACTCCAAAGCATCTCTCAAGCTTGAAGACATTGATGCTATTCAGAAAGAATCGCCCTCTCTAATCGCCGTATCAGGTGTGGTACGCACTAATGCCCAAGTTATCGCCAATAACAACAATTGGCCCACAGAGATTAATGGCGTAAACCCATGTTATCTGACTATTCGCAATTGGGATTTATCTTCGGGCCGCTTCTTTGATGACCATGATCTTAAAATTTCAAATAAGGTTGCGGTGATTGGAACCACCGTGGCTACGCAATTATTTGGTACCCGTGACCCAGTGGGAATGCAGATGCGCATTGGGCGTGTGCCTGTCACCATCGTGGGTGTCCTAAAGGGTTTGGGACAAAATGCGATGGGTCAGGATCAAGATGATGTGGTACTAATTCCGCTAACCACTGCGTTCTATCGCCTCAGTGGCACAGGTAGGCTTGGGCAACTGATGGCTAGCGCAGAAAAGATGGATATGATGACAGAAGCCAGTGCACAGATGACCGCTGCGCTGCGAAAATCTCATCACTTGGTAGCATCGGCAGACGATGATTTTTCGATTCGTACACAAAGTGAAATCATGGAAACTGCATCGAGCATGTCCAAAACTTTCACCATGCTCTTGAGCGCAATTGCGGCTGTGTCACTGCTTGTTGGTGGCATTGGCATCATGAATATCATGCTTGTGTCGGTAACGGAGCGCACTCGTGAAATTGGTGTGCGCATGGCATTGGGTGCCCGCGGTTTTGATATTTTGGTGCAGTTTTTGGTGGAGTCTGTTGTGCTCTGCGTTTTCGGTGGATCAATTGGAATCGCCCTCTCCATCGCCATTTGTTTGATCATATCCAACATGGGAATTGCTGCGGTACTAAGCATTCCAACCATGCTCATCGCATTTGCTTTCTCTGCGGCAGTGGGAGTATTTTTTGGCTTCTATCCAGCTCGGAAAGCATCGCTGCTCAATCCCATCGAGGCTTTGCGCTATGAGTAGCGTTTAGCGCAACAAATCCCTGATCTCTTTTAAGCTTTGTAGAATTGCAGACGACTTGGCTGCGTCCATTTTGATGGTTGGCTTGGTTTCATCGATCTCTGGCGCTTCGAGCGAGTTGGATCCTACATCTTCGGGCAAAGGCTCGTCGTCTTCAACAGTCTGAATCCCTGCATCTTGCAGGCGGCGCAGAGCTCCGTCGATAGTGAATTTTTCAACCTGCAGAAGGTTTTGAATCTTGCGAATGAGCTCGATATCTTTCTCGCGATAGGTTCGATTGCCCGCACGGTTTTTCCGGGGGCGAAGCACTGCAAATTCTTGCTCCCAGTAGCGTAGAATATGCGCAGGCACAGCCGTCAAGTCACTCACCTCGGAGATGGTGTAGTAGAGCTTGACTTCTTTGGGTGCTCCGTATTTCATAAATGATTATCGATGTCTATAATCTACAATACAAAAGCTAGTTCCAAATCTCTGCTTTGAGTTCGCGCTGCATTAAGCCCTGAATTGCGACTTGCACGCTCTTACCCGAAAAAAGCACATTGTGGCAAGCTTCGGTGATCGGCATTTCGACACCAAGTTTCTTTGATAGTGCAAAGGCGCTACGGCAGGTTGGTACGCCTTCTGCGACCATTTTCATTCCGGCCAAGACACTATCCAAGGATTCACCCTTTCCGATATGTTCGCCCACATAGCGATTGCGAGAATGCTTGCTCATGCAGGTGGTGATCATGTCGCCCATGCCGGCAAGGCCTGCAAAGGTGCGTGGGTTTGCGCCCAAAGCTTCACCGAGTCTTGTAATCTCAGCAAGACCGCGAGTCATGAGTGCACCCTTGGTGTTGTCGCCCATGCCTAGTCCATCAAGGATTCCGGTCGCAATAGCAATGACATTTTTGAGCGAACCTGCGAGCTCTACGCCCACTTGATCCATTGAGGTGTACACACGAAGGCATCCACCGCTAAAGACTTTTTGCACTGTTGCAATCTGATCAATTCCTGGGCCTGCAGAAACCACCGTTGTTGGGATTCCGCGCGAAACTTCTTCAGCATGCGAAGGGCCCGAAAGCGTAACCATGTTAGCGGGAGTGAGCCAAGGAACGTTGCTGAGCAAGACCTCGCTCATACGCTGCATGGTTTTTTCCGTGATGCCTTTGGTCGCAGAGACAACGATGGGAGAATTTGCGGGAGTAATTTCAGCGAGCATACGCGCCACATTTGCCATGTGCTGCGAAGGGACTACGCACAAAAGAATATCGGCTCCAGCAATCGCGCTACCCATGTGGGTAAAGTACTGGAAAGCTTTGGGGAGCTTGACTCCAGGAAGCTTATCGCGGTATTCGTTTTCGCGGGCAAGCATCTCGGCTTCTTCTGCCGAGTGAGTCCAAAAAACGACTGTGTGGCCATTCTCAAACAAGTGCTTGCCGAGAGTGAGTCCCCATCCACCTGTACCTAAGACTGCGACTTTCATTCTGCAACCTTTTTCTTGTTCTTAAATCCATTCTCAGTGCCATTCAGCAGGCGCTTAATATTCGCTTTATGCTTAATGATCACAAACGCAGCAACCGCCCAGCCAATCGCCAGTAAGCCTGGATGTACAGGACCAATCACAGCACCCACACCGGGAACTTGGAAAAAACCGCAAGTCAGCAAAATACCAAGCATGCTACAGCCACCAATCGAACCTAGCGATACAAAGCCAGTCGAGAAGGTAAGTGCCATCCAAACCGAGAACGAAAGCAAAGCGGCTACTGGGCTAAGCGTTGAGAACACGCCCATAGCTGTTAGCACTCCTTTACCGCCGCGGAATCCAGCAAGGCAAGTGAATGAATGTCCAACGATTGCAAGCAGACCCGCAACTAGCGGAAGCCATGTCTGTCCTGGGTCGGCAAGCTTCATCGCCACGTAGGGCGCGAGCATTCCCTTGCATAAGTCAATAAGAACAACCGGAAGCGCAGGCTTCCAACCGAGGACACGAAACACATTGGTGAGCCCAGCGTTTTTAGAGCCGTGCTCACGAATATCAATCTTCTTCCAGATCTTCGAGACCCAGACTGCTGTCGGGATCGAGCCTAGAAGGTAAGCGATCGGAAGCGATACCAAACTGTTCAAGTTCTTCGTCCTTTCTAAGGTCAAGATGAATTACGAAATTCAAGCGCAGAGGCGCACCCTGCAACTGGAACTCTTCAAAGAGGGTCTTGAGTAAATAGCGTTTGTAGCCCTCATCCACAAGGTCGGGATGATTGGTCTCAATAGCGATTACGGGTGGGTTCACAATGATCTGGCAAGCGCGTTCAATACGCACTGGCTTTGATTTTCGCATTGGATGCGGACGTTCGCCCACAGCTTTTTGGAAAATATCAGAGAGGCGATCTCGGCCAAGAACGCGACGGCAATTTTTCCAAACCGTCATGATCTCTTGCACTACGCGATCCACACGCTGGCCTTCGAGCGCAGAAATGGCAACGATTGGAACCCATTGCAACATGGATTCCTTTTCCACCAAATTTTTGATCATGTGATCAAATGTCTTGGAGTCTTTGCCCGGCATGATGTCCCATTTATTGAACACCAGCACAAGACCCTTGCCCGCAGAACGGATTTGCTCCATGATGCGGAAGTCTTGAATTTCAAGGCCGCGCGTCGCATCGATCATCAAAACGCTCACATCGGAACGCTTGATTGATTCAAGGGTACGCATGTTCGAAAAAACTTCCACTTCATCGTCGACTTTCGCCTTCTTGCGCAAGCCCGCAGTGTCAGTGACCACAAATTTTTGGCCATGCCAATTGAAAGAGACTTCGATGGAGTCACGCGTAGTACCCGGAACATCGGAGACCACGAGACGTTCTTCGCCAAGCACGCGATTGAGGAAAGTTGACTTGCCCGCATTGGGGCGTCCAAGCACTGCGAAACGAATAATATCAGGATCGGGTGCAGGTCCTAACGCAGAGCGTGCTCCAGTTTTGGGTAGTAGCCCAAGCACTTCATCCATGAAGCTGCGCATGGCATAACCAGTGAGTGCAGAGATCATGCGAGGTTCACCTAGGCCAAGCCCAAGGAACACCCAAGGCTCAGCGCGATCGGAATCTTTTTCGGCTTTGTTAGCTACGAGAATTACTTTCTTGCCCGACTTATGTACCATGCGTGCAAACTGCAAGTCCAGAGCCTGAGGACCGACTCGCACATCGACCATGAACACAACAAGGTCTGCACCTTCGATGGCATTAAAAATCTGCAAGCGCACCGAATCGGCGAGCTCATCGACGCGGTCATCGGGAAGGAATCCACCCGTGTCCACAATCTGGAAAGGCGTTCCCAACCATTCCGCCTCTTGGTAGTGGCGGTCGCGGGTCACACCTTCGCGATCCGAAACAACTGCGGCACGACGGCCGAGAATCCGGTTGAAAAGGGATGACTTGCCCACATTGGGGCGTCCGACGATACAAAGTATTGGCAATGTCTTCACATTGGCAAGCTTAGGTTTTTCGCAACCCCATGTCAAATTTTGGGTTATAGAATTTGATCGCGAAACTATGCGAAGGAAAATTTGATCGCTGAGCCATGCAAAGAAATCTCATCTCGCAAAAACCGTGCGTTTTCGCGGGCTAGAACACAGTTCGTATTCGACTAAAATTCGACGAGGCCAGCGCTGGTTGCAAGGATCACATGCTTCGCAATGCCAACAAAGAGGCCATGTCCGAGTATGCCTGGGATCGCATTTAACTGTGCGTTAAGTTTGCTTGCATCGTGGATTGCACCAAACTTTGCATCGACAATCAAATTGCCAGAATCAGAGATCACGGGGCCATCTTTGCCTGGGGCGCCCATGCGCACCACGACCACTCCACCAAGGGATTCCACCCGTGCAGCCACAAGCCCAATCGCAGATGGCAACACTTCAAGAGGTACCGCAAATTTTTCGCCGAGATGATTTACACGCTTGGTTTCATCGGCAACGACAACGTACAGATCTGCCATTTCAGCAACGATCTTTTCGAGCAAATGCGCGGCTCCACGGCCTTTGATCAAGTTGCGGGCTGGGTCAATTTCATCGGCGCCATCGATGGCAATATCCAAGTGGTTTACTGCGCCAAGGTCGAGTAGGGGAATGCCAAGTTTGCGGCACTGCAAAGTGGTGGACCAAGAGGTCGAAACGGCTTCGATACGGAGACCTTCTGAATGAATGCGTTCGGCAAGACGATTGACTAAATGTGTCGCTGTTGAGCCTGTGCCCAAACCAACCTTTTGACCTGATTTTACAAGCTCTGCCGCGCGATAGCCTGCTTGCTTCTTCAATTCATCGAGAGAACTCATTAGCGGCCTCCCCAGCCACCCTTTTCAGGGCCAAAGTAATCAGGACCAAAGTCATCATCGGATTGTGGAAAGTCTGGGTAGCCTTGTTCTAACTCGGTTACCGAGGGTTGATCAATTTCCACGATTTGCACTTCAAAGGTCAAATCCATGCCTGCAAGTGGGTGGTTTCCATCGAGCACCACAGTCTTTTCGCGAATTTCTCGAATCACAAAAAGCGAGGGTTCTTCAGGCTCTTCATCCTTAAACAAATCAGCAGGATCATCGGGTGCTTTCCAATTTTCCATGGTCTCAAATTCATCTTGAACCATTTCGATTTCCATACCCACCCAGAGTTGGCCAACATCGCGCAACTCTTCTTTGGGAACTTCCATTACCAAGTCATTTTGGTATGCACCATAGGCTTCTGGAAAAGGTAACGGCACAATGGCACGCTGACCAATCCGCAGACCATCAAGGGCATCTTGTAGGGCTTGTGGCACAAAATCCGACAGACCGTGTATATAGACGACCGGATGGCTAGTGGGAATCTCTTCAATCACACGGCCATTTGTATCTTTCAACGTGTAGGCTACGGAGATCTTCAGGTTTTTTTCGACGCGGTTTAGTTCGGACATTTGGCCGCGAATGTAGAAAAAAGGCAGAGTGCAGAATGCAGCATGGCGATGTGTATAAAGATTCGATAAAAATTCTTTTTGTCTGCTTGGGTAATATTTGCAGATCGCCTGCCGCTGAAGGTGTTGCAAGGGTTCTCGCCACATCGATTCATAAGCCGATCGTATTAGATTCAGCAGGTACTGGAGCTTGGCACGTGGGTCAACCGCCTCACGCAACTATGCGTCGCACTGCAGCAGCCAACGGTTATCCAATAGATGACTTGCGCGCAAGACAGGTACGTGCTCGTGATTTTTCTGAATTCGATTGGATCGTAGCCATGGATCAACAGAACTATTCGGATCTAAAGGAACTGCAATCTCGTTATGGTGGTGAAGCCCGCTTGTGCATACTGCTAGAAGGAGTTTCGGACGCACCCTTAGATGTTCCCGATCCGTATTATGGGGGTGCCGATGCGTTTCAAGAAAGTTTTGATTTGATTCGGAGAGGAGTTGAGGAATTCTTTGGGAGAAGATTAGGGGGGCGAAAGTTGAGAGATGAAAATTGAGAATTGAAAGTTGTGCATAAGTTCCGAATCCCCCTGTCCCGCTGCACTTTCAATTTTACACTTTCAATTTTCAATGATTCCCTTCCCCCAGCTTTCAACTCTCAGTTCTCCCCCGATAACATCACCGTAACTCTCAACTATATTTGGAAACTCTATGATTTACGGCATTTATTCTGATGTTCATTCGAATTTGGCGGCGCTTGAAGCCGTGCTTGCTTCCATGGAAACCTTTGGTGTGGAGCGGCGCGTGTGTTTGGGTGACCTCGTGGGCTACTGTGCCGACGCGGACGTTTGTGTGCAATTGGTGCAGAAAAATAGTGACATCTGCCTACTCGGCAACCATGATAGCGTGGCTTTGAAACGAGAGTCTTCGGTACATTTCAACCAATACGCACGCATTGCAATTGAATGGACTCAAACCAAGCTTTCCAAGGAATCCTTGGAGTTCATGAAAAAGCTTCCTTACATTGTGGAAGAAAGTGATGTCTGCTTTGTGCATGCCTCGCCTAAGAGCCCTGCAGACTGGTTTTATGTAGCCTCACTCGATGAAGCCGTTGATGCTTTTGAATTCTTCTCTACTCGTTTTTGCTTTGTGGGCCATACCCATAGTCCAGTGATTGTTGCTTGTGGAAAAGATGGTTCGCCTTCTGTGATTGAAGAAGATTTTTACACGGCGCAAGACGATGAAAGAGTACTCGTGAACGTTGGTAGCGTAGGGCAGCCGCGCGATCGCAATCCAGAAGCCTGCTACTGTTTGCTCGATAGCGATTCGTTAACGGTTCGATTCATTCGAGTCCCTTACGACATCTCTCGTACGCAAGAAACTATGCGCAAACAAGGGTTCCCAGCCTTTTTGATTCAACGCATCGCAGACGGTCGCTAATGGCAACGCTCGCGCTCGCATCCTTTGGCAAGCCTTCGGGCTCTTGGGCGCGCGAGGAATTTGCACTCTTTGCAGGGCGTTTATCTACCATGACCACCTTCGAAGCTGTGGAACTCAAAGAATCGCGTCGAAGTGAAATCGGGCCTCGCTTGCAAGAAGAAGCGACGTTATTTCATAAGCGCTTTCCGTCACCGCAATGGAAGCGCGTTGTGCTTTCTGAGGAAGGCAAATTATTTCCAACGGTTGGATTTGCAAAATGGCTAGAGGCTCGGCTTTCTTCCAACGTGGTTTTTCTCATTGGCTCTGCTTATGGCATTGATCCTTCCGTGAAGCAATCTGCTGATTTGCTGTGGTCTCTTTCCCCTTTGACTTTTACCCACGAGCATGCTCGCGTACTGCTTGCAGAACAGCTTTATCGCGCCTTGCAAGTCATGCGTGGCCATCCATATCACCATGTTTGATCATATTACGTCTGACACATCACGTCTGATCATATCTGACCACTTTTGAGGCACTAATGGGACTTTGGATTTTTTCGCAACTCGCGGTGCCATTGGATTCTCGCGACCGCATGCTGGATTGCCTTGCGCGTGAGCTTAGAATGCCCGTGCAAAGCATTCGCAACATGGAGCCACAACGCGTCGCTTTAGATTCGCGCCGCAAAGGTCATCCATTATGGAGTTGCAACATCGTATTTGAATGCGATACAGACATACGGCATCCACAAGTCAAATCCTATAAGGAATCTGCAGAAACCTTAGATACTATTGAAGGCCGCAACAGTCTTGATCTTGGTGCACGCGTGTGTGTTGTTGGTGCTGGGCCTGCAGGGCTTTGGGCGGCATTAAGCCTTGCACGCAAAGGCTATGCGGTCGAATTGCACGAACAAGGTCAACCTGTCGAAGATCGTTTTCGCGACATTCGCCATTTCTTAAGCGGGCGTGAATTCAATGCGCGTTCCAATGTGCTGTATGGAGAAGGTGGAGCTGGTGCATTTTCAGATGGCAAGCTTACGAGTCGCACGCGCACTCCTTATGTGCAAGCTGTGCTTGATGATTTAGCCCAGGCAGGTGCTGGCCCCGAGGTGCGTTGGCTTGCGAAGGCACACATTGGTACGGATCGTTTACAAAATATTTTAGTGACTGTGCGAAAGTGGATTGTGGAGGCCGGTGGCAAGGTTCTTTTTAACTCCAAACTTACCGATATCGAAGTGCAGAATAATCGCATTGTGCGTGCTTCTTTCGATGGAAATTGGCAAGAATGTTCTGCGCTTGTTCTTGCTTGTGGGCACTCAGCTCGCGATGTCTACGCGTTGCTCGATGAACATGGTGTTGCTCTTGAAGCCAAGCCTTATGCACTTGGAATGCGCATTGAACATCCACAGGACTTTATTAACACAAGGCAGCTTGGACGCGGAGTAGACATTCGCCTCGCAGGTGCCGCAGAATATACGCTCACAGCGCAAACCTGTGCAGGAACCTCGAGTGCATATTCATTTTGCATGTGCCCCGGTGGCGTGTTGATTCCTTGTGCGAGTGAGCCCGATGGCCTTGCAACTAATGGCATGAGCTATAGTCGTCGCAATGGACCTTTTGCAAATTCTGGCATTGTGGTTCCGGTGGCGGGGCCTGCAAAGGTAGAGCCTGCAATTTCTGGTTCGCCCTTGTGGTATGAGCATGCAGACTTTCGCGAGTTTGTACGTAAAGGACTAGAATCGAATCAAAGTCTAGAGCGTTGGGCTGGCATTGCCTTGCAACGAACCCTAGAGCGCGAAGCTTTTGAACGTGGAGGTCGAAATTTCGCGGCCCCAGCGCAGAGCGTGAACGCATTCTTAGATGGATCACTTGATCGCAATCTTCCCAAGTCTTCGTATCCAACAGGGCTAGTACCCACCAATCATTGGGATTGGTTTCCTGAGCAAGTGTGCAAATCCATTGCAGAAGGTTGTGAAAATTTTGAACGCAAAATCCCAGGTTGGATTGAGCACGGATTGCTGGTGAGTCCAGAGACGCGTACCTCTTCACCACTTCGCGTTCCCCGTAATTCAGAAACATTAGAATCCATTAACACCCAGGGCTTGTACCCGCTGGGAGAAGGTGCAGGATATGCAGGTGGAATCACTACCAGCGCAGCTGATGGTGTACGTCTTGCTGTCCTCGCCAAACCCAGGAGTTCCCATGATCGCTCGTAAAGTTGGACGCCACGAAGCCGGTCAAAGGCTTGATCGTTGGTTGCGCAAGGCGTTTCCAGAGGCGTCACTTTCTGCATTATTTGCGATTATCCGCAAAAAGAAAATTCGTGTGAATGGCAAGCCCGGCAAGGCTGTGCAGTTGGTGAATGAAAATGATGAGATCAACATCTACGAGAATTTGGTAGAAGGTTCTGCGAGCGATGTGACCGCAAAACCAGTGGTAGCAAAGGATGGATGGACGAATCGCGAAATTGATCCGCGCCTGCAAATTGTATTGCATCACGAAGATTTCTTAGTACTCGATAAGCCCGCAGGCCTTGCGTCGCAACCCGGCAGCAACCAAAAGCCAGGTGATACCTTGGTGGAATTATTGTGGCCATGGGCAGACCAGCAAGGACTCGATTATAAGCCTGCACTTGTGCATCGCTTGGATCAAGAAACCAGCGGGTTGATCATTGCAGCCTTGAGCGGGCAAGGCGCGCGAGGTCTCAATGCTCGCATTCGCGAACACCAAGTGCGCAAAGAATATTTGGCTTTAGTCAAGGGAATCCTTGCAGAGCCAAAGGGGACTATTGATTTAGCGCTAGAGCGTACAGACTCTGCGCAGGGTGCGAAGATGGATGTAGGGTCGGGAAAAGAAGCGGTAACACATTATCAAGTAGAACAAGTCTTTGCCGATTGTTCCTTGGTGCGTATCCGTTTAGAGACAGGTCGCATGCACCAAATCCGCGCACACTTTGCAGCCATTGGCCACCCCTTGCTGGGCGATGGGCGCTACGGCGATTTTGCGTACAACCGTCAAGTGCGCAAAGAGCTCGGCTTAAAACGCTTATTCTTACATTCCGCGTTGCTTGCCTTTGCATGGAACGAAGAGCGCATTCATGTCGAAGGCGAGTTGCCCAGCGAACTCAAAAGCGTGCTTGCATCCTTAGCAGGCTGCTGACCTATGGAATGATAAGCCAACCAAAGCCATGTCAGATTCCAAGCTACCTGTATAGGCTTTTCTACATTGACGTCCATATTTGAGGCATCAAACAGGAGTTCCTATGGTGACAAAGCATTCCCCATTCGCTGCTGCAATTCTCAGCCTAGCCTTTGCTGTGAACGCTGTGGCAGGGGACATCAACCTTTGGGGCTGGGTGGGCGATGCTTCGGGTTCTGGTGTTGCGGGCGTTGACGTGGCTCTCAAGGATTCAAGTTTCAGCGCGACCACCGACTCTTCGGGCAAGTGGAGCCTAGTGCGCGTGGCGACTACTGTACGCAATGCCCCGGCGTTGGCAAAGAGCCGCATTGGCCAAGAAATGGTGTTCAATATTCTAGGCCGCAGAATGGAAGGCTCCAACCTTGCTCGTGGCGTATATGTGATCCGCGATGTGGCAGGGACCTCAAGCGTTCAGGTCAATCATCTTGCGAAAGCAGAAGCTGTTGCGGACTCGTTGATTGTGAGTTACCAAGGCTCGGTGGTGGGTCGCATCGAGCTCACGAGCCTCACTGCAGGAGCCCTTGCGGACATGACGCTCAGGACGGTGAGCCCTCTGCTGGTTCCAAGCACGGCGGGCACGGCTCCAAGCCCGTTTTTCATGTTGGTGGGCCAGACGGCTCATGTTTCCTTTGCTTACGACACTCTTTTATGGCGTCCAATGTGGCTCACGGTGGGCACTAACTCAACGGTCGCCATGGGAGCAAATTTTTCCGTTTTGCTGGCCAATGCGACAGATGCCGTGACGCTGAATTTGGCGAGCCGCGCACAGGGCATCACCTTTGCGGCCTTGGGCGACAAGACCTATGGCGACGCGAACTTTTTGCTGAGCGCAACGGCGGGTTCGACACTCAACGTAACCTTTACATCCCAGACGCCATCGGTGTGCACGGTGAGCGGTGTGCTTGCGAGCATCGCAAGCGCGGGCGTATGCACGATTCAAGCCGATCAAGCAGGTGATTCAATATTCAATGCAGCAACGAGCGCAGTTCAGTCGTTCACGGTGGCACCAAAGCCAGTCACCGTGGTTGCGTACCCAAAGACCAAGGTCTATGGCGATGCCGATCCCGCGTTGACCTACGTGACTGTGGGCCTTGTGGGTTCTGATGTGCTCACAGGTACGCTTTCCCGCGCAGTTGGTGAAATCGTGGGCACCTATGCGATCACGAGCACGCTCACCAATCCAAACTACGCAGTCACGTTCACTGGCGCGAATCTTGTCATCACAGCGAAGCCAGTCACCGTGGTTGCGTACCCAAAGAGCAAGGTCTATGGCGATGCCGATCCCGCGTTGACCTACGTGACTGTGGGCCTTGTGGGTTCTGATGTGCTCGCAGGCACGCTTTCCCGCGCAACCAGTGAAATCGTTGGCACCTATGCGATCTCGCTTGGAACTCTCGCCAATCCAAACTACGCAATCACATTTGTGGGCGCGAATCTTGTCATCACAGCGAAGCCCATAACCGTCACCGCAAATGCACAGACGAAGGTCTACGGAAGTACCGACCCCACGTTGACCTATACCGCAACTGGCCTTGTGGGCACCGATGTTCTCACCTGCTCGCTGTCCCGCGCAGTTGGTGAAATCGTTGGCACCTATGCGATTACTGGCACGCTCACCAATTCAAACTACACGGTCACATTCGTGGGTGCAAACTTGAGTATCACAGCCAAGCCCATCACCGTTACCGCAAACGCACAAAGCAAAACTTACGGCGATGCGCTGACTCTAGGGACCACGTCTTATGTTGTCACTAGTGGTACATTGGTCTATTCAGACGACATTACAGGCGTAACCCTTACGAGTGCTGGTACCGTTGGAACGGCCGCTGTAGGCTCTTATACAATCACCCCAAGCGCCGCTGTGGGTTCCAATCTTGCGAATTACACGATCACCTATGCAATAGGAACATTGACAGTGAATCCGCGCACAATCACCGTCACCGCAAATGCTGCCGCAAAACTCCGTGGATCAACAGACCCTGAGCTCACCTATACTTGCACCGGCACTCTTGTGAATGGAGATGTGTTTACGGGCTCGTTGACCCGTGCTTCTGGTGAAACAGTTGGCACCTATGCGATTGTGCAAGGAACCTTGGGTTTGACCAGCAACTATTCTTTGACCTTTGTGGGTGCCAACTTTACGATCAACGGCAACTCACAAACCTGTGCCTATGATGCTACGGCCAATACACTCACCTGCACCGAGCAAACGTACAAGACCGTGGTGATTGGCGCGCAGACTTGGATGGCCGAGAACCTGAACTACACGCCCACAGCAGGGAACTCCTGGTGTTACGGCAACGTGGCCAGCAACTGCACCACCTACGGTCGCCTCTACGACTACCCAACCGCGTTGTCTGTTTGCCCCACGGGCTGGCACCTGCCAGACACCACGGCGTGGAATACTCTGGAGGCCTATGTGGGAGCTGCTACGGCAGGCAACAAACTGAAAGCGGTAAGTTCCTTGTGGACAACGTATTCTGGTATCACAAACACGGATGACTATGGCTTTTCCGCTCTGCCCGCTGGCTACTACTACGGCCGTTTGTTCGGCAGTGTCGGTTACTACGGCGACTGGTGGACGGCCACGGCCAATGGCAGTTCCAACGCGTACGACCGGGGCATGAGTTACGACTACGCGTACGTGGACCACGGCATCAGCAGCCAGACATACGGGTTCTCGGCGCGTTGCCTAAAAGACGTGCCATAATCACATATACTCACAACTGATAAAGCCCCCTGCACCACGCAGAGGGCTTTTCTCTTATCCACTCACAGACACCCAAGCAGAACACACTCAAGCCCAAGCCAAATCACAGCCCAGGCAGCTTGGCTATGGCCGTGGGGGCTTGCTTCAACGAATTATATTTCCCTCATTACCAAACCCAACGGGGAACCTCACACATGAACAGAATCACTATCTCACTACTGGCCGCAACGCTTGCTCTGGTCTCTTGCGGTTCAAGCTCCACGGCTCCTAAGATCTCATCTTCCTCTGTAAGCGGACTCAGTAGCTCTGTGGCGGGTGGGTCTTCTATCGCAGTGGCGCAATCTTCTAGCGTGAAAGCGTCTAGCTCATCGCTAGCGGTTGCATCATCTTCGAGCAAGGCCGTTTCTTCTTCATCTGTGGTCGTGGTTTCTAGTTCTTCTGTGATCTTGGCAACCTCGTCGTCCTCGATTGCCCTATCTTCATCAAGCACACTCCCTATAAGCTACGGAACTCTCACAGATTCCCGTGATGGGCAGACCTATAAGACCGTGGTGATCGGTACACAGACGTGGATGGCTCAGAACTTGAACTATACCCCCACCAGTGGCAATAGCTGGTGTTACAGCAATACGGCAAGCAACTGTACCACCTATGGACGCTTGTACGACTACGCTATCGCCTTGACGGCTTGCCCCACGGGCTGGCACCTGCCCGACACCACGGCGTGGAATACTCTGGAGGCCTATGTGGGTGGTACTGGTACAGCAGGCAACAAACTGAAGGCGGTAAGTACCTTGTGGACAACGTGGCCTGGTATCACAAACACGGATGACTATGGCTTTTCTGCCCTGCCCGGTGGCTACTACTACGGCAGTTCGTCCCTCGATGTCGGTGACGGCGGCTACTGGTGGACGGCCACGGCCAATGGCAGTTCCAACGCGTACTCCCAGAGCATGTACTACAGCCACGCGAACGTGGGCCACGGCAACTACTACCAGACATATGGGTTCTCGGCGCGGTGCCTCAAGGACTGAAGCCAGCAAGGCCATGAGCCTACCCGCCATCCTGCGTACGTAGAACGGAATTACGCACAACATTTTGCAGCAAACTCAGCGCGTCGCTGATTCCCGCTAAAGCGAGAATGACATAGATCGCATTCCGTTATGGCGGGCTTGTCATCCTCACGCAGACAGGGATCAGCGATGCGCGGCGCGAAGCCCCAGACCTGAGTGGTTTTAATGCAGGGAATCCCCCTCCTCGCAGCCTCAAATTAATTTTGCTATTTCCCAATCACCACGCCGCCCACAAGCCCAATGAATAAGCCGCTTGCGAGCCAGACCCACCAATACGTGCTGTTTGCCTTTTCGAGTTGTACGGCTTGTTCTTTGCCGAGGTTTGTGCAGGTGCTGAGAGCTTGGCTGCATTGCTTTTGGGTGGCGAGGAGTTCGTTCCAAGAGCTTTCATAATTGGTGGTGCGTTCCGCTTGCAGTTCGCTTTGGTGTGCAGAGGTTGCAAGGCTTGCTTTGCAGAGGCTGTCTTTACGTTCATTCAAGGTCAATAAGCTATTCCAATCCTTTTTGCAGTCGTCAAAAGACTTGGCTACGGTTTCCATTGCACGCCAAGAGGGTAGGGGGGTAGTGATGCTTGTATCCCAGGCAGCAGTAGGGCTGTGAGTCGCTTTGTTCGTTTGCAACGAATAGGGAATGGGAATGTCTTTGCCATCGGCTTGCAAGTGCAAGGTGTCAGGCGCATTGGCGAATAGTGGATAATAAATAGCGATAATCGCGAGGAACATTGCACTGAAGATTTTCATGCGAGCCTTTTCTGATAAGAAGCATATAAGTCGTAATTTATAATTCAAATTGAGCTTACAGGCAAAGCGAATTGAGCCTTGCAGAAAACCATGACTCTGGCAATATCGCTACTTTACTTGAAGTGAAAATCATTCAACTCGAGGTGTCCATGAAAAAGAGAATGCTAGGGAATTCGCTTGAAGTGTCTTCGATAGGGCTTGGCTGTATGGGGATGAGCTTTGCCTATGGAGCCATTCCCGAAAAGTCCGCAATGATTGCCTTGATCCGTAAGGCATATGAGCTAGGGGAAACATTTTTTGACACAGCGGAAATCTACGGCCCCTATACCAATGAAGCACTGGTGGGGGAAGCCATTGCGCCGTTCAGAAAACAAATCGTTATTGCAACGAAGTTTGGATTTGATTTCCAAGATGGTCGCGTAGTTGGGTTGAACAGTCGCCCCGAAAATATCCGTAGGGCTTGCGAGGATTCTTTGCGGCGCTTGAAAATCGATTGCATCGACTTGTTCTATCAGCATCGCATTGATCCCAAGGTTCCTATTGAAGATGTGGCAGGAACAGTGAAAGAATTAATATGCGAAGGAAAAGTAAAACACTTTGGCATGTCGGAGGCGGGGGTGAAAAATATTCGTCGTGCCCATGCGGTGCAACCTGTAACTGCCTTGCAGAGCGAGTATTCACTCTGGTGGAGAGAACCCGAAGCCGAGATCCTTCCGACCTTGGAAGAACTGGGCATTGGCTTTGTTCCCTTCGCACCTTTGGGCAAAGGTTTTCTGACGGGGAAAATCGACGCGAAAACCACTTTTGCGGAGAATGATTTCCGTAGCACGGTGCCTCGTTTTTCTGCGGAGAACAGAGCCGCAAACATGGCTTTAGTTGACCTTGTGGGCGCCCTTGCCCAGAAGCGCAATGTGACGCAGGCACAAATCGCTTTGGCATGGATTCTTGCGCAGAAGCCTTGGATCGTTCCCATTCCTGGAACCACCAAAGAAGCGCGTCTAGTGGAGAACCTTCATGCTGCCGATGTCGTGTTGTCGGAAGGCGACCTTGCGGAAATCCAACAAGCTCTTGCGCAGATTCCGATTCATGGTGAACGATACAACGAGAGCAGCCAACGCATGGTGGATCGCTAACACTTTAGAAGGAAATATTTATGCAAAATGTGATTCTCAATAATGGCGTAGAGATGCCCATCCTTGGTTTTGGAGTGTTCCAGATGACCAATGCGGATGAATGCGAACAAAGCGTTCTGGAGGCGATTCGCACGGGCTACCGCTTACTCGATACGGCGGCCTCTTATGGCAATGAAGTGCAGGTGGGCAGGGCCATTCGCACAAGTGGTATTGATCGCAAAGAATTATTCGTCACCACAAAGCTGTGGGTGCAAGATTCAAGCTACGAAAAGGCGCACAAGGCGTTGCGGAAATCTTTGGAGAGACTCAAGCTCGATTACTTGGATCTCTATTTGATCCACCAACCCTTCGGCGATGTCCACGGAGCATGGCGTGCCATGGAGGAATTGCTTCAAGCGGGACTAGTGCGGGCCATTGGTGTGAGCAATTTTCATCCCGACCGTGTGATGGATCTGATGATTCATAATAAGGTTATTCCTGCGATCAACCAAATTGAAACGCATCCATTCTGCCAGCAAATTGACGCACAGAAATTTCTGTCTGAAAACAAAATCCAGACCGAGTCGTGGGGGCCTTTCGCGGAAGGCCGCAACAATTTATTTCAGAACGACATCCTGCTTGCGCTGGCAACGAAGCACAGGAAATCTGTCGCGCAGATCGTGCTGCGTTGGTTGATCCAGCGAGGCGTGGTTGCGATCCCTAAGTCTGTGAAGCCAGAACGAATCAGGGAAAATTTCCAAGTCTTCGATTTTAATCTACTCCCCGAAGAGATAGAACTGATCGCCAATCTGGATACCCGCGAGAGCCTATTCTTCAGCCATCGCGACCCTGCCATGGTGAAATGGCTGGGAACCCGCGTGTTGGATATTTAACAGGCTACGAGCGAGACAAAGCCAAAACGTTCCGCGTCATTCTCGCATCGCGGGAATCATCGCAACTCGCTGCTGCTACTGCACCACGCGCCGATGATCCCCGTCTACGCGGGGATGACAAGTTACAGACCGTTATCCACTTTGTGGATGAATGGGGTTGTTTAGTAGCCCGTTAAGGATATCTCTTAGCAATAATTAGTTTCCCAAGGAAATCACATGAAAAAGAAAATTCTGATTCTCTCTGCTAGTCCACGCCTCCAAGGGAACTCTGATTTATTGTGCGACCAATTTGCCAAAGGTGCGCAAGAAGCTGGGCATGAGACGGAGACGATCCATGTCCATGGCAAGAAGATTCATTATTGCACAGGCTGTGGTACTTGTTACGAGGGCGCCAAGAAGTGTCCTCAAAAAGATGACATGGCAGAAATCTTGGAGAAGATGGTCCAAGCAGATGTGCTTGTTCTGGCTACTCCCGTATACTTCTACACCATGAATGGGCAAATGAAGACGCTCATCGATCGCTGCTGTTCGCGCTATTTAGAAATGAAGGATAAGGAATTTTACTTCCTCGCCACCGCAGCAGATGGCAACAAGGATTCCATCGAGCGCACCATGGAATCCTTCCGTGGTTTTACCGCATGTCTTGAAGGCGCGGTGGAAAAAGGAATCGTGTATGGGGCAGGGGCTTGGGCTAAGGGCGACATCATCAAGACCAAGGCCTATGCCGAAGCATACGCGCTGGGAAAATCGGCATGAGTGAATCTGGGAATCAATTGCCTTTTTCAAACCAAGATCTTTCTCGGTTGTTCCTTCCTTTGGTGGTGGAGCAGTTCTTGGAATTTTCGGTTGGCTTAATTTCTTCCATCATGGTTGCGTCGGTGGGTGAGGCCGCGGTATCTGGCGTTTCCCTGGTGGATTTCATCATGATGCTTATGATCAATATTTTCACCGCGCTTGCGACCGGTGGAGCCGTGGTTGCAGGGCAATACTTGGGCCGCAAGGATTCTGGGTCTGCACAGAAAACGGCTGTGCAATTGATTTTGCTGAATGGCTTCGTTGCGATTCTGGTCATGCTCTTTCTTTACGCGATCAAAGGCTACGTGCTGCATTGGATTTTTGGTCGAGTCGATGAAAATGTGATGGAGCATGCGCGTACCTATTTGCTCTATGTCGCAGCCTCCATTCCTTTCATGGCGGTTTACATTGC
>Ga0302287_10000425_pt1 | contig 21529 bp, 18 predicted proteins | sample III_Fen_E2_4_FD_200452 | JGI IMG/M metagenome (GOLD analysis project Ga0302287, IMG submission 200452) | Peat permafrost microbial communities from Stordalen Mire near Abisko, Sweden - III_Fen_E2_4 | ecosystem: Environmental > Terrestrial > Soil > Wetlands > Permafrost | place: Sweden: Abisko...
GCAGTGCAAGCTGGTCACGAAGTCATCAAGGCCATGTGCCATGCTCAAGCAGAGCTCGTGGCTCGTTGCGCAAAGACCAAGCTCGTACTCAAGCCAAAGCATGCTAGCGAAGAAACGGCTAAGGCTCTCGAACTCGTGAAGTCTGTGGTCAAGAGCGAACTCGATGTGATCTTGCATGCAGACATGGTTAAGACTCAGCTCTATCCTGCGATTGCGAAATTGCAAGAGAAGATGCTTACCGACGACCGCATCAAAGCATTCATTGGTGAAGACGACGGTAAGAAGGCTGAGATCAAGAGCATTTATTCCGATCTCGAACGCACCGAAATGCGCAATATGATCCTGAACGAAGGACGCCGCATCGATGGCCGCAAGACCACCGACATTCGTCCAATCGAAATTCAGATGCAAGTGCTTCCTTCCGTGCATGGTTCTGCTGTGTTCCAGCGCGGTGAAACACAGGCGCTCGTCACCTGCACACTCGGCACCAAGGCCGATGAACAGCGTGTAGAAACCCTGCAAGGTGAAGCTTCTAAGTCCTACATGCTGCACTATAACTTCCCTCCGTTCTCCGTGGGCGAAGTCAAGCGTATGGGTTCCATCAGCCGTCGCGAAATTGGTCACGGCCATTTGGCAGAACGCTCTTTGGCACCAGTTCTCCCACACCCAGATGATTTCCCATACACACTCCGTGTTGTGTCCGAAATCCTCGAGTCTAACGGATCATCTTCCATGGCATCCGTGTGCGGTGGTTCGTTGTCTCTTATGGACGCTGGCGTGCCAATTAAGTCACCTGTTGCGGGTATCGCTATGGGTCTGATTTCCGAGAAGGAAAAAGTCTCTGAAGGTGGCAAGCTTGTCATTCTTTCCGACATCACTGGAACCGAAGATCACTTGGGCGACATGGACTTCAAGGTCACTGGCACCAAGGACGGCATCACTGCGTTCCAGATGGACATCAAGATCAAGGGCATTACACCCGAACTCATGGGTCGCGCACTCGATCAGGCCAAGCAAGGCCGCCTCCACATCCTTGGCAAGATGGCTGAACTCGGACTCGCGGGCCCACGCCCTAAGCTTTCCGAGAAGGCTCCTGTCATGATGCAGATGCGCGTTCCTACTGGCAAGATCCGCGACGTGATCGGGCCTGGTGGCTCCATTATCAAGGGCATCCAAGCTCAGACCGGTGCAACCATCAACATCAGCGATGATGGCCGTGTCGATATCGCAGCTCCAAACGGACGCATTGGCGACCTCGCACGCCGCATGGTGGAAGAGATCGTTGCCGAAGCAGAAGTTGGCCGCATCTACAAGGGTAAGGTCAAGAGCATCGTAGCCTTCGGTGCATTCGTCGAGATCCTTCCTGGTAAGGATGGCTTGGTGCACGTTTCAGAACTTGCTGACCACCGCGTCGACAAGGTCGAAGACGTTTTGCAACTCGGTGATGAGATCTCCGTGAAGTGCATCGGCATCGATCCTAAGGGCAAGGTGAAGCTCTCCATCAAGGCTCTCAAAGAAGCCTAATTTTCGGCTGCGTCGGCGCATTGCCGCGTATCCTCGGGTCTCGATGTAGTTCTTACTACATCTTCGCCCTCCGATCCGCGACACTGCATCCGCCTCGCACGAAAATTGAAGACAATAAAAAAGCCTCGTCGCACAAAGCGGCGGGGCTTTTTGTTTGCACAAAACTCTGGGGTCATTACTTTTTTGCCTATAATTAACCAAAAAATTGAAGTTTAATATGACATTATTATTTAATAATAGTTGCCAGTAAATTGTCAATTTGTATGTTGTTTGAGTGGAAGAAGATCATCGGAATCAAATAAGACTTCAACACGACTGGCTGCATAATCGCCTCGCGGGAATTGCTCTTTACGTTGCAGGGTGCTTGTGTTTGGCTATGGTATCCACAGTGTCAGCTCAAATCGATACGGTCTATCTTGAAATTTCTGTACCTGGACTAGAAGCAATCCCCGTTGGCGTTCTCCCTTTTGAAAATGTGTCGAAGAATCTTCCACTTATGGAAGAGACTCCGAGCCAAATTTTGGATCGTGATTTTTTCCTCTCTGGACGGATCGAAGCTGTAGATCAGCCATCATATAATCGCCTAGCCTTCTTCAAAGCCAATGCAGCCTACTTTGTGAATGGGACAATTGAGCCAGAGGCAAATGGCAAGCTAAAGGTTTCTTGCAGGCTTAACGCGACCCAAAGTAAAGAGTTGGTGTTGGGCGAAGACTATCAAGTGCCCGCAAGTCAAATGCGCCAAGCAATTCACGACTTTTCCGACAAGGTCGTTTGGCAAATTACGGGGAGTTTGGGTGTAGCCACTTCGCGCTTGTCCTATGTGGGTTTTGTCAATGGGAGCAAACAGATTTTCGTATCGGATTACGATGGGTTTAATCGAGTGCAAGTCACGAAGATGGCTGGCATCAATACCATGCCTGCTTGGGGCTCAGACCCTGACAAGCTTTATTTCACAAGCTTTCGCAATGGTATGTCCCAAATTTTTGAGCGCACTCTTTCTAACGGTTCTGTGCATCAACTCTTCTCCAAGCTGAGCCAGCAAACTTTTTGTCCCGCGTTGAATCCCACCAATAGTCAGATCCTTTTCACCTCCACTTCCCTTGGCGTCTCGGATATTTGGCTTGGAGATCTTCGTACAGGCTCTATCAGAAAACTCACGTACAACAACAGCTCAAAGACAAGTCCTGCATGGGCTCCCAATGGGAAAGAAATTCTTTTTACAGGTGATCGAGGGCGATCCCCACAAATTTATTCCATGCAAAATGATGGCGGTGATGTGCATCGCATCACGTATCTTGGGCGTTATAACGATGCTGCGGCTTGGTCTCCTGCGGGTGATCGCATCGTCTATGCTTCACAAGACGGCAGAGATTTCAACATCTATACCTGTGCTCTCGATGGAACTGATGTGGTGCAGTTAACCAGTAACGCTGGCTCCAATGAACACCCAGTTTGGTCTCCCGATGGAATGCTTATCGCATTCAGCTCGAACCGTAGCGGCACCAAGCAAATTTATCTCATGCGGCGCGATGGCTCAGGGGTTACGCGTATTACCAACGGAAGCGAATATTCTTGGCCCTCTTGGTCACCTATTCAATCCACACTCAAGGAGAATCATCATGAATCATAAAATCCTAATCACGCTAACAAGCTGCGCACTCCTACTCGCAGTGGGTTGCAGCAAGAAGCCCAAGCAAGAACTGACCGAGACCAACACGACTAAGCCCGTTGCAGCTGAGGGTGCGAAGGCGGCCATGTCACATGACGACTCGCTAAAGAACGCGAAGCTATCGGCAGACCAAGAATCTTCTCGACTCGAAAAGCAGCGCAGTTCTCTCGAAGAAATGATGAACAGGCTGATGGCGTCCGAAATTTACTTCGACTTCGACAAGGCCATATTGACCGACAAGGCCAAGGAGCTATTAGGACAATGCGGCGACATCTTGCAAAAGGAATCTAAGCTTACTGTCATCGTGGAAGGCAATACTGATGAACGCGGCACTGAGGCCTACAATATGGCTCTGGGCGGACGGCGTGCTCAGTCTGTTGTGCAATACTTGATCAACTACGGTGTAGCCGCTACGCGAATGAAGAGTCTTAGCAATGGCGACGAAAAGCCACAGGCGCAAGGTCACGATGAAACTGCGTGGGCACAGAACCGCCGCGCCGTATTCTCCGTCAAAGTCATTAAGTAAGGGTTACCTTAAACTCTTCAATTAATGGTTGCTTTATAACTCGTGGAAAAATAATTTCGGCAGTACGCATTGTTGCGAGTAGCATCACAGGGAAAAGTTAAGTTTCAAAACACAATCGTAGCAGAAGGTGTAATCCCATGGCGAATCTACAGAACATTGATCCCGATCAACCGATTCTTCCGATCAGCACCGCTGCAGATCTTTTGGGGATTAAGCCTCGTATGCTGCGCTTCTACGAAGAGCGTGGCATTGTTGCTCCCATGCGCAGCACAAGCAACCGGCGGCTCTATTCCATGAAGGATCTCGACATTCTAGCCTATGTGCAATACCTGAGTGTAGTCAAAGGCGTGAACGCTGCCGGAGTCTTAGAAATCCAGCGCATTTTGCGGCGCATGAAACAAGCAACCCGTGAAGCCTTCATGGCAGAAATCCATGCTGAGATTGAAGCTCTTTCCGATATTGCCAAACAGCGCTATCAAGGTAAAATTGAAGGGAATCAAACGGAAATTCTTGAACACGAGATTGATCCTCAACAAGTTCAGAACGCGCTGGCACCTCCTCCCATCGACCCCGAAACCATTGAGAATGCTTAGACTTGAATTTGTTTGATTCGCTTACTTTGAGCGGGGGAGTTCTCTCGATAGTTCCCTTTCTTTTTGCTGATTGATTACATTTCTTAGCATGACACAGGAACTACCTAAACTCGATTTCATTTACTCGCGGCAGAAGCTGCGTGCGGTGATCACTCCTCGCCGTCTCAGTGTTACTCTTGAACGTCATGGACGCAAATGGGTGAGCACTTGTCCATTTCATGATCCAGCAGCAAAAAGTCTTTTCTTCTTTGACTCGCTTGGCTATTGGGAATTCAAATGCACGGAATGCGGTGTTGGTGGTGATCTCATCGACTTTATTACCCACGTGCATTTCTCGCATCTCGATGGAGACAAAGCCCGTGAAGCCTCTATGGCGCATTGGATTCAATTGCTCTCCAATTCAGAGAAAGCAATTCTCGCCGAAAAAAGCGACGACCACAATTCATGGTTGCAGTCCGGCGTTTTTGAACGCAGCCGAGTTCTTGATAGCTTTGCCCAATATTGCGCGTGGGCTTTAGAAAAGGGTTCGTCGGCCTCTGATTGGCTCAAGGAGCGTGGCTGGACTTTAGATCAATCGCGAATCAACGGCATTGGCTTTTTCAATGGCGAGATCGATCCGTTCTTGGATTACTGCGCTTTGAATGGCATCGATCAGAGTCTTGTTTTCTTTTATCTCGATCAGCTCGATGCATCGCGTGAACCATGCATCACGGTGCCAGCCCGCAATTCCAAAGGGCAAATCTACACGATTTATGGACAACGAATGTCGCCAAATGATGCTGCGGGAGATTACTATGCATTCTCTTCCGTATCGGGCGATGTGCCTTTCAATATCACACCCAATGTGCAAAATCCCATTGTTGTTCCAGGTTTGTTTGATGCATTGACTGCGGATCTGTTGGGCATTCCTGGGGTGGTGTCGCTAATGCGTAAGCGCATGACTCAAGGGCATATTTACAAGCTGAAGGCTTGCGGTGCAGAGAGCCTTACCCTTGTGCTTGAGCGTGGCGAAAACCGCTTAAACCAAGAACAAGAAGTTGAGCAATTTTTGCACTTGGCCACATCTCTCGGCTTGACTTTTAAGTCTGTGTTGCTTCCAAAGGGTTACACCACCGAAAAGTTTTTGCGGACTCATGGCGCACAAGAATTCGACAACCTTCTGCAGACCACAGCACCCGATACTTCACGTACGCGCAGGCGTTCCATTATTCTCCAAGAGATTAGTGAATCCTACGAAGAGAATATGTCGCGGGCACCAGGTGAAATTCGCGGTTGGAATCTCGAGCGTTTTCCGCAGCTTGCCAAGCATTTAGGTGGTGTGCAGCCAGGCTATTATTTAGTCTCGTCGCATGCTTTCTTTGATAAGTCGGCGTTTCTTATCAGCTTCGGAATGGATCTGCTGGAATCGAATCCTTGCAAGATGATTTATGTGACCTTTGAGATGCCGCGCAAGCAGATCTTTAATCGTTTAATTTCATTCTTTGCCGGTGTGTCGTACACGGATGTTTTAAGTCGCCAAAGCACTGAATCAGAAAATCAGAATATCCTCGAAGCAACAAAAAATTTGATGGGTTACGTGCGCTCCAATCGCTTGGAAATTTGGGATGATAACCAAGTCACCGATGATCGCACTCTGCTCAGAATGCTTCGCGAAGAAGTGCAAGAAAATCGCAACGTCTTTGTCTGTATCGATGGCTTCTATCGCATCTGCGCGAAGACTCGCCCCGACATTCCCGATATCGACGAACGCCGTTCTGCGGTTATGCTCGACATCTACAAGACGCTCGGAATTCCTGTGTTCTGCACGGGCGATATGGAGCTGAGCAAATGGGTTTCTGAATCTCGCAAGGCTCCGCAATTGGCTGATATTATTGCGCCGCAGGCTTATGTGCGCGACCCTGGTTACGTGCTATTCCTTTCCACCAGCCCTGAAGGCGAAATGGAATTGCAATTGCTCAAAAATCGCATGGGTGGAACGCCTCTGCGAGTGTCTTTGGAAACCGATAAGTCGGGCACTCACCTGCACGAAAAAACTTGATTTGAAAACTGAAAAATATTTGAACAGAGGTAAGTCTTGATACACCATATTGTTTTTTGGAAGTTAAAACCATCCGCTCTCGATCGCAAAGCCGAAGAAAATGGCAAAGAAGTGAAGCGCTTGCTAAGGGCTCTACAGCCTTTGGTGCCAACGCTTCGCAGCCTTTCTATCGGTCTTGATTTTAATCGTAGCGACGCTGCTTACGATATTGCACTCTACACGACTTTCGATTCCCAGGAAGATCTGCAGGCTTACCAAGTGCATCCAGAGCATCAGAAAGTTGTCAGCTTCGTATCGACGGTTGTTGCTTCACGCGCTGTTGTCGATTTCGAGGATTAACCTAGAGCAAACCTTTTCGTGTCTGCAATCGACGCAGTTCTCTTTGATCTGTACGGAACGCTTTTTGTCTATGGAGACATGAAGCTTGCTTGGCGTGACTGGATCGAAGATATGCAGGTGGGGCTTACGCGCACAGGGCTTCACCTGAGTATAGCCGAAGTTGCTCGCGAATGTGATGGCTTCTTTAGCGGGCGTGTGCTTGCCGAAAATAATCTTACCGTTTATGAAATGCGCATCTATAAGTTAGCTGTGCGATTAGGCGCAAAGCCTTCTGCGGATTGGTGCCGCGACTTAGCCACCGAAAGTCTTTTGCGCTGGCAACAGCAAATCACTTTGGATCCACAAACGTTAGCCACCTTGCAAGCCTTGCGTGCCAACGGTTTGCGCACAGGTGTGCTTTCCAATTTCGATCACTATCCGCACGTGTATCGGATTCTTCAGAGCGCTCAATGCCTTGAATTATTGGATGTGGTGATCGTATCAGGAGAGGTTGGTTTTAAGAAACCCGATGCTGCCATCTTTACTCTCGCAACGTCTCGTCTCGGCTCTATGCCTGCACGAACGCTGTTCGTTGGTGACCATCCAGAACAAGATTTTGAAGGCGCCCACGACGCTGGTTTGCTTGCGCTACTCTTGCAAAGAAGCGCTGCTGGGGTAGATCGCTTGCAGATGAACTACTATGCAGACTTAGAGAAAGGCCTCGATGATGGAGCACAAAAAAAGGCTCACCGAATCATCGGGAGCCTTGCAGATGTACTCTCGTTTGTGTCTCGCTAGCCTTGTGCTGCAGCCTTCGCAGCCACTCGTTGCTCTTGCTCAACTACAATTTCATCTTTCTTCAACAAGCCATAGCCGAAACCGACCACGAAGTAGATAACCAAATTCAGCGCAAGATATTCAGGGAATACCATTGCAAAGCCTGCAACGTAAGTGAGCAGAATTGTGACTGCTTGGAACGCATTGATGAATTTGTTTTTGCGACGTTTGACCTTAGGCAAGAAGATTGGAGCAACCATCAGGATTGCCGTACCAACCATAATGACCAAAGGCAAGTGGATGTAAGGATTGTTGGGGGTCGCCCAGAATCCGTAGTTGCATAGTAACACGAGAATTACCGCATTGATGGCACCTGCAAAAGTGGTGGGCATGCCGACAAAATAATCTGGATATGAATCAGAATCCATCGCGTTGTATTTTGCAAGACGCATTGCTGCGCATAACACGTACACAGACAAAGCAACAATCATAATGGGCGTGTGTGATTCAAACCATTCTGGAGCGAGATTCTTGTAGGCAAAGAACAAAGCGAAGCCAGGAGCCAAGCCAAATCCAATCAAGTCCGCGAGACTATCAAATTGGGCGCCGAATTCGGACGACGCATTCATGAGGCGTGCAGCAAAGCCATCGAGTTTATCGAGCAAAGCACAAAAGATCACAAAGTTTGCTGCCATGCGAATGGCCGCGTAAGCATCGCTAGGATTCTTAGGAGAAAAGGCTCCCGCAGCCCAGCAGATAGACCAAACACCGAGTAGAAAACTCAAGCTGGTAAATGCGTTGGGAATTACGAATCGGGTCTTGCTAGTCATTGTCATATTCGTTCCTCATAGGTGTGCGCATGGGCGACGATACAAATGAATATTTTGAGCTAATAGTCTCTGAGTGAAAGCGTGTTGAGGCCTATGTAAAACTTCATCGGGAGTGCCATGCTCGATTACAGAACTATCCCCCAGAATATAGATATGGTTGCCTAGTTTTCCAGCGAGAGAAATGTCATTACTGAAAAGCAAAATAGACAACTTTGCTTTGCGCTGAAAATCAATAATGAAAGCAAGCAAATCGCTTTGTGCGCCCAGGGGAATAAAGGGAAATGGGTCTTGCAAAATCAGTACTTTTGGGCGAATCAGAAAAATTCTCGCGAAATGCAATCGCAACAGAGATTGCATTGGAATTTCATGTGAAAACTTTCCCAGAATTGATGCGGGTTCAATGTCTACGGCTTTCAATGCCTGTGCGACGAATGCTTTGATTTCTGGAAGCGGAGGGCGCACTTGCAAAAGGTTGCTGGTGGCGTATAGCTGTTCTTCTACAGGTAACAAAGAATAAAATCCATCGCGTGGATTTGCCGGTAAATATTGGAACTGCCGGTAGGTCTCTTTCGAGGTTTGTTTACTCGCAAGAATGCTCGACAATAATTTTGTGCTCGTCGAATTCGATTCGCTCACTAGCGCGACAGTCTCATTTTCGAGCAGCTTAATGCTTAATTTCAAAATTTCAAAAACAACTTCTTGGGACATTATTTGTGAAGCCTATCGGTGGAATCGGTTCTCATTTAGCAGGCATGAAGCATCTCTGTTGGCAAGCATACAGGCGGCTTTGTTAGCGAGCATACATACATCGAACATCGCGATCTGCAATCGTGCGAATCATTTGTCTCGAATGTTGGCAATCATAGCGAGCTAATGGGCAACGAGGTGCAAAGCGACATCCTTCGGGCGGATTCTCAAGGGAGGGAATGGGCCCAGGCAGGTAGGGAATGTGTGCGGTGATTAGCGCTTGGGAGTAGGGATGGCGAGGATCTTGGGTGATCTGCTGTGCTGTCCCTTGCTCGATCAATTCACCTGCGTAGAGCACGCAAATTCGTTGCGCAAGGTTTTTCAGAAGCGATAAATTTTGGCTGAGATAGAGCACAGAACCAATGATTTCATGTTCTAATAATTGTTGAACTAGCGTGAGTATTGCCGCATGCTCGTTGACTTGTAGCCCGCGAGTTGGGTCATCTGCAATCAGTACTTTGGGGTTCATCAGGGTAGAAATTGCAATGGCTGCTTTAACGCGCATCACGGGGGAAAGGCTTGCTGGTTTATATCCCAATATCGTTGATGGAGCAAGCTCAAGGCGGTCGAAACGCTCTGTGATTCTTTCTAGAATTTCAGCTTTGCTCATGTCTCGATAGTGTGCCGCGAGAATCACGCGGGCAAAATCACGAACCGTATGTGCTGGGCTCAGAACCTCGCTTGCATTCTGTGGAACCCATGATATTCTTGCTGCAAGGACCTGCTTGCGCAGAGCGCTCATTTCCATATCCACCAAGGATTTTCCATCGAGACGAATGTCACCACTGGTGTAGGCGAGGGGTTCGCGGAAAAGACCTGTGCAGCCTTGTGCAAGAGTCGATAAGCCAGAACCCGATTCTGCGAGAATTCCCAGTACTTCGCCTTTGTTCAGTTCAAAGGAAACTCCGTCGATAGCATGAACATTCACTCCGTCTGTTTTACGATAGTGAAGTTTCAGATTCTCAACCTTAAACAACGAGTTCACAAGCTTTCCTGGCTAGGTGTTAGAACGTGAATTGCAAGCAATAGCAGTGCACTCAGAGCATAAAGAACAGCGATTTCTAAGGATTGGTGTGGTAAGGCCGCCGATGATTGGTTGGTTAATCCAAGCGATGCTGCAAGAGTGTTTGTCTCGTAATGAACATCAAGCCCAAGGATGGCGATACTCGTCTCTGTAATGATTGCCCACGCACAAAGTTTCAGACAGCAGCGGAATAATGGTTTGGCCAGCATAGGGAAAATATATTGACGTATAATGTCGATAATAGAAATTCCATTTTGTCGAGCCACCTGAATACAGGGCGAATTGCTTTCCTTGATCGCTAAGTCAATGAACGAACCAAAGGCTGGTATGGCAAACGTGAACATTAACGTCACCATGAGTAAGGTGGCGTTCAATCGAGCAAAGCCAAGCGTTGCAACAAGAATGATCAAGAGTCCCGGGAGCGAAGAAACCTGAGAAAGAGCCGCAACCAACCATTTCGGCTTACAGAATGCTGTTGTGATCACTCCTCCCATGCCTCCGAGCAGGGTTGCCCCGATTCCTACGATTGCACTGAACATGAGTGTGCCAACCAAGGCGTAGCCATGCCGAAATACAAGGCTGAGCACGATCGCTGCGCCAAGCAGAAGCAATCCAGTGGTTGTTCTCATTTGGAACTTTCTCCCCTGGAATCTTCTCCCCAAATCATTTTAAAGAAAATCGTGCTGACTAAACTCAAAAATAAAATCACAGCAATGCTCACAAACGCGATGGCTTGGGTCAATGGGTAATCTCCAGTCTGTAATGATTCCTGCAATAGCGAACCAAGTCCATGAGATTTGGTAAATGCGTCGAGAACAAGAATTGCACACCATGCAATGCTAATCGTTCTTGCAAGTGCAAAACCCGCATGATGAAATGCGTTCACAATTTGCAAGCGAACCATTTGCAAGCGAGGAACACCCAATGCTTCTGCGTATTGTGAGTAAGGCGCGTTCTTTTGTTGCTGGACTACGTTACGTTGTTGGAGCGCTTGAATGCCTGTGACCACACACAAAATGGAAAATACAAACAGAATGCTATGCAACTCGATGCCAGGGAAAATTGCCAAACTAACACAGAGTATGCTTCCTATCCCTAACAAAAATAAGGCTCCAAAGTCTTTGGCAAAAAATGCGAGAAGCGTTCCAAACAAGAATCCAAGCAAAAGAATTGGCAAGGCTAGCAAGAGGGTTGTTCCAATGGGTTCTTTGATTAAATCCAAGTTTCGCTTAGGATAGTGCATGGCTGAGTATCCTAAATCACCCATAACTGCGCTGCTTGCAAACGTGACGAACTGGAGTGGTAGAGGGCGATCTAAATGAAATGCATCACGATATTGTGCTTTGATTTCATCTATGGAAATCGACTGATCTTGTGGCAGTTTTTGCAAAATGGGATCGATGGGATCGCTTTGCGCAAAGCGTGGCAAAAAAAAGATCAAAGTAAGTGCCACAACAAAAAGCAGAAGGTGTGCCGCGATAAGCTTGACATAGAATGATAGCCGACCGTTCATTGCTTTAAATCTAACCTTTTTGCTTGCATGGCTTGCAAAGAACTCGTGCTGATTTTTGTGAAATGAGCTGGCATACTCCAATGCTCCGTGGAAATTCTAAGGGTAGATTCGTTTGCTGTCGATAGCTCAACGCTTGGTACTAATTGCTTGGCAAGTGTTTCCAGCTTTTCTTGCATCCTTGCCGTGGTCGCGGAGTCTTTGTCTGTTGCGAGTGTGTCTAAGTGCAATTTGACTTTGGGATCTATGGGAGAATCCTGTGTACCCTCGTTGATCCAAATTTGATGAATGCGGCGCCAATGTGAGGATGGTGATGGATCCCAAGGGCGCTCAACCATTGCAAGGCCATAGTTGCCATGGTTCAATGCTGCATAGAAGGTTAGTGAATCTTGTCGTTGGGGTTGCAAGTAAATGCCCACATGGGCTAACGCTTGGCAAATATGATTTACTTGAGCTTGATTCTCTGTGCCTTGATACAGCAAGGTTTTTGAGATTGTATCTAGCGGAGATCGGCTGAGTAAAAAAGATATTTCTTTCCGAGTTGCAACAAAAAGAGAGGAGTCGCGAATGGTGTCCGTACTTTGTATCGCAACGAGCAAAGCCTTGCGCACCAAGGTGTTGTTCCATGGTGGACGTTTATGAGCAATCACAAGGTCAAGTCCGTTTTCACTCGCGAGTCCTTGGGCAATATCGAGGTGCCCGCGTGCCAGTGCGCTTTGCAAGTGTTGTGCTGAGTTGTAGTCGGAATGAATAATGAATTTCGGTAGGTGAGTTGAGCCTGCCCAGTAATGCTCGTTTAAGGAAAAAATAATTTTGTTTGGATAAATTTTGGATACCACGTAAGGGCCCGATCCAACCAGAGTTCCTCGAGTCTGCTCGTGTTGCGGCTTGATCCGCACATGCATTAACAAGTCCTTCACCAATGCCGGATTCCAACGCTTCGCATCTTTAGACGAGATGAGAATGCTGCCTTCATCACCGAGACTGATGTCTTCTTGAGGTGCTGCGTTTTGCAAAGCAAAAATCACATCATCTGCGGATACTTTTGTTCCATCACTAAAGCGAGCTTTGGGATTGAGTTTAATTTCCACTGCGTTTGTGTTTTGAGAATAGCTCAGTGCAAGCAATGGTTGAAGCGAATGGTTCGTTTCATCAAAACGGAAAAGCGTTTCAAAAATCAGCGGGCAGCTCTCTGCGGAAGGCCAATCTGTGGACTTCTCCGCAAAGCCACCAAGATACAACGTCTCTGTGCGAGGATAATCTTCGCGAACTACATCACTTTTGCAACCCAACAATGTTGCCGATGCAACTAAGCAGAACGCTGCAAAGGCAAAAGCCCGATGCTGCATGTTCATGTTTCACCCCAAAGAAAAACCGGCACAAATCTAGTTTGATTGCCTGCGGAGTGGAAAGGCGTAAATAAGACCTTGTGGAGAAGAATAGAATACCATGGACGGATTGCTCCAAACGGGGCCTGCGCCTTCGGGTGCTGGGAATTCACGAATCCGCTTTCCAGAATTTTTATCGAGCACTAAAATCGATTGAGCCTGATCGATCAAGATTTGATTCCCTTCCACTTTGGGCTGAATATACACTGAGCCCTTTCCATTGACAGACCAAATATTTACACCGGTCTCAAGGTCCAATGAAACAAGCTTTTGATCTGCGAGTCCTAACAATAATTGAGTTCCATTTTCAGCTGATTCCATTGCTTGTGCTGAGAATACTTGAGTTCCCAGAGAACGATCCCATGAGTGCTGCAAGGAATGGCTGTTGTAGGTTGCAATGTGCCCATCTTGCCAAATGGTAACAAGCAGTGAGTCCGAAAGAAGCAGGTTGGATGGTGTATTGGGGAGTGCGCGAATTTTTGCGGAAGTGACGCCATCATCGAGTGAAAATGCACCGAGATCTCCGTCCAAGGAAAGCGCGTAGAGCATGTTTTCACTCGCCGTGAGGTAAGCGCCGGTCTCAAAAACTTTGTGTGACCAGATGGGTTCGAGTCCCTTCTTTTGGTAGCGCAGTAAAAAGCCATTCCAAGTTGAAATGAAAATGGAAGAATGAGTGATCACAACTTGAAAAACCTTGCCCGGCAAGTTGAGCGATGCAATCTGTTTTCCCTTTTGGCTCAAATCCAAAATAGATGCTTCAAAGCCCGATGCAATGACTAAAATGCGACCATCATTTTCGGTCACAAAACCTTGGTCAAGGGGTTGGGTGTTGGCGTGCCAGCGAAATTGCCCTGTGCTCGGATCGAGTGCTACCAAGCTACGGTTGCCCGCATCAATGGTAAACAACGAGTGTGCATCACCAAAAAACTTCGGGTACGTTTGTGTGGACACCGGCAAATACTGAATCCACTGAGCTCCGAGGCGGTGCGAAAATGACTGCAATACTTGCTGCTGTACGGGGCTCGGTTGGCTACGAGCATAACGAGCTGCGCGGCTCCATGCATGCAATGATGAATCGGATCCACTAGGTTGTTGCGAATAAAAACGAGCGAGCTGCATCCATGCAAAAGCATTGCCCGCTTCAATTTTCAAGATCGAGTCTGCCAACAAATGAACATTGTCCCATTGTCCCAGAGATGCGTAGTGATCAAGGGTTTCTGTGCGAACTTGCAAGTCGCTTTTGGGCACACCAAAATATTGCGAGTTCAGTGAAACCACTTGATTGTTGCTCAATGGGAGAAATAATGAAGTCTCGTTGCCAAGGGGAAGCGCTGCGGCAGTATAGCCCGCTTGATACCGCCACAGAACTTGGCCTTCGCGATCGAGCAAAAGCATATTGCCATCTTTCGTAAGAATGCCCAAGCGATGCCCTGTTTGGAACATTTGCCCGGGCTCACTACGAGTCCTACTCAGCAATGCTCCGCTATGTCCATCCAGAAAATTGAGGCTCCCATCGCCTTCCAAAACGACCATGCGCTTTTCGAATAGAAGCAGTGATCGAATCGAGTGAAAATTTTGTTGCCAAATAGGTTGGCGGCTCAAGTGAGGCTGATAGAACCAAACGTTCACATTGTTGGCAATCCAAATGCCGTCAGGGCTAGAGATTACGGTGTCGATAGGGTCAAGCAACCCAATGGATTCGCCTTCCATGCCATCGCGTAATTCAATCGGGTGTAAAGCATTGTCTGGGCAGTTCAACAGAAGTTGATGCGTCGGTGGCGATTCTGAAATCGGGACGCAATTCTTCCGCAGATTGTCGCGACTCCAAAGATTGTGGCCATTGCGCATCAGGGCTATGCTCTTCGTTGTCATCACGAACCATTCACCGCCAGAGCAGTGAAATGACTTCAGCAAGGGTGCATCGAGTTGCATTCCCGATTTCACGCTACCATCAATAGATGACAATTCAAGGAAATAATTGTTGTCGGGGTTAAAAACCCATAACGTATTGTTGCTGCTTTCTAGAACCGTTGCCTTGGGTGGTAAAAAATTTCGCACGCGTTCCATGTGATTGCCGTTCATTTGCCAAAGCATTTGATCCGAAGTGAGTAACATCGGGTTCTTGCCAGGAATACGGCGTTGAATTGGGGTGAATAGGCGCTGCGATCCTTGTACCAGTTGGGTTGGGTGAGGGTCGAGAATAGAAAGGCGATTTGCCGCCCAATATGTCATTTCGGAATTATTGGGAGAGCTTGCAATGTATTGGTGGAGATAGGTTGCCGCGACCTTTGAATTCCCTTGCATATCTGCGATTTTCCCCAGATAAAATAAGGCGTCTTGGCGATCTAGAGCCGCTCCAGTTTTTAACACATCAAGCAAAATCTGTTCTGCTCGCTGCGACTTCCCCTCGAATTCATAAAGGTAAGTAGCTTCGCGAATACGAGCATCCATACCAAAACACATCACCACAAAACATCCGAACAAAAGACCTAAGGCCTTGCTCAAAAATGTTTGTGCAGATGAGAATTTCAATTTCAAACCTTAGACGTCAAACTTGTAGCCGGCTCCACGTATCGATAGAATGAGCTTTGGATCGGCGGGGTCATCTTCAAGTTTTTGGCGCAGCTTTACGATGTGATTATCGATAGTACGAGTGGTTGGCATGTTGTCTGCCGTATATCCCCAAATATCTTGCAAAATATCTTCGCGTAAAATGACTTCTCCACGGCGTTGGTAGAAGTAGCGCAGAAGTTGGAATTCGCGTGTGCTCAATTCGATTTCTTCGCCATTGCGGGTTGCTTCGAACTTCTTGAAATCCAGATGGATTCCCTTGAACTCAACCACATCGGGGGTATCATTTGCCGAAGGTGTGCCAGGCTGTGGAGCTCGGCGTAAGAAGGCTTTCACGCGGGCAAGCAATTCTAAAATGGAGAAAGGCTTCGTTACATAATCATCGGCGCCCATTTCAAGGCCGGTGACTTTCGAGGCTTCCTCGGTCTTGGCCGTGAGCATAATAATGAAAATGCTTGGATGCTTTTTGCGCAAGTAGCGACAGACTTCGAAGCCGCTCTTTTTGGGGAGCATCAAATCGAGAATCACCAAATCAGGCTTCATCTCATCGGCTTTGCGAATAGCCTCTTCACCATCGTCTGCTGTTTCGACTTGGTAATTTTCCAACTCAAAATTATCACGAAGTCCAATGCGGATGATTTCTTCGTCTTCGACGATCAGAATTTTACTGTTCATGGGCAACCTTCTTGAAACTAACAGTGAACGTAGAGCCCTTGCCTGGGCGGCTTTGGACACTAATTGTGGCGCGATGGGTTTCCGTAACCTTGCGAACGATTGCAAGACCTAGCCCAGAACCTTTTGTACTGCGGGTCATTTCATCACCAACCCGATAGAAGTCGTTAAATATATTCTTTTGCTCCGAGGGCGCAATTCCAATGCCCGAATCGGTAACGCGCAGAACCACTTGACCGTCTTGCTCAAAAAGCTCGGTGAGTATTGTTCCCGGAGGTGGTGTGTACTTGATCGCGTTATCCACAAGATTTTGCACAAGGCTGTAAAGCGATGCGTGATCTCCTAAGACCAGCAATGGTGATTCCACTTTTTGCTGCCAGTCGAGCCCGCGATTGATTGCAAGAGGTTTCAATGATTCGAGAACTTTATTGGTAATATCAGCCAAGTCGAGTGTTTCGAAACGAAATATTTCACCGCCTCTTTCCATGCGAGTGTAGCTCAAAATGGCTTGGATCAAGTTGTCCAAACGGTTTGCTTCTTTGCCGATCAGCCCAGAATATTCGATCACTTTTTCTGGCTTTTGTACTCGCCCTTGCGCCATCATCTCAGAGAACATACGAATTGAGGTGAGTGGCGTTTTTAGCTCGTGCGAAATACTCGAAAGGAAATTTGCTTTCATGGTGAGCAGGTTGCGCTCTTGGGCAATGCCCTTTGCTACAAATCCAGATCCTAGCACAAGGATCAAGAGAGAAAAACCAACGAGGCTATACAGCAAAAGCATTTTTTGCCGAGACTCTTTGCGAACCTCGCGCATATCGCGTTGGTATAGAGTGAGTGTCCAGCCTGGAATTTCATCGAGCAGACTCAGGCTCTTGAGAACGATCAGAGTGTCTTGTGGAAGCCGTTCACTGAGCACCGAATCGCGAGCATCCGTGATGCGAAAACAAACGTGCTTCCATTCGCGTTGGGTGGCTGCAAGAGGCTTCAATAGCCTGTCGTGTAGGCCTTGCGGATCAAAGACTCCCAGCACCATTTGATCGCCAGGAAGCCAAGGCTGTGCCATGCGAAAACCCCATTCGGAACCTTCTTCGAGAAAGGTCAAACCATCTTGAGGCTGATATTGTGAGAGAAGCAAATGCTCTAAAAGGTTGCGGTGCAGTTCCCAAGATAAAGCGCTGACCATTTGGAAGGTTAGGTTGCGGCGCAGGTTCCAGAACAGCTCGCGTTGATTCGCGGGTAATTCTTCAAACGACAAAATGGCAGAGAACATGGACTCAAAAACGAACAAAGTACTTTCAATGTCGCGGCTCTTGGGGTTTTGCAAAAAGTTGGTCACCAACCCAAGGCAATAATGGATCGCTTCTGGGTGATTTCCCATTTGCACCAGCAACCGAAATCTCATCCATTGCAAAGGCTCGCGCAGAGAGTAGTGCAGCATGCTTTGCATATTGGGAGTGTGTTCCAATAGTTCGAGCGTGACCATGGATTCATGATAGTGCCCTGCTGCAAACTGTTGGCGCAATTGGGCAAGAAGCAGTGTGGCTGGGTTTTGTGCCGAACCTGGAATAAGACTTGGAAACTGATCTTGGGCGTGCGGGTCTGGAACATAGATGGGAAAAACTCTTTGATCGCCATGGAAAAGAAAAATGGACTGCACTCCAATGATGGTGTCGAGTGGTGGAACCTTGGTGAGATCTTCGATGGAGTGGGGTTGATCGTAGAGCCAAGTAGAGCGCTTGTGTACTTGGGCAAAGATGGCTTGCATTTCTTTGCGCAGCTGATCTTGCGTTGCGGCTCGAAATGATTCTGCATCTTCTTCGTAGGATCGTTGCGCGAGCAGAACTTCGCTGTGAATACTGCGGAAGCTAAGGACAGAAAGGATAAGGCTCGGGAGAATGATTCCACCAAGAAAAAGCGCGATCAGGGTTTTCCCGCGGGGGATTTTAATCCGGGAAAAAATCTGTTCAACCACGCCTTGCTCCGATCAGTACAAAAGTTGAATCAGAAGTGCAATACGTGAATGCCCAACCCAATTCGCCACGGCTTCCCCAATGACAGGGAAGCAAAATAACACAATGATGGTTGCCATAAGACTTGCGATCAAAGCCAGAAATATTGTCAAAGAACTTGCGAGAAGCCCAAATGAAAATGGATTCCGGAAGATTGTTTTGATCATTGTGAAATGGCGCGGTGAGTCAATGCAATACGAGTTCTACTCTCAAGTTTTCGAGGTGGGTTCACGATTTCACGTACTAGAATTGTGCTCTCATGAGCGTTGCTCGAAACAACGATGCCGCGTCCCAAAATTCTGGGCGGTAAGGTTGGATCTTGAAGCTCGTTTTCAAGAAATGCCACGCCATCACCTGGGTTCAAATTCGCATCTTTGCCACCATCTGCAATGAGATAGTGATATACGCTCACCGTGAGTTCGGACTCGACGGCATAACGGACACGAGGCATTTGCTCATAGCGAACTTCGGGTACGGCGGCATAGGATGCTATTTTGAGGATAGGTGGACGATTAAGAACGTGTGCACGTGATTTTGCGATTGTTACAGGGAAAACGGACTGAACAATATGTGCTCGTGTGAGCGTGTCACCAATGGCTTCAACTTGTGCAAATGCTGCAAGCCGCTCCAAGGCGTATTCGCGAGGAACGGAATCCTTATTCGCTTGGAAATGAATTTTTTCAACGGACCAAAGTTCTACCATGTCTCCGGCTTTGACTTGCCAACCTTTTTTGCCTGCATGGAAAATAACTTCGTCACCGACATGAGTCTGCAGAGCCTGATTTACCTCACCGTTTTCGACCGAAATCCAAGACGCATCTTTTCGGAATTGCTCGGCATCCTGAAGCTTGGGTGCGAGCAATTGGTAGTAGCGATTGAATACAGTAGGTGGTGGAGTTCTGCGGTAGATGAAGCGCGTGGAATCGCTGTGGTTTGCAATCAAATTTGAATCTGAGCGGTTTGGCAACTTGCCTAGATTACGTCTAAATTCATCTTCACGAGACGTCTTCCCTTGTGCAGGAATAATGCCCTTAGGTAGCGAAGAATCGGGAGGGGGTGGAGATGATGGCCTTAAGGTATCAGCAGCTTGCACTTGAGTGAGCGTGTCTGGCACAGAAGTCTTTGACCCGCTATCAAGCGCGTTAATGTACAGAGAGTCGCCCGGATAAATCCAGTGCGGATCCTTGATATGCTTATTCTGCTGCCACAAGTCATTCCAAGCAAAAGGGTCTTTGAGAAATTGCCCGCTCAAATCCCACATGGTATCGCCTTTTTTGACGATATATGCACCCGTAGCAAGGAATGCGCAAACGATAAGAAGGCTGATTCGAGTAAATGGGCGTTGCATTCAACCACCTTTGGAGAATAAGAATAAAGGAAATTTAACCTAATTCAAGGGGAATTATCACGATAACTCCACCGTCCATGGTAAGTTCGTGTCTGCCACAGAATTCGATGTACTCGTCAACGGTGTTGCGAGTAATCGTTTCATTCTGTGGACAGACAACCATGGATGGGACGGTGGAGTTCCGTGATAATTTGAAAGTCTGCGGATCGACACCGCTCATTGCTGCGCAATATTGCGTTGCGCGCGTAGCTGACTTTTGTAACAGTCGCTAACCCGTCACCGCCGCAAACACCCATCACCGCCGCAAACACCCGTCACTGCCGCAAACACTCGTCACTGCCGCTTGGCGGCAGTCTCGTGTTGCTAGTTCGAAGTTCTCATACGATTCCGCGGCAGACCAACCATGGATGGGACGGTGGAGTTCCGTGATAATTTGAAAGCCTGCTGATTGATGCTGCTCATTGCTCCGTAACTCATCTCTCCTTGTGCTCCCCCATCACATTAATACAGAAATTATCGCGCATGAATTATCTTTTCCCCCATGGCAGGGCGGCTGTATACCGAATTTCTTTTGCGCGATTCTCGTAACCGTTCGTTTGCCGAATTTTCTCCACATTGCTAACGAATAGAGGTTTATGATGATGCTCAACAAGATTTCCGAAAGTCATAAGATCAAAGCACAAGGCTTAGCTTTTGTTCTAAAAGCCTTCGTCTTTGCGGTTTTTCTGAATTCCTGTTCGAGTGGTGGCAACCCAGCATCGCCAAGTGCAACGCAATCGAGTTTATCAGCGACTGTAAGTTCGTCAAGTGCTGCCGCATCTTCGACTGCAACGCAATCGAGTTCATCGTTCATGTATGTGCTCATCTCAAGTTCATCGGTGTCAGCAAGCTCATCGAATGCAGTGTCCTCATCCACAGTCGTTTCCACCAATACGCAAACCTGCACCTATAGTCCCACGGCAAAAAACCTGACCTGTGCTGAGCAGACCTACAAAACCGTGGCGATCGGCACCCAGACTTGGATGGCGCAGAACCTGAACTACACCCCAGCGAGTGGCAATAGTTGGTGTAATGACAATCAGGCTAGCAACTGTACCACCTACGGCCGTTTGTACGACTACGCCACCGCCTTGACCGCTTGCCCCACAGGCTGGCATCTGCCTGACACCACGGCGTGGAATACGTTGGAAGCCTATGTGGGTTCTGCTTCGGCAGGTACAAAACTCAAGGCCAACAGCGCCCTGTGGAGGAAAATCAATACCGGCACGGACGCCTATGGTTTTTCCGCCTTGCCCGGTGGCAACTACGATGGCACATCGTTCGGCAGTGTCGGTGACTACGGCAGCTGGTGGACAGTCTCGCCTTACGGGACTACCGACGCGTACAGCCGGAGCATGTACTGCTTCGACGAGTACGTGTACCACCACAGCTACAGCCAGACGCATGGGTTCTCGGTGCGCTGCTTAAAGGACTGACGCACCACTTCCTGTGGTGCGCTCTACGGGCTCATTTCCAATGAGTCCAAAAGAGCCCTCCATGGGCCTTTTGTGAAGCTAGCAAGGCGTAAAAAGGAAAAATGAAAGTTGAAGAGATTACACACAACACGGCGGAACGTGCTGCGAGTGGGTGAGATGCCGGCCAAGCCGGCATGACGGAACGTTGAGCCGACATGACGTATGAGGGTTGGCATGACGGAACGTTAAGTCGGCATAGCGGAAAGCTAGTCGGCATAGCGGGAAAAAACAGCGGCATTACGGAAAAATAGCGACATGACGAAAAAGCGTGTTGGTCATCCTCCACAAGAGGATTGTCGCTAGTGGTTGCAACAGCAACGCGCGTCGTTGATTCCCGCCAAGGCGAGAATGACAATTCCTCCACGTCATCCTGTGAAGACAGGATCTCGTTCCATCGCCACGCAAGAGGACTTGTTTGTAACGCCCCTAAAGCTTCACATCGAATAGCCCAAGGATCTTTGGGTACTCGTG
>Ga0302287_10000427_pt1 | contig 21505 bp, 17 predicted proteins | sample III_Fen_E2_4_FD_200452 | JGI IMG/M metagenome (GOLD analysis project Ga0302287, IMG submission 200452) | Peat permafrost microbial communities from Stordalen Mire near Abisko, Sweden - III_Fen_E2_4 | ecosystem: Environmental > Terrestrial > Soil > Wetlands > Permafrost | place: Sweden: Abisko...
CCCTCCCGTAGATCGCAGTCACTTTGTAGAGATGCTCAAGACGCAGAGAGAGAAGCAGGCTTTAAAAGACTCTGCGTGACAATCCACTCGCGTTATAATTTGCTAGTGATCTATTCCGTGCAAAAGTGCAAGAATCACGTCTGGATGATATTCCAGTTGATGATGATCCAAGGGAAGGATCGTGCGTTTCGTCCATGTAGGAAATTGCACAACGGAGCTGTCATGATTTTGTGCGAGAGCACTACTTACGGGCAAGCGACCATCGTTCGGCCTAGGCATAAACAAGCCCGCTCGTAAATCATTGCGAACACTCCCTGCAATTAAGTGAACTACGCTTGGCCAACCTTGTTGAGGCTCTGCAATAATTGGACCTGGTGTTCGAAATTCTAGCACGGCTTTTTCGCGAATTGATGCGCCCAACAAACAAATAAGATTTGCAGCTCTTGTTCCCAAATGGGAGCTCCCTAAGCAAGTCAGTGAAGCCAAGTAGGGCAAAGATCTGCGAGCAAGTAATCCACGCAGAATTAAGCCTCCGTAACTATGCCCGAGCAAATGCAAAGGCTTGGGTAACAGTTCAAAATCTTGTTGGTCGAGATATGTTTCTAAGCAATGCACACAGGTTCCCAAACGCTCTTTAGTGGTGGGCAAATTAGGCGTGAGCACTGTGTAGCCATGCTTGCGTAATTGCATTGCCATCGGCTCAAGCGAAGCTGCGGTGCGGTGGTAACCGTGGACCAAAAGAATGGTTGGCATTGGCGCTAGGCCTTAGTCTTCTGCGGGCAAGGGCACAGACTTTAAAAGCAGAGCTAAGAGCTCGTGTGGATTGTGCTTTGCTGCAATTGCGATCTCGCGGACCGTTTGCAAGGAATCCTCTTGTGCGTAGCCTTGACTTGCTAGCAACGCGAGTAATTCATCGCTACTTCGGTGCATCATTTTCGCTATCGAATTTACGTTGGCATCGAGAAAAATCGCCTCACTTTTCCTCGCAACTTCGTGCCCTGCGCCACCTGCGCCAGTATTCAAAGGAAGTACTGCGCAAATGGTAATAACTCCGAAAAGAAGCGCAAGGCCAATACCTAGGGGCTTCTTCAAGTGGTTTAGAATCGCTTTCCGATGCACCACAATATGCATGAGCGCGCCTGCTAAAAAGGCAAGGCTTAAGAATTCATGTGCTGGCTGAATAAAGCCCGCATGAATTTCAAAAAACATGCAAACGCCAGTAACGCTTACTAGAATGAAAGATCCAATGGTCAATGGGGTTGCAATTGTTTTTAGCTGCATTAGCACATCCTTTCTAAGGGAACAATAAGAATATACGAAACAAGTGTTACAGGCCTATTTCTGCGGCGTTCATATTCGACCAAACAGCAAAAGTTCATGACTAAGGATTTTTAGAACACGCGGCCTAACATTGCGTCTGCAACCAAATGAATCACCACTCCTAAGGTCCTGTTGTCGATGCTATGTCCAACCGAATCTAGCATAACAAGGCGAGAGCTAACTTTATTTACACGGAGCAATGAATCGAGTGAAATAGATTGTGATGGATCGACGGTGGTATCTCGTAAACCATGTATGAGTATGGTTCGTGGAGAATTAGCGTTTACGTATTTTGCAGGACTCCAGTTCATTACATCTAAACTATCTTCACAAAATTTCGGCAAATACTGATGTACCAATTGCGCCATGATTGGGTGCGCAAGTAGTTTAGGTGCTTGCAAGTTCGAGGGCCCTGCGTAGGCAATGACTTGATTGACTTGGTGCAGAGAATCATAAGCGTAAGCATACAACAAGGAAAGATGCCCACCCGCGCTAATTCCAAACAAGCCAAGCTTACCGTTGGCAATACCCCATTCAGAACGAAGCGACAAGGCCTTGGCGACCCCTGCGCGCACATCTTCACTGACTTGTGGTGCGGCAATATTTGCAATGGTATCTACGAGTCGATATCCAACCGAAACCGATGCGATCCCTTGTTTTAAAAGGGCGCGTGCAATGTGAGCATTGTCTTTGCGATCGCCAATAATCCACCCACCCCCATGGAACATGATTAATAGAGGCGTGTGCTCATTACGGTTTGCAGGCAAGTAAGCGTCGATCTGCTGGCGAGCGCTTGTGCCATAAGGAATATCGAGCGCAGTGACCTCATACGAGACCTCGGCTACATCGTGTTCAATCGAAAGCCAACAAAGAAAAACAAAGGCCAAGAGAATCAGCAGCGGAAGCAATCGTTTCATGCAGACAATGTAGCTCGAATAGAAACGATATGAGCTAAGGATTCTGCAGCCGTCTTGTCGCAAGCTCACTCACAATATTTCCTGGGCGCAGAGCTTGCCAATAGGCAAGTTGGTTGCGGGAGCACTCAAGAACTTGCGTGAGTTCGTTGTGCTCACAGTACAGGAATTGTGCCATGATGCGCGGGGTGACTTTGGATGCTTGCTCTGTCCAGATTTTGATCTGCTGAGCTAGAACGGCATTCAGTAAACTTGTATTCATAGTTACCTCTCAAGTGAGAACATTGTAGCAGCATTGAGGGTAATTGTGCGCAACACCTGTTTGCAAAATGAAAGCTTCGCGCAGAAGAACGTCGATTCGTGCATTGCTTTGCTGAATATCAAACAACTCGCAAAAATGAGTTGTTGAAAAGTATGCGAATGTAAGGGAATGAATTGAGAATTGAAAGATGAAAATTGAAAGTATTGCGAACACTCATCTTTCTTCCTCCCCCCGAACTCTCAATTTTCAATTTTACTCTTTCAACTTTCTTCTCTTGCGGACAGACAACCAAGATTGTGTTGCTGGAATTACGCGATAATTATAATTCAATGCGCCTCAGAACGAACAGCAAAGCTGGAGCGGTTACTATTCTCAGATTTTATGCTTTCGGAATTGCGCCGGCTTGGATCGCGGTGATCGCAATGGTGTAGATAATATCGTCGACGAGTGCACCACGAGAAAGATCGTTCACTGGCTTTGCCAAACCTTGCAACATTGGACCCACGCTGATCGTGTTTGTACTACGCTGCACGGCTTTGTATGTGGTGTTTCCGGTATTGAGATCTGGGAACACGAGAACGGTCGCGCGGCCTGCAACAAGGCTTCCCGGCATTTTTTGGCGGCCAACGCTTTCTGTGGTGGCGGCGTCATATTGCATGGGGCCATCGATCAATAAATCAGGGCGGCGTTCCTTTACGATTTCAGTTGCGCGGCGTACTTTTTCGACGTCGACACCATGACCCGAACTCCCCGAAGAATAGCTGATCATAGCGACGCGAGGTGGTAAGCCAAAAGCCTTGGCGCTGTCTGCGCTTTGAATCGCAATCTCAGCAAGCTCGTCAGCATTGGGGTTCTGATTGATCGCACAGTCTCCGTACACGAGTACCTGATTAGGCAAGCACATAAAGAAAATCGAAGACGCCAAGCGGAATCCTGGCGCCATTTTAATAATCTGCAAAGCAGGCTTAACCGTATCAGCAGTAGTGTGCACGGCTCCTGATACTAAGCCATCGACCTCGCCGTTCTTCAGCATCATTGTCCCAAACCAAACTGAATCTTCAAGCAACGCTGTGGCTTGCTCTAGGGTCATGCCCTTTTCTTTGCGAAGTTCATAGAGAGCTTGCGCGTATTTTCCTGATTCTTTTTTGGGGTCGATAATTGGCAGACCCGGTGGCAGCACAAGTCCTTGCTCTGCGGCAACTTTCTTGATTTCTTCGGGGTTGCCAAGCAAAACGGGTTCTGCAATTTGGCGTTGGTACACAATGACTGCGGCTTTGATGGTACGAGGCTCCGCGCCTTCGGGTAAGACTATGCGGCGATTGGGAGAGCGACGTGCGGAATTAATGAGGCGGGTGCGGAATTCTGGCCCCGAGATGCGGTGCTCGCGATATGCGGAAAGAACTTCATCGAGCCAAGTGGGATTCACCATGCTCGCAACCGTTGAAAACACTGACTTTGCGCTTTCCCACTCATCTACGGTGATCGATTTGTGATAGTCCGATAAGTGACCCACCACGCTATACATATCTGCACCCACGCTCAAGATCGGCAGGCCTTGGGCAAAAGCGCGTTCACATAAAATCAGCAAATTGGCATCGGGCTCGTAGCGGCCGCAAAGCAAAATACCTGAGAGCTTCACACCGTTCAATGCAGCCATGCAAGCAGCAAGTACAATGTCAGAGCGGTCTGCGGTGGTTACCACAAGCACGCCATCTTGATAAAAGTACAGGCTCTTTGCAAGCCCCATGGAACAAATTGCAACCGACTCTACATGGCGCGAAGTCCATTCACCACGGCGAAGCGGATGCGAGCCTAAATAGTCTGCAATGTCTTTCGTAGTTGGTGCAGCAAGGCCATCGGTCCAAGGAACTAGCGCAAGCAAAGGAACGCGTTGACCTGCTTGAAATACCGCGCGGTAGCGTTCAATCAAATCTTGGCGCGATGCTTCTGCATGAGTGTTGCCAAAGTAGCGCGTCTTGGTGTGCTTAATAACATTGCCTTCCGCATCATCAGAAGTTGAGCGGCCCACCTTATTCAAAATTACACCCACCACCTGGGCACCTGATTCTGAATAGGAGCTGCCTTCAATCTCTACCGCTTCAAGTATTTCTTCGGCGGTCTTTTCATGAGGTGCTGCCACCAAGATTACATCGGCATCAAGCGCACGCACAAGCATCTTGTTAATGCGCTTGGAATAGAACAGCGTGTTCGAAGGAACCATGCCTTCAACCACGATGATATCTGCTTTCGCAGAGGCTTGGTTGAACTGATCGATAAATAGTTCGAGCAAGCTTTGGTCATCGCCAATAGAAAGGCGCTTCACTACTTCGGAAAGCCGGATGGGTGTAGGCGGATCGAGGTTCAACACCTTGCGAGCGAGCGCGGTGGAATGCTCAATATCATGTTCTTTGAGTTGCTGCGCAATCGGCTTTATGAATCCAACCGAGTAGCCTTTCTCGGCGAGCGCGGTCAAGAGTCCAAGGGTTACCGAGGTGAGTCCAACATCATTACCAGTGGGAACAAGGACAAATGCGCGTTTCATGTTTTAGCAACTCATTGCATAGGTTTTATGGAAACAATTTGTTCAGCATCAAGAGCGATCAAAAGTTCTTCATTGGTCGGAACAACCATGGCTACAGGCGTGTCTACTTGGGTAATCACACCAACGCTGTTTTGACCATTCTCCGCATTGCGTGCTGAGTCAAGGACAAAGCCATGGATAGCAAGATGCGCAAGCGTACGAGCTCGTACACCAGCGTTGTTTTCGCCAATTCCGCCAGTAAATACAAGGGCATCTAGGCGCGGAAGGGCAATGGTGAGGCTTGCAATTTCTTTGGCTAAGCGATAGCAAAAAACGTCAATGGCAAGGGCTGCACCCGCATGTCCCTTACTCGCAGCTTCGGCGAGGGTTCGCATGTCGTTGGAAAGCTCAGAGAGTCCAAGCAGCCCGCTCTCTTTGTTGAGCAATTGCGTGATGCGCTTGAAATCCCAACCCTTGCTGTTGTGCAGATATTCTTGAATGCCCGGATCGATAGAGCCTGAGCGTGTACCCATGGGAATACCTTCCATAGGAGTGAGCCCCATGGTGGTGTCCACTGATTTTCCGAAACGCACCGCTGTTGCACTGCAACCATTGCCGAGATGTGCCGTAATTATGCAAAGCTCAGAGGCTGGCTTGCCCAGCATTTCTGCGGCTTGCGTGGTGACGAAGCGATGCGAGGTGCCATGAAATCCATAGCGACGTACACCATTTTCGCGATACAACGATTGCGGGATTGGGTACAAAAATGCATGTTGCGGAATGGTCTGATGAAACGCGGTGTCGAAGACAGCAACCTGAGGGAGGCCTGGGAATGCACGGCGTGCGACCTCAATGCCGACAAGGTTTGCTGGATTATGCAAGGGTGCAAGATCATTGCAAGCGCGAATGGCTGCAAGGACTTTTTCTTCGATCAATACAGAGCTAGAAAAGGCTTCGCCACCATGCACCACGCGATGACCCACCGCATGAATGTCTTCTTGATGCACTCCAATGTTTTGGAAAAATTTGATCACGGCTTCGAGGGCTTCGCCGTGATCCTTTCCTGGCACGGCCTTTTCGACCTTGCCTTGTGGACCCTTGGCGCGAAAGCGCGCCTGACCACCTACGTTTTCAACCAATCCAGAAGCGATGGATTCCGATGTTGTGGTCTCGATCAAAGCAAACTTGACCGAGGAGCTTCCGCAATTCAAGACAAGAACTCGTGCCATTCCGTAAATCTAAAAACCTTCTGGCTAGAATGATAGGCCAATAGCCCAGTTAGGTGATTCTGGATGTTTTGCGTCTAGTAAAGGAACATTTGCCTGCACATACCACGTAGACGCCGTATGGCCAAAGGTAATGACCTGCCAATCGAGCTCTGCAGATATGCTTGCAATCCTTACGCGGGCTTGGTTCCAAGGCATAGACTGCGAAATCGCAGCTTGGGGGCGCCATGACCCTGTTTCGCGAAGGTTGGAGAGCATATTGTTCGTAGGCGAGTACACCGTAGCTGTATCTCGGTTCAAATTTTCACCTCGGTAGCTCAAATGAAGCATGGGATCAAAGAAGCTAAACGAGCGATCACCTATATGGAAAGACGCGTTCATGCGGGGCAAAGGAATGCCAATAGAGGCATACACATTGAATTGCGTGATGGTGGAATCGTTATACGCAAGAACATCTGCATAGAGTCCGGTGCTAAGTAAAATAGAGCGATACAAGTTCGCGTAAAGATTGAGTGAGGGCTCGGCTACAACACCGCGCCAAACAGTGTGAACCGTATCTGTAACTAGGTGTCTTGCAGTGCTTTCTAATAGACCTGCATTGGTCGTAAACGAGACGCCTGAAAGTATTCCATAGCGACCAGATTCAAGCTTCGATCCAGAGATTCCGCCCATGATCGCCCAATCGTCTACTAGTGAATTTTTCTGTCTAAAAGTGGTGTCGTATTCAGATTCTGATTCCTTGGCTGCCATTGCATTCAACCTCCAAGTGTTGTTGAGCGGTTGTTGTAACAATAGCTGAAGAAGAGTTTGTGTGTATTGAGGGAAATAGTTCCCCGAATACTTCGTGGATCCAGAGGTGAAGGAATATCTTGGTGGGTGGTTTCCCCATTCCGGAGTTTGTTGTGAAACGCTCGCTTGCGCAGATATGTAAGGTGTAAAGGATTCGCTCTGCCAACCGAGTGTGAAACTATTATCGAGGGGTTGTTTGCCCCAAGTTCCACCGGCCCCAACCATGCCCTGATAGCTTGCGATCACTGTATTTTCTTGGGATGGATCTGTAAACTCAATGGCTGCGCCAAAGATGAATTTATCTCCCAAGCTTCCACTATCTGGTGGCGTTGGGCGTTGACTATTGAAGTTTGTGAAGGTCTGAATTCCGAGCATGTTTATAGAGTTTCCACTCCCTGCCCCGATTAATGGATTCAGAGATGGTCGTGAAAAATCCCGCGCAGGGGCTAGGGTTGCCAAGGGTTTGCCCAAATCGAGCTGAAGGGAAATTTTTTCAAGAGCTACTTCGCGCGGTAAAAATCCATGCGGGCTATAGCTCACAAAAGACAAGGTGCTATCGGCTACCGAGGGTTGGAACGCGCCGCCAATCTCACTTGTCAAAATTTGAACCGGTGCCTCCAAATGAGTTTCTGGAACGCGAGCAATTTGCCACACGCCATTCTTTTCCATAGAGAAATAAAGGAAGTCGTTTGCGACGTATGGATCGCGTACCTGTGTGCCGCCCAAGAGCACGCGCTGCAAGCCAGTAGTAGCATCGTACCACATTAAGCGATAACCACCAATGCCCATCACACCTAGAAAATAAAAGCCTGGGCGCGATGCTGCTGCCACGGATACAAAATCATAACCCGCAGGCGAGGCAATAATTTCAGTAGATTTTTCTAAGCCTTCATAGCGAAATAAGCGATTCGCGCCATTGCTTCGACCTATATAGTATAAGCCATCGGGGCCAAAAGATGCGTCGACTGCACGTGCGTTTTTCGTCAAAGGCGCCGTAGCACCGCTCTTGGTATCGAGTGTGTAGAGTTCGCGGATTTCGCGGTGATTGGGTTGCACATCCATGTGAATGTACACGAGGCTATTCCCTTGTGCATTATAGGCTAAACGCCCTTCAACCGCAGAAGAAATGAAATCAGGACTTCCGTCTTCTTCGATTTTATAGAGCTCGGTCGAGCCGTTGTCGTTCTTGTGCGAGGAAAGTATGTAGCGCTCTTTGCTTACGCGCACAGGGCTTGCCGTCTTGAGATAGTCAAGGCGTACAGGAATTTTAAGCCAAGATGCCGCTTCACTAAATTGTTCTGGCTTAGGGTTGCCATGGCGTGTGCGCAAGTCTTGTCTCCACATTTCAAATACATCGGCGAAAGGTTTACCAAATGAAACTTGTATTGCTTGACGTATGTTCGAACTCCCGCCATAGCGCAAGAATTCAGCAAGTGTTGATTTGCCATGATTCATCACAAAACGAATGAAACTATATCCATCGTTATATACAACCTCACTTTCGCGCGAGTCCCCAGTAAACGTGACTAGCATTGGGTCGGGAAGAATTGCTCCCGAGAGCCAGGCTATGCGTTCGAGCATGTCGCGATGGGAATCCCACGTATCAAAGCCGCATCGCTCGGCGCCATATTGGGCCAAGCCTTCCGCCAGCCACGATTCTAGATCATCGGTCGAGAATTCTGCGGAAACGGAGACAGCGCTATGTGTGCGAGCTGTATTAACGCTTACGCTATGCCCAAGCCAGTGCGAGGTGTAGCCCAGCGCCCGCATGGTAAAAATGTGTGAGAGCTCATGAGACATGACGTTGGCACGCCATAAAGTGCCGCCGCGGAAATCGAAATCAAGGGGAGCTTCCCACACGGAAACCCAGTCCATAAAAGGGATTGCATAGCCATTAGAGTAATCATCTTCGTCGCGTACAATAAGTGTCACGGGCACTGGTGGTGTAAAACCAGTAATCTTTGCTAGCGAATCCCAAATGGTTTCTGCCATGGGTGCCAATTCATTGCGAACGCGCTCTTGATCCGTTGATGCAACAGAAAACTCAAAATGGGGGGAAATAATGCGTACGCGATCGATTCCGGGAAGCGCAAAGCAAGATGCAGCTAAGGCGATTAGCCAGAATAAAGTAGGGAACCGACGAAACATTAGCCACTCCTGTCGAGACATTCTGAAATTGTTTTCTTTGATTGCATTACGTTAGTAAATTTGATTGATGATTGCCGCCATTGAATCCTTTGACGAGAAAGTAAGCCTGTACGTAATGCGGCATCGCATGTCTCCGCGACTTCACAAGCTTGCACAATGGTACACGCGGCTCGGTGACGGCTATGTTTGGGCTTTGGTGGTCATCGCTCTTTTTGTTCGCTATCCCCAAGCAGAAGTCTGGTACATTGTTAAGCGTGCTTTTCTTTCGGGTGGGCTTAGCCTATTCATATACCTCGTGATGAAAAACATTGTTCAGCGCCCACGTCCCTACCAAAAGCTGAAATCGATTCTTGCAGAGGTTCCGCCCCTCGATGAATTCTCGTTCCCGAGTGGCCACACCATGAACAACTTGGCTGCTGGCTTTACTCTGTTAAGCCTCGTGGGCGATCTGGGTTTAGTTGTCGTAATAATGCCCATAACGTGGGGGCTTTTGCGCATTTATTTTGGTGTACATTGGCTGAGCGATGTGCTTTGTGGAATTGCTCTGGGCGCAATTAGTTCAGGCCTTGCCGCGCTCATTTGGTTTCAAGTACTCAATCGTAGCTAACGCTTTCTCTGTGACTTTCTGCGGTGCCTACTGCATTCTGGGGCTAGCAACTCCATTTTCTAGAACAATAAAATGATCGCCTGCAAAGGGCAAATCTTCGGCGCGTGGTGTAGCAATGAGCACTTGGCAAGCCTTGGTACGTATAAGGTTGGCGAGGGCCGTGCGCCGACCAGTATCGAGTTCTGCAAAAATATCATCGAGTAATAGTAGCGGTGGCTCTGCATCGAGACTGAGTGCAACATCAAGCGCCACAAGCCCCATTGACAACGCTGCCGTGCGACATTGCCCTTGCGAACCTACTTCACGCAAGAGTGCTCCGTTTTGAACAAAGCGCAGCTCAAGATCATCTTTGTGCGGGCCGGCAGCGGTAGATCCTTGCGAGAGTTCAATGCCTCGCATTGCAGTCAATTTGCGAAGTAGCTTGCCGGTAAGAAATACTTCATCGCATGTGCTGTCACTTAAATCAACCACGACAGAACTGCGGTACGTAATTCCAATGGCCTCAGCAGCATTGGACAGTTGTGTGTAATAGGCAGAAACAGCAGGGGAAAGTTCGTGTACCAATTGAGCTCGGTACAAGGTGATTTTTGCTCCGAGCTGCGCCAATTGCTCGCTTAGGGTGTCTAAAACAGCGATGTCTGCAGAACTCGGTGGAACCTGGGCTGCACGCCAATCTTTAAGAAGTCGATTACGTTGTGCAAGTACGCGACGATAGCGCATGAGCGTATCCAGTCCATCTGCAAATCGTTCAGCAAGAAGAATGTCAAGCCAGCGGCGTCTTTTCTCGGGGCCTTCTTTAATGAGCTCAATATCATCGGGGCCTAGCATGATTGCATACAAGTGTCCGTGCAAGGCTGCGAGCCCTTTTACTTCTTCACCATTGACCTTGACAGCGATATCGCCACTTCGCCAAAGAATCCCTTGCTGGTGCGCGCGCCCATTGTGTGCTGTGCCTTCCATACGAAGCCATGCCTCATCGGTTCCCATGCGCACGGCAGAATCAAACTTACGCGTGCGAAACGACCATCCTTGAGTTACCCAATGAATGGCTTCCAGTAAATTCGTTTTGCCATGCCCATTGCGCCCCGAAACTACCGTGACACCTGGGTGCAGACACAAGTCCACACTAGCGAGGTTCCGAAAGTTTTGCAAGGTAATGCGCTTGAGCATAAGGGAAAGATAGAATGGGGAAAGAGTGGAGTGTTGAGATCTGCAACTCTATTCTACCGAACTCTCCATTGATTTTGATAACTATCATTTCCCCCATGAATCGTTACAACACAGACATAGAAGTTCGTTACGCAGAAACTGATGCGATGGGTGTGGTGCACCACAGTTCGTATGCGGTGTGGTTTGAGCTGGCGCGCGTGCAGGCTTTGCGCGTGCTAGGTTTGGCCTACGATAGGCTTGAAGCCGAAGGCTTTTCGTTGCCTGTGTTGAAGCTTGAAATCGAGTATTTGCGGCCAGCGAAGTTTGGTGATTTTGTGCGTGTGCAGGTCGATTTGGAGCGCGAAGGCGGCATGCTCTTTCACTTTGTGTATGAAGTCTTTCGCGGTGAAGAATTGCTTGCACGAGGCAAAACAAGCCATGCTTTTACCTCGCAAGGAAAGCCAGTACGGCCGCCCAAAATTTTCTTGGATATTGCCTTTGCCGAGTAAAATGGCGAAATTAGGTCAATAACAGCAAAAGAATTTGAAAAAATCCTTTAAGTTTTCTTTAAAGGTCTCCGATACTATTTAGGTAGTCACCCTCTTCCCGAGGTGTCTACCGGTCCTAGGGCGATCTTCCCGTTTTCCCATTGGACTGTGATCACGATTGACTCTCCGATCACAAGGGTGGATAGCTTAAGCTGTTCACCTTTGTTTTTTATAAGCATAAGCTCTCGCCACAACACAGTCACGAATGTGGTACAAGTGTGTAGTCTTTGTATCGGAGTGTCGCTTCGACGTCAAGATGCGTAAAAATTGTGATAGGCTTCACCAAGACTGAACTACCTAGATTTTTTAGCAGTAGTTTAGCCTTATGGTACAAGTGCTGACAAAGACCCGAATGAAAGATGCCCCCGCAGAAATGCTCGCGCAATCTGCTCGGCCTCGCTGGTCATCTCGCACAGTTACGCTTCCATTTCTTTCTGATATTTCTTTGCAGCCAACAAGCAAAAAAGATTTACAACTCGCAAGCCTTTGCGTGAACGATCAACTCGAACTACATGACATTGAAGTGCAAGGTGTTGCTGCTCAGCCTAAGGAAATCAAGGCTTTGTTGCCATGGGTGCTTGTTGATGACGAACACCACATCGCACCAGTTTTGACTTTTCGCAGCTCACAATGTGCCGCACACCTATTGGCTAGTGTTGTTGCTCCTTTGCAAGAAACCGCATTCAAACCCGAAGCGGTGATTGCGCACTGGAATTTATTGGTCACCGATATTCGTATTACACCGGTAGAGCAGTATTGGCACGATACCGTGGCGATTATTCGTGTGAGCCTTAACAACGAAATGGAACTGAATGGAATCCGCCTACTGCAAAACAATCAACTGCACTGGCCTTTAGCGATTCGATTTACAGATACGTCGCTGCAAAATATGATCGAAGCTGCGATCATGGCGCAACTATCGCATCATTAGCGGCGAACTAAGCCTAGCAACGAAACAACAAGCAGTAGAACGAGCTCTAGTACTAGAGCCACCAGCATCGCGAGGCAGCCTTTGTGTATCCAAGGCAAAAACCATGTGACAGCATGTTGTGTTAAATCCCAAGCAGCCCACAGGGTTGCCCAGTTGATGAATATCCAAGCAAGCACTACAGCCACAGCTCCGCCCCACGCAGCGCGCAAATCGGGTGGACTCAAGGTCACATGACTTCCCACACATAAGAAAAGATACAAGCCCACATAGAGTTGCCAATCATGGAAAGGGAGTGCCCACGCAGATTTCCCAAGGCTTGTAAGCCATGCACCCCAAGGGCGAACATCGACCAACGCATTGCTCCAACCCATCAAAAGCAAGAGTCCATACAGAGCTGCACATCCAAGCCAAATGGGGCCTGTTGCAATAAAGAAGTTACCCACTTGGTGCCAAGGGTTGCGCGGGTTATAAGTATGCACCACGCAGCCCAGCAAATTGTCTTTGCCCATTTGGAATAAAGTGATCGATTTGATTTTGTGAAAAAAAACCAAGCAAAAAATAGCGTGGCTTAGTTCGTGAATCGCTGTGCCTGGCGCTGTCAAATACAAGAATGGCTTTTCGCCAATGAGATGCATGCCGCGATTCTGTAACAAACGTGCTAAGTAATGCATGCCAAGTGCAAGCAACAAAGGGAATGCAAGCAGTGCAAGCAACTGATGCCCCGATATCATAAGTCCGCGATAGAGATACGAAAAAAGTGAGTTTGCCATTCTATTTCAAAAGCCCTTCTACCGAGCACTTGCTTGACTTCTGTTCTGCAAGCAAACCTGTATAAATGCAAATGCTTCCACGGTGAGTAAGTTCTAGGGATGCTGCAATTGCGCTAGGATCGTACCACAGTGTGCGCACTACAACAGTATCAGTTGAGTTTACTGCACGTATGGAATTGCAATCGATGGTATCTAGCGCACCAAGTGTCACAAAGCTCGCATAGACCGATGGGAACGTGGTAGAACTGTTGAGGCACCAATTACTCTGATAAAATTTTGCGCGCACTTGGGTTGAGTCAAATAGCATTTCGAGCCCTCCCATATTTAACGTGCGCATCTCTTGCAAATCAGGTAATGGTGAGCCACAAAGGTTGCTTGCGTCGATGTAATCTACGCGCAGATCTCCGTTGTAGAACCAGTTGTTTGCTTGCACTTGGCTTGGCAACGTTGAGAAGAAGTGCCCGCCCGTGGTGCAGCTACTTTGCGTTGTATCGCGCAAAATCATTTCCACCGCTTGGAACGACACACTCCAAATTCCAAGTGAATCCGTTTTGCCAATGCGGCGTGTCACCTTGACTTGTTGATGTGTAGAGTCATAATTGTAATCGAGCAAGAAAGATTGTTCGACTTGCCCTGCTTCGGTGGAATAAAGGCTTACAGCAGATGCGCCCTTGGGAGCTGGCCCTGATTGTCCACCGATGGTCATGAGAGCTTGGTAGCCTTGGGTTGCCGTGAGTTGCACAGAAGAAAGTCGCGCGGTATCTTGCTTAAAGACTGCATAGACCGTATATGCACCCACATCGAGTTCACGGAACAAAAATCCTCCATCGCGATTGGTGCGTTGCGAATCAACAATGGAACCCGCTGCGTTTAACAGAACAACTTTAGCGGAGTCTGCGGGCTGTGGCGCCGCGGCCTGCATAGCTTGGCGAGCCATCGTGACTCCAACGCCGTCATAAACAGTTCCAGCTATTTCACCCGCGTTACCCGTAGACGTTACGCCAGCATGATTCTGCGCAGTACATGCGAGTAGAGCTAGCAGCCCCACCACAACAAGCATGTGCCACGCATATTTCATTTGCCACCCTTCTCAAAAACGGGAAAGCACTGCATGTTGAATTGGTACACCGTATCGCCCGGTTCTTTCTCTTTTAAAATCTCGACTGCGAGTTCATTTTGCAAGCGCCGCAATGCACGTTTGATTGTTTGAAAGTTTGCTTGCGGAAATGAAAAAGTGAGCGTGGTAATTTCACGCTTCGCAGGAGGTTGCACATCGAGTGCTTGGGATCCGAGCTTCATCATCTGTTGTTGGAAATTAGAAACTAACACAGCCTCGATTTCTGAACCCGCGTGAACATAAGCATCGGCGGAGATGTAGCCTCCCGAGGCTTGCCCTTTAATGAGTTTCAGCGTGATTAAATGTTCCACGCCACGTCGCGTCTGAGACTCGGTGAGAGTGGGCACAAACATCTTTGACAACTCGCGAAAGTCACCGCGAAAATCGGGCATACACACCGCTTCACGCAGCACCGGGTAATACCATTCTGACAGGTACGAACACGCGCTAGGATCGAGTGCTTGCGCAGATGCGTTGCCTGAAAGTCGCCCCATGCGACCCAAAAATAAGCGCCGCTCTTCAAGGCTAGAAGCTCTATTGAAAGCCACCATCGCTTCGAAGTAATCGCGCTCTTCTCCCTGCAGATTCAGCACTTCAATCAAGCGCACTAAAATGCGGGGTGTTAAAGGCATCGTGGCATCATTGAAGACTCGGTGTACATGTCCTTTAGACCGCATTCCCAATTGGCGTGCCAAGAATTCAAAGGAAATTTTCCGCCCATTCTGCTTTTCTTGGGCGAGCCATTCCCGCAAGTATTCTTGGAAATTGGTGTATTGAAATACGGTCACAGCAAAACCTTATTGAATCAAGAATTGCTTATTGAAACTAGTCGAGCCTGCAGTGATATGAACGAAGTAAAGGCCATGTGGGAACTTCGATCCATCCCACTCAAGTATGCCTGTACCACGCAGAGTTGGCGCATTTAATACTGCAATCACTTTACCTTGCAGATTCAAAATCTCAACCTTATCGACCAAGGTACGAAGCTCTCCCTGTGCCGTAAATTGAACCTTGCCGCCATGCAAACAGCGCACAGAAAATAAAGACTCGAGTTGAGCCTTTTGTTGCAATGTTGTGACAGGTGTGGGGCGATAAATTTCATTTGTCGTTAAGTAAGGCAGCCCGCCATTCTGATATGTTGCACTTGCCGAAGTGCCAATAGAATCTGCTGCTAATGCAACCAATGCATAATCCTTGCGCACAACACCAAAAGCAGCTCCCAGATCAGTTGCTTGGTAATACTGATCAACAACATTCAAGTCAGACCCAACCAGCTTGGCAATACCCGAATCGCCAGATGCGCCTAAGGAATTAATCGTTTGTGTGTATTGTGATAGTTGAGCTCCATTATCATCAAATGCACGCCAGTTCACGGAACTATCTACCACATTTACTGTGTGTAACGCAAAGTGCAAAGAGCTTGATGCTGCGTTGGCGAGTTCGTAGATCTGGCTTGCGCCATTGATGGATACTGTTGCAGAAAAGTGCAGAGATTTTTCGGCGGGAATAGAAAATACAGATGCAGGGCTCGAGGAATATTCCTGTGCCGTTGGAGTCGTTGCGCCAGTATAGGTATGTCCGCTAGCAATTGAATTTAGATCAACGCCAAACCAGCTCATCGCATTGTTATAAGAATAGCTCGCGCTATTACCCAAGGTTACGGTGATGCCTTGCAAGCTTGCAGCAGTAATGATATCGTCGAGGCCTGGTGTTTGGATTTGCACTCCTGGGCCTGCGTTTAAAATCACCAGATGCTTAATGACATTACTTGCAGGGGAGTAGAGTGCGACCGAATGTGCAAGCAACGTATCGAAACCGGCTTGGCTTTGCAGCTTCAAGTTCTTGATGTCTTGATCTGATGCTTTTTGGTATGTATTCGGTGAAGGAACCATACTGGCAAGTGAGCTTTCATCAATGGAAGCGAGATATGCAGAAAGATTCAACAAAGACTGACTTCCCCGATTGCCTAGTGGAAATTGGCGTACAGTATCGTTGCGCGGCTGATGCACCATACCAAAGAACACGCGCGATGAAGCTGCACTTTGTTGGTCAATCAATTTTTCAATCTGCCTAGCTTGGGAAAGGGCTTGTGATCCGTAGGAACTCAGAGCATAGTTCGGTGTCAGGAAATATTCCGAGAAGCTCCACTTCCACAGGATCACAATCTCACGACGCATTCCAGCACGGTCGAGTACACTGTCTGGAATGGCTTGATTTAACAACCAATATTTGCCTTGATAATCGCCCGCATCAAAAGACGTACGCAAGGAGGATGCTCCATTCACATTGCCTAGCTCGAGTGCAAAGCTTGTGACCGCTTGGTTTGCGAGGGTAAAGGGAAGATCGTAAGAAGAGCGCACGCCATCACGATTGGTGATGATCGAAGAATAATCAGCGCCATTAACGGTAATATCCACATTGCCCGAGAATGCTGGTGTTAAAGGGATTGACGCGGTTCCGCTAGTTGCATTAAATGGCACCAAGTAGCGCACGCGAACCTTGCGAGCATCGTTTAATACAAGTGGATAAATGGAAAGCGAATATGTATTGTCGCCACAGCGTGTCAATAATACAGGGTCAAGTCCCGAGACAGGATTTGCGCTTGGGTTCGAAAGTTGACTTGTTGCAGTGATCGTTGGCTTAAGCTTTGCTTTTAAGATCTCATTGCCGTTCCATACATAGAGACCAACTACCGAAGTGCCCGGATTCATGATCAGCGTCCCCGACAGCTCAAGCGGAGTCGTGCTGGTAATCGTGTAATACGAAGTATTCGGATTGATCGCACGTAAGGTTGCATCTTCTTCAACATCCGCATATCCCGACTTTAGAGTTACGCGCATGGAATGACTTTCTACACTCGTATTCCCAGTCCAATATCCGTTTGGATTCAATGAAGCGATTTGTGCTGCGCTTAGGATTGCTGTTAACGCAACGAATAAGGTGATCTGTTTGCCAATGTTCTGCATGATTGCTCCTTTCTATTTACAAAGGTAACCCGATTCACGAAAGGAACCGATAGAAAAACACGATAAGCGTTCCTTTTTTGGGAACATTGCTAAATCGCTTCGTTAAATAAGTGTCGTTATTTAACTAATTCGAGGAATTTTGATTGATTTTCGTTTCTTATTTCTGAAATAATTTCATTTTTTTGGAGACGCGAAAGAGATTTAAACGCGGCCTCTAAGCGCAACCCGAGCGAGCGGGTTGGAACCTCTACTGAACACAATAGTTCTAGGGGTGGAAAAGCTCGTGTGAAGCTTGCTGCTGTACCTTCGCAATGCTTGTGAAAGCGCGCCTTAACATCGGTAGTATAACCGGTATAGATCCGGTTGCCCTTGCACCGCAACATGTATACGTGATGGGTGCTGGGTTCTTTCATTGTTGATGTTCTATGTCTTTTATTTTCCAGTGCACAACTTGACCTGCAGACAAAGGCACAACACCATGCATCTCAGTCGGTACAGTCCATTCTTTCCGTTCTAAAACAAGGGTTCGATTCGTGCGCGGTAATCCGTAAAAGTCTGCACCAAAGCCAGCAACAAAATTTGCCATGCGTTCAAACTGGTTGGCATCTGCAAAAATTTGCAACAAGAGCGGCATCGCCACCGGTGCAGAATACACGCCTGCAGCACCACATGGGCATTCTTTTTTGCCTTTGGTATGTGGCGCACTATCGCTTCCAAAAAAGAATTTGGGATTGCCCGAAAATGCAGCTTCCCGTAAGGCTGCGCGGTCTTCTGGGCGTTTCAGCAAAGGCTTGCAGAAATGGTGCGGCATAAGAGCATCACCAATTACATCATCAAGAGTGAGCATCAAATGATGTAAGGTGATTGTCGCAGAGACGTTGGCAGGCCAGTGCAAAATGGCATGCGCAGCTTCGTGAGTCGAGATGTGTTCTAGCACAATTTTGAGCTTCGGAAACATTTCTACTAAGCGATCCACATGGCGCAAAAAAAGCACTTCGCGATCTAGGCAAAATGCTCCGGGCTCTTCGCCATGTAGGCAAAGAATCATTCCCAACTGTTCCATGTGCGCAATCACAGGCAACACAGATTCAAAATCACCAATGCCATCTTGGGAATTTGTTGTAACGCCTGCAGGGTAGTATTTACCTGCGATGGCGCCGACATTCTTCAAAAGTTGCAAGTCATCTAATGTGTATTTGGCGTTGAGCTTAAAGGTCATTAGAGCTTCAAGCCCAGGTGCCGCAGCCTCAATTTGGCGTTTGTATTCACGCAGACGTAACGGTTCCGTTATTGGAGGCAAAGTGTTTGGCATAACGAGCACGCGCCCAAACTGCATCGAAGCATCTTGCGCATAGTCTGCGAGTGCAGCATCTTGGCGCAGGTGAATGTGAAAATCATCGGGTAAAGGAATGCGTACAATGCGTGGCAACGTGTTCATGAGTTGAAAATAGAAATGTGAAAACGAGTAAGCGAATACAAATACAAGTTGAGAGTGTGAGAGTTCTATAGTGGAGAGTTGCAACACTTTCTTTCTATTGGGTTAAATGTCGCAATTCCCCACTTGATATGCCAGTTAGAGTTTACTCGTTACTGGCACATATACTCCCCTGAGTACTCCACAAGCCATACGCTTTGAGACGCCTCGTGTAGGTTAGAAGTTGCAACTCTCCACTTGTATTCTGATTCTGTATTGGGCTAGACGTCGCAATTCTCCACTCTCCACAAGCCATACGCTTTGAGACGCCTCGTGTAGGTTAGAAATTGCAACTCTCCACTTGTATTCTGATTCTGTATTGGGCTAGACGTCGCAACTCCCCACTCTCCACAAGCCATACGCTTTGAGATGCCCAGTGCGGATTAGAAGTTGCAACTCTCCACTTTCAATTTTTATCTCTCAATTTTTCTTTTTCCTAAATTTGCCTCATGCCTAAATACAACCCTTCCGAGATCGAACCCAAGTGGCAGCAGTTCTGGCTAGCCAACAAGACTTTCAAGACCACCGATGACATGTCCAAGCAGAAGTTTTACTGCCTCGATATGTTCCCTTATCCAAGTGGCGCAGGGCTTCATGTTGGGCATCCCGAGGGTTACACCGCTACCGATATCGTCTGCCGATACAAGCGCGCCAAGGGTTTCAACGTATTGCACCCCATGGGCTGGGATGCATTTGGATTGCCGGCCGAGCAATATGCGATTCAAACCGGCACGCACCCATCGGTTACCACGCAAAAGAATTGCGACAATTTCCGTAAGCAGATTCAGTCGCTCGGCCTTAGCTACGACTGGGATCGCGAGATCAACACCACCGATCCGAAATATGTGAAGTGGACCCAGTGGATTTTTATTCAGCTCTACAATACTTGGTTCGATGCGAGTGTGCAAAAAGGTCGCCCCATTGCGGAGCTTCCGATCCCAGCAGACGTTGCAGCGCTTGGCCCCAAAGCGGTGCGCGCCTACCAAGATGAAAAGCGTTTAGCTTACTACGCCAACGCGCAAGTGTGGTGGTGTGGCAAGTGCCGCATTGTGTGCGCCAACGAAGAAGTGTTGAACGATGGCTCTCACGAAAAATGCGGCTCGCAAGTAGAGCGCAAAAATTTGAAGCAGTGGTTGCTGCGCATTCCTCATTATGCTGAGCGCTTGCTCGAAGGCCTCGATAAGCTCGATTGGACCGAAGGCATCAAGGACATGCAGCGCAATTGGATTGGTCGCTCTACCGGTGCCGAAGTTGACTTTACCATCGCTTCCGCAGAAGGTAAGCCTACTGAGAGTAAGCTGCGCGTGTATACCACTCGCCCCGACACGCTCTTTGGGGCAACTTACATGGTAGTCGCTCCCGAACATCCGATGGTTGCGAGCCTCACAACGCCAGCGCAAAAAGCAGCTGTCGACGCTTATATTCGTTTAGCGCAAGTCAAGAGCGACCTCGATCGCACTGAGCTTGCCAAAGATAAGAGCGGCGTATTCAGCGGAACCTATGCGCTCAATCCGATCAATGGAAAGCAGATTCCTATTTGGATCGCCGACTATGTGTTGATGGGTTATGGCACCGGCGCAATCATGGCCGTGCCTGCACACGATACTCGCGATTTCGAATTCGCAATCAAGTTCAACCTGCCTGTGATTTGTATTATGGAACCCGATGCGAGCTGCAGCGATGAGTTGCGCGCAAAGGTTATGGAAGGCACCGCCTGCTGGACCGAAGACGGCAAGTACATTCGCAGCGCAAACCCTACAAAGAGTTTATCAACCGATACAGAGAGCTTAGACATCAACGGCAAGAACAAGGCCGAAGGTGTTGCGACAGTAATTGCTTGGCTGGTTGCTCGCAACTTGGGTAAGGCCACGGTGAATTTCAAAATTCGCGATTGGCTTTTTAGCCGTCAGCGCTATTGGGGCGAACCGTTCCCAGTCATTCATTGGGAAGACGGCGAAGTCAGTTTGCTCGATGAAACGCAATTGCCTCTGGAACTTCCGCAGATGGAAAAATTCTTGCCTGGTGAATCGGGTGAGTCGCCTCTCGCCAATGCTACCGATTGGGTGAATGTGGTCGATCCTAAAACGGGTCGCAAAGGCCGTCGCGAAACCAACACCATGCCACAATGGGCGGGCAGCTGCTGGTATTACTTGCGCTACATCGATCCCGAGAACAACATTCGCTTCCTCGACAAGATCAAGGAAAGCTATTGGATGCCCGTGGATCTTTATGTGGGCGGCGCGGAACACGCTGTATTGCATTTGTTATACAGCCGCTTTTGGCACAAGGTCTTGTTTGATCTTGGCTTAGTGAGCACCGATGAGCCTTATCAGAAGCTGTTCAATCAAGGCATGATCCTCGCCTTTGCCTACGAAGACAAGGCCGGAGCGAAAGTGCCTAGCGATGAAGTTGATGAGCGCGAAGGAAAATTCTTTCATAAGACGACCGGCGAAGAGCTGCGCCAGATCGTGGCCAAGATGTCGAAGTCGCTCAAGAATGTTGTGAATCCAGATGATGTGGTGAAACAATATGGCGCAGACTCTTTGCGCTTATACGAAATGTTCATGGGCCCCCTCGATGCCACCAAGCCTTGGCAGTCCAACGGTCTCGACGGAATGATTCGCTTCTTAGCGCGTGCATGGCGCGCAGTCGTTGGCGATGATGATGTGGATCCTGTGTACGTGAACGACCCTGCCAGTGCAGAGCTTGTGCGCATTATGCACCAAAGTATTCTTAAGGTCACCGAAGACATTGATGGCATGC
>Ga0302287_10000429_pt1 | contig 21420 bp, 18 predicted proteins | sample III_Fen_E2_4_FD_200452 | JGI IMG/M metagenome (GOLD analysis project Ga0302287, IMG submission 200452) | Peat permafrost microbial communities from Stordalen Mire near Abisko, Sweden - III_Fen_E2_4 | ecosystem: Environmental > Terrestrial > Soil > Wetlands > Permafrost | place: Sweden: Abisko...
CACGGTGTTGTCTTGAAAGGTTCGCGTGCATCGGTCCGATGCCCGGGTAGTCAAGTCCTGCCGATAGAGAATACGGCTCAATGATTTGTCCGTCCTCAGTCTGCATCACCAGCGTGCGTGCTCCATGAATGATACCCAGTCTGCCTCTCTGGATTGTTGCGGCAGTATAACCGCTGTCAATCCCTTTACCTCCGGCTTCGGCAAGAACCAGTTTCACACGCATATCGTCGATATAATGATAGATCGTTCCCGCAGCATTGCTGCCACCGCCGACACATGCCATGAGATAGTCAGGGTAGTCGCGTCCTTCGTGATCCATCAGTTGTTCTTTGATTTCCTTAGAGATAATACTTTGCAGACGCGCCACCATGTCAGGGTAGGGGTGTGGTCCCACTGTCGACCCAATGATATAGAAAGTATCCTCAGGATGACAGCACCAGTCGCGTATTGCCTCGTTGGTCGCATCTTTAAGCGTCATATTGCCGCTGGTTACAGGCATAACCTTTGCGCCCAGCATCCTCATGCGTTCCACGTTTACCCGTTGGCGTTCAATATCCGTCTTTCCCATATACACCAGGCATTCCATATTGAAGAGTGCACAAACAGTGGCAGTAGCCACGCCGTGTTGTCCGGCACCTGTCTCAGCGATGATACGTTTCTTCCCCATTTTGCGGGCAAGCAGAATCTGACCGATGGCATTGTTGATTTTATGGGCACCCGTATGGTTCAGGTCCTCACGTTTCAGATAGAGTTTGCAACCGTATTTCTCGCTCATGCGTTTGGCGAGATACAGAGGTGAAGGACGGCCTACATAATCCTTCAGCAGGTTCATGTATTCTTTCTGAAACTCTTCACTTTCAAGAATTGGCAGATAAGCCTCTCGTAGTTCTTTCACACACTTGTAGAGAATTTCCGGTATGTAATCACCACCGAACTCTCCGTAAAATCCTTTGTCGTCAACTAAAAATGATTTCATCCTTGTTTTATATTTTTATTATTATCTTTATATTCTTTATTCCTTCACTTCCAGAAACGAAAAAAGCCCACCGTGATAACGGTAGGCCTCTTCTTAGTTGTATCTGATTAGTATATACACATGGCTTCGTCTCTCACGATTTTTCGAATCTTGAGTTCTGCCACCACCATGCATTTAATACTATATTCTTCATCTGTCTTGACTTTTATTTCGGTGCAAAATTACATCAAATATTTAAATCTGCAAACTTTTTGCGAATTTTTTTATGCTTTTTCTATTAAAAAGTTATTTTAATGTCATCCCTACCTAATTATAATCTAACAATTTTAGTATCTTTGCCGCTGCATTTATTAAAATGTTAAAAATAAAAAGATGACATTAAAAGAGTTTTTATCAGAGAATGATCATTTTGCAGCCGGCAACGGTTGTAAGTTAACGGAAGTGCGCGAGGGCTTTGCAGTAGCTGTAATGACTGTCGAGCCAAAGCATATCAATGGAGGCGGAGTATGTCAGGGGGGTGCTCTGTTTACTTTAGCCGATTTAGCATTGGCTGCTGTGATGAACACTCACGGAAATCTTACTCTGGGTATAGAGAGTACGATCACTTTCCTCAAGAGCGCCAATCTTGGTGATACGCTTACAGCCGAAGCAACAGAGATCAAAGATCATCGTAAGATTCCTTATGCAGAAGTCAAGGTTTATAATCAGAACCGTGACCTGCTATGTGCCTTCATTGGTATCGGTTATCGTAAGGAGGTAAAGATTCCATTTGATGAACTGATGTAATCTCGGGAATAAATAAGGTTCATTTTATCTTTTTTGAGGCCTGTTGCAACTTTTTATACTTTTAAATCGTCTATTAAGTACAATTATAATATTTGAATGATGGAAACTTATAAAAGATTAGAAAGAACATTCGACCGCAGAATAGGTGGCGTATGTGGTGGCATTGCAAAATACTTCGACCTCGATCCCACATTGGTGCGAGTGGGGTATGTCATTCTCACGGTGTTTACAGCATTCTCAGGTGTGCTGGCATATTTTGTAATGTGGATTGTCATGCCGGAAGAAAAAATATAGAATTTTATAATTGGTAAAATAAAAAATTGTACCTTTGCAAGCAAAAATAAAGGATGACAATATTAACTTTTACCATTATTTTAATTTGCTCAGCTTTTCTGGCCGGGCTTCTAGGGTCGCTCACCGGATTAGGAGGCGGGGTCGTTGTAATCCCTGTTCTGACACTTTGTTTTCATGTTGATTTCCATTATGCGATAGGTGCAGCACTTATCGCATCAATATCAACATCATCCGGTTCTGCCAGTGCATACGTCAAGGAGGGCATTACCAATATACGGCTTGGAATGTTTTTAGAGATAGCCACCACAATCGGTGCTGTCGGAGGTGCAATCCTAGCACTATGGATGCCTACAAATATAATCGCGATCATTTTCGGTGTTGTTTTGATATTTACAGCATTTATGCAGCAACGTCGCACGGCTGATCATGTAAATATCGTTGGGAGTGATTTGGCAAGAAAACTCAAGTTATATGGAACATACCCGACCAAAGAAGGAGTAAAAAGTTATGAATTGACAAATGTCTGTGGCGGATTTTCAGTCATGTTAAGTGCCGGAGTCCTCTCAGGTCTGCTTGGCATTGGAAGTGGAGCCTTAAAAGTACTTGCGATGGATTCTGCGATGAAAGTACCGTTTAAGGTAAGTACGACGACCAGTAATTTTATGATTGGTGTTACTGCTGTTGCCTCAGCTGTTGTATATATCCAGAGAGGATATATTGATCCGGGTTTAGCCTTTCCTATTATGATAGGAGTCCTAGGCGGTTCTCTATTTGGAGCAAAATTATTGAAGAAACTTAATGTTAATGTTCTTCGAAAGATCTTTGTGTTTGCTATCATCTTGGTAGCAATCAATATGATATATAATGGTGTAATCGGTAAATTTTAATAGAGATGGAACTGATTGAGGAAAATAAAAAGATGCAGCAACTGATTGGCTCAACACTGCGTATCGGTGTTATGACAGCATGTTGTATTGCAATACTTAGTGGAACCTATTACTTAATCCGCCATGGAGCGGATCCTGTGCCTGATTATAGCACATTCCACGGGGAACCTGCATCACTGACCACCTTGTCTGGCATATTGATGGGTTTACTACAGTTTCAGGCAAAAAACTGGATTCAATTGGGTGTTCTTGTCCTTATGTTGACCCCAATCACCAGAATACTCCTTTCACTCGTAGATTTCGCCCATCAGAAAGATTGGTTATACGTTACGATCACAGCAATTGTCTTTTTAGTTATTTTGTCCAACTCCTTGGGTGGTTTACTGTAAATCCGTAAGAAGTCTGTTAGGGATGGTTATCCTACATGATGGTTTTGAAAAAACCTTCGCAACGTCACCGATTTGTGATAAGTATTTGACTGTTAGTTATATATGGAATTTGTAGTAAAATAAGTCCGTCACAAAACGTCGCCAAAACGTCACAAAAATGTTAAATCAGACAACCCAAATTCGGATGAAGTCTTAATCCAGTCAATTAAAATTAGGACAGTTCATTCCACTGTCGTGGGGATACTATCGTGGTGATCGCATCGGTATCTTCAACTATAATGACATTTCTGAATCAGGATATATTGATATAGATTTTTTTCATTATGATCATTAGTCGAATTGTTCGGAGATCATAAAATGAGATAATGGATACTTTTCTCGGATGAGGGCAGACGCTCTATAAAAAGAACAAAATTTCAAATATAATAATAATGTATATAAAATTCAAAACATTAAATTAGATTTTAAAATTTCTTACAGAAAAAAATGTTTTTTAATTTCAATCTCACCTTTTGAGTACTAAATCACTTATATGTAGCATTTTAACTAGGTGAGATTAGGGTGAGATTAAGGTGAGATTGAGGGTCGAAAATGAGCATTTTGCCACTCGTCGAGTCACTTTTATAACATGTGAAGGTAAAAAGGATATCTGTAAAAATGTAATAACATATCAATACATTCGGATTTGCTATCTTCCCGTCCTATCTTTTAAGTTAAAAGGTACTATCTTTCAACTTAAAAGTAAGTTACTTTTAACTTAAAAGATAGAGTGAAAGAATAGCTCTCATTTTCATTAGCTTATCTATCCGGAATGGATGGATAAGCTAATGGAAACGGACTCATAGCTATTGTTCCAATCTCACCCTAATCTCACCCTAATCTCACCCAGTTAACAGCTTGTAAATAAATCTATTAACCCATAAAAGGTGAGATTGAAATTAAAAAACATTTTTTTTCTGTGGAAATTTTAAAATGAAAATATTCATATTGAATTTCCTATACAAAATCACCAAATGGTGTCAATCTACGATTGATACTTTTCTCGGAGTCCTTTTGGCAGACTGTTCAAAACAAGATAATAGGATTTGAGAATCCAGTTTTGAATTTGATCAGAGGGAAAGGTATTCTCAATGAGAATATCATTCCAATGCCTTTTATTCAGATGATAGGCTGCTCGAACGGTGTCATGTTTTTCACGAAGTTCCTGCCCTTCCTCTGGCGGTAACTTGATGGAAATACGTGGGTCGGCATATTCCAATGGCAGATGCAGGAAGATCTTTCTTTCTATCCTGAATACAATCATATCAGGACCGTAGGGTGAATCTTCTGTTACGCCCGGGAGTGCCAAGCAATACTCTCTTACTTGCTCTATATTCATTGCATTACTATCTTACGTGCGTCGAAATCTTTATTTTATTTTGCCACTAAGTATTCTACTCCTGATATTTTTCACGGCTGGTTTATAATAATCAATTTTCATTGCTTCTATGGTGCGTTTCAATTCATCCATCAACTCAGGATAGAATTTGCATATCTTCCTCTTTTTTCACTTCGTTGTATATAGCTAAAGCTTCCCCTTCGCTATATGCACCTTTTAATCTCTCACAGGTGATCATAAATGTTTTATTCTTTAATAGCTATCACGGTACTAAACTTCATGAATTCATAAACGCATTCCGCATGTTTGAATCCTGCGGTTCTTAACATGGATAATGTTGAAGAGACACTGTTTTCGCGATCCAGTTTCTTACGTTCCAACCATTTCGCTTTTGCTTTTTGAGTGATGCCACTATTATCAATGTAATTCATCCACCAATCATTATACGCCTTATCTATGATAGGGGAGTCGGCACAAAACTGATCAAGGTTCATAAACAAGCCACCATGAGGTAACGACTCGTATATAGATTGATACAGCTTCTGCTTCTCATCATCTTCCAAATGATGAATAGACAAAGCTGAACATATTATCTCGTTGTCCTTCTTAATGCCTTCAGAATAGTCTTCTGCACGAAAGTCAAAGTTGTCAAGGCCAGAAAATCTCTGCTTAGCTACTTCCAGCATGTCTGTTGATAAGTCTACCAAGGTGAAATGGGCATCAGGGTATAGCAGATACATTTCTTTAGTGAGTAAACCTGTTCCTGCGCCTAAGTCTGTGATGCTCATGGGATCTTTCCTGATCTCCTTCAATAGGCTTACCGATCTGACATAGTAGTCGTTAAAGCAGGGTATAAAGTATTTCCTGTCCTCATCGTATTGTTTGGCAATCAAATCAAACTGGTCTCTTATATCTTTTGTATTCATATCATGTCATTATTCCGTTTGTGCAAATGTATATAATAATTCAAGATGACCCTCTTTGATAATTTTAAAAGATCCCCTAAATTCTCAAGTACAAAGATAAGAAAAATGTTTGTATATCATTATTTCAATGGATTATAATTCGTCGAACTAACGCTATTTATCAGCGTAATAACAACAATGTATTGATTGATTACATGATTTCCTACAGGTTAAAGCATGATGATCATCCTCAGCTTGGAGATATGATAGCAGAACAGTCTCGTCCAATGGTGTTGTCTAAGGGAGGTTTTATTAATTGTTTTGTTCACCAATTTTTTCATTTGAGTTTTCTTATATGATCAATTAGCTTTTTTATCAAATACAAACACGTAATTACCAAATACGGTAAAAATTGAGATTTAAAGGGTCTTATATGCAAATAATGTAAGAACGTATCAAACAAAATTAGATAAATGATGCATTCTGCCAATATAAACTTAATACTTGTCAAACTGCGTTTAGATATATTCAAATAATACATAATTAAAAGAAACAATGTATTCGGAATTGAGTAAATTATAAGAGTTAAAGGTATTGATATGAGCCAGTACGTGCCTGGTCTAAATCCATCTCTGATTAAGACTTCAGACAAAAAAATCACAGAAAAAATTAAATATGCTCTTAATGCATATATAGATATACTTTTTTTCATAATGTTTTTAATTTATTTTCTGGTTCACCATTTATTCAATTGGATTTTCTTATATGATCAATTAGCTTTTTTATCAAAAATAAACAAGTAATTACCAAATACGGTAAGAATTGAGATATTATGAGCTCTATGCGTAAATAACGTGAGAATGTATCAAATAAAATTTGGTAAATGATGCATTCTACCAATACAAATTTAACATTAAGCAAACTGCGTTTAGATATATTCAGATAATACATAATTATAAGAAACAATGTATTTGGAATTGAATAAATTATAAGAAAAATGGGTATTGATATGAGCCAATACGTGCCTGGTTTAAATCCGTCTCTAATAAAAGAGTCAGACAAAAAAAATACGGAAAATATTAGATATGCTCTTAATACATATATAGATATACTTTTTTTCATAATGTGTTTAATTTATTTTCTGGTTCACCATTTATTCAATTGGATTTTCTTATATGATCAATTAGCTTTTTTATCAAAAATAAACAAGTAATTACCAAATACGGTAATAATTGGGATTTCTCGGTTCTTAAATGCAAATAAAATCTGAATGTATCATACAAAATTTGATAAATGATGCATTCGATCCATACGAATTTAACATTAAGCAAACTGCGTTTAGATATATTCAAATAATACATTATTAAAAGAAGCAATGTATTTGGAATCGGATAAATTATAAACATAACGGGTGCTGTTAGTAGCCAGAATGTGCCTGGTCTCAATCCTTCTCTAATAAAGGAGTCAGACAAAAAAATCACAGAAAATATCAAATGTGCCCTTATTGCATATATAAATGTACTTTTTTTCATAATGTGTTTAATTTATTTTTAGGTTGACGTACGAAACATAGTACCCGAGTTCTCCATTAAAATGCTTCATGGTGTCAGTTATGACAAGCAGACTATCGCCTTTGTACTCAACGATGCAAGTGTCTGAAACGACCTCGGCCGTAGCAGAATTACAGAATAACAGAAGGCTGAAGCACGCAAGGAACAGTTTCGTCCAATGGCGTTTTTCAAATTTAGCGATGCCCGAGAATTGTTCAACCAAGCTAAATTATAAGTTTTTTTAAGAGTTGGAGTTTTGACACACCCTCTTCTGTTTAAATTAGATTCTTAAAATACCCAAATAATTCATCAACAAGAACGCGTCGATCAAGACCAAGGTTACGCTCTTCGCATGAAGTTTCAGAAACCATTGCGCATGAGAAACAAGCTGCTCGGTTTAAGCCATCTTTATTTTCCCAACACATTGGGTCTGAGGAACAGTTGAGAGCACGGTTCATCGCAGTCTTGATAATTCTTTCTATAAGGTGTGGCTGCCCTTGCCAAACTAGTCCGCCCATACTTCCTTCTGCTCCGTCTGCTGTATATATAAGAACGCCACACATTTTGTCGGAATAATACAGTCGTTCATTAAGACTGGCGGTAGGATAACCGCAAGAAAACTCCAATTCCTTCATAATGATATGAGAGAACGTGTGTAGAAGATAGAAACGAGCTCGCCCGTAGGTGTTCATCTCGTCAGACATAAACTTCCCCATGTCGTCTTCATTTAATTTACATTGGTAATATTCTTCTAACTTATGCTCTTTAACCCATTGATTCACCTTTGTTTCATCAAACATAAAGAAGATACCTTCGCCAAATAATTGATTTGCTGGTAATACAAATACTTCTTCCTTGTTGCAAGCATATATAGATTTTATTTGTTCATCGGGATATATGACCTTGCCGTTTACGATTTTTGGTGATGGCATGGAAACACGACTAAATCCAAGTTGTGTTGTAGTTACAGCCAAAGTATCAACTTTCTGGATTTTAGCAAAATAATCAGCAAGACTTTTGGGCAAAACGATTTCTTCAAAATTTAGTCCTGGCTTATCTCCCAGCTTAGATGGATTATTTGCAAACACTTGATATTCATTGTAACGATAAGTAGCAAGAACATCCATCTCATCGGTTTCATCAGGATGAAGAAATTTCTGCCTAATATTGGCACAGTCAACTTCTGTGAGCGTAACGTCACAGTAATTGTCTGCATCATCTATTAAATTGTCAACATCTTCATAATTTTTAGTCCAAAAGTCTACTTTAGAAAGCTCTTCTGTTCTGCTTTTATATTTTGGATAGATTTTATCCAAAATCTTTTGCAACATTTTGTTCGCCTCGGCTGACAGTTGCCCTTCTGGTTTCTCTATATATTCATTTGGAATATAAAGACTACTTAAACTATTTGCATAGTATATACTATTACTTGTAACCAAGGTCATTTGCATAATTGTACGATCAGAACCTGTTAAACAAATTTCCCGTCTGTTCTCTGAATCCCATGGACGTTCTCCCCTACAGAAAGGTCTTATATTCATAATACCTGCAAGGCTAACAGCTTTCTGACAATGCGCGCATTTTAAAGTTCCCCATGACTCGCTTTGGTTACGATTGGTTATCCATTGGAGTTGATGCCGTCTATCTGGTGCGCTGGGACAAGGCTCACAATCATAATTAAATAAATCAAAACCTTCTTGTTGGTCTATTTTCTCGTTTGCAAGTTTTGCACAGAAGTAGTTATACCAAGGAATGTCAGAAATATGTCCATTGAGACAAATCAGAACCATCGGGACAGGTTTAAGCAATCCATATATAGTTTTATCGTTCAATATTGGATTTTTAAAAGTGCGATATGTCTTTTTATTTGGATCTCTTGGTGGAGCGAAGTAATCCATTTTACCATCGTTGCAATTTTTAGCTTTCCATATTTCTTGCCATTCTTCTATGGTTTTCATCTCGAAATTATTTGAAATAAACCATTTAGGAAAATTAATGGCAGGAATATAAAACATCTCATCTTTTAATTCAACGCCAGATTCTTGCTTCTTTTTGTAGATTGGATGTTCGTCTTTGTCTATCTGATTGAATTTATCTAATTGAATATGTGGAACAACAACAAAATACTTTAAAGAAGTCAGTTGTTTCTTCTGTTTCAGAAATTCGACGAACCTTGAGTCATCAATGATTTCTACTCCAGACAAGTCTTGCAATTGTTGCAAAGTATGATTAGCATTCTCAGGTTTCTTAATATCTTCAGACAACGTTTTTATAAATTGCCAATCAGAAATACTCATAGGCATAATAAAGCCTCCCCACTTGGTGGTAACCAGCGCACCTACACCAGCAGTAGAAGAGAGTATTTTATACTTTCCAATTCCTTGGTTGTATTGTTTCTTATTATTGATTTCCATAATAGTTCTATTTAATAATGTGGATAACTGCTTCAGATTCAATGTTTCTGAGTGCAGTAGGAACTTTCCACATGTTTCGTTGCCTAATTTCATCGTAATCATCCGAAGACGAGTATAATGGCATAGCTTGTTTGTTCCGTCCGAACCGATTCTTTGTATATACCAGTTCTTGACAGAGATTCTTCTTTTCCAGCCATTGTTCAAGCATTTTATGTGTCATTGAACAAATATATTCTAACAAATCTGGAGTAAGCAGTTCCTTTTCTATTCCGGATAGTCTTGCGGTTCTTTCAAGACGACCCTCGAAGTATTCTTTGACAGACCTTTCGATATCTACCGATTTAACAGAGTCAATATTGATAGCGGAATGATTGTCTGCTAAAGCGGAATACAAATGCCTTATATATGCGCCCAAGAAGAGCGGAAGATATTTCTCAACCGATTTATGAGAAAATGGTGTAATTGATATTGGCTCTACGTAATAGTAAAGTTTCTCATGGAATTCTCTGAATTTCTCAAAGTGAGAAACGTCTCTTGAACGGTATGGGTTGTGTAATGTTAACACCAGTCCTTCTTTGTCTCGTGCTACGCGTGAACTTGCCTGAATATATTCGGCAATATTTCTCGGCATAGAGTTCATAATAATAGTGTTGAATCTTGACACGTCAAGTCCAACAGAAATCATATTTGTTGCAAGAATGAAATCATCTGGTTTTTCAGGCCGGTGCCAAACATCATTCGCTTGATATGGGAAACGGTGCTCCGGATTCCATGTTACAGCTTGAACCTTATTCAAAGCAGCTACAGTCTCATTTCCGGATAGCCGTCCTGTCAATTCTGATTTTGAAAAGCGTTCATTGTAAGTATATAGACATTCCAACATATTTGAATTACGCATTACTCGTTTGAATAGTCGACGAGTGTATTTTGTGAATACCATATAAAATTGCGCATCAGTTTTACCTATCTCTTTTAAGCTATTGAAGTATGAGATGGTGGTAAAATAGTAATCTGCTGCTTTGATATAATCCTTATCATATAATTTTGCAATATTCTCTTTCTCAAATATTGCACGATGCACAAACAAAATAGCTGCAAGTCTCATTTGTGTTGTCATTTGTGTTCTACCTGTCGGCATTACTCCAACATATTTGCGTTTAGAAACAAATGACCAGTCTTTATCTCCAAACATCTTACTCCGCTTGTAGAAAGCAAAGAATGAATCATCATAATCAATTCCGTTTTTTGGAAATATACTTATTCCTCTATCATACAATGCTCTCACTTGAAGTGAAGTGTTTCGTGTTGTTGCTGTTGAAGATATTATCTTGGGTCTGATTGTTAAATCGTTCTCATTTCTTGTGCAAAGCTGGTCAATTGCACATTCGTAGAAGCTTACAGCAGAGCCTAAAGGACCTAATAGCAAATGTAGCTCATCTTGAATAATGAGGTCTGGTGTTAGTTTGTTCCAGTTAAAACCGCATCCGAACAAACGTCTGGAATCTTTGTTTATAGATGACCTATCTGTGTTAATCTTATAGGCTAATTGCGCAAATTTATCAACTGTACCAAATAACAAAGTTGGAGGACTCTTGTATATGTCTTCATCACATAATCTTACAGGAATAACTGCATTACCAACATCAAATGTACAAAATACATTTTCACAGAAGAATTTCACACTGTTCCTTCCTGATTCATGCCTTAACTTGGAACCACACCATGGACAAGTGCCCAATGGTATTTTACTGTTGTTGCTTGCGTCAGTTCTATTTTCCCAGTTTTTTCGTAACTCATCTTTTAAATCTTCCAAGGAATTAGGCAACGACTGATCGCCTACAAACAATCCAATTGAAATTTCTTCTTTGCCAAGTTTGCAATTATCAAGTTTCCAAAGACGAATCTGTTCTAGAGCTAAAATTAGTCGCAAAGCTCGTTGAAATTGTTGTGTTGTTAACAATCTAAGCGTATATCTCATTATGGCTGCAACACCATATCCTGCTTCACCTTTGTTAAATCGTCTATTAATTATTGTAAGAGCTATAATGCCCAAATAAGCTTCCGTTTTACCCCCACCCGTTGGAAACCAAACCAAATCAACCTGTTCATTTCTTTTTGACCATAAAGGGTCATTCTGGCTTTTGAAGATGCCATCAAGATTTAACAAGATAAAAGCTAACTGGAAAGGTCGCCATGCAGCATGAGCAATATTTGGAAATATGTCATCTTTCACATTTTGATAGAACTCAAAACATAAATCAAGCTCTTCTTCACGAATCTTCTTTTGATTATCCTTGTTATTATGCCATAACTGCATAAACATTGCAGCATTCATAACTCTGAAAGCTTTCATCTTTGATGAGTCAGATAAGAACTCTCCCACATTTGCCTTCATTCTTTCATAATCATCCTCACAAGAGTAAATATTTTTCAATGCAGTTTCTTTGTCTTCCAAATCATTGATAAAGAGCCTTTGTACCTCAATCCACTTCTTGTATGATGAAACAAATTCAAGAAGACCATTCAAAATCTCTGTATCTGATGTTGAAGAAAAGAATGATAGCCATTTAAATTGCAGACACTGTGAATTCTCAAGATATGGTTTAGGTAAGATAATACCATCCTGTCCTGTAATCTCGCAAAACTTATCTCTTGGTGCTGGTTCTACATCTGGACTCTCAATGCTTGGCATAAATTCAGAGAAAATATGTATTACTCCGTTGCAGTCTTTGTTCCAATCAACAGAACAGAGATGTCCCACTCCGTAATCTTCAACTTTCCTATACAAGAAATTTAGATTATGGGCTTCTTCATCATCAAGACTACAAGATTGAATTCCTTTATATTGGCAAAGATATTTACTGCTAACATCAACCTTTATTCCAAAGAAACATCTTTCGTTCACCATTTCGGAAACTATAGAATAGTAGTGCTGTCCGTCTGTATTGACTTCTGTAGATGAGTTATTCAACAGAATCTTCAAATAGGTTCTATTATCCTTTGTCTTAATTAACTGCAACCATACGGAGAGAGTATGTTCTTCTGTGTTGCTGATATTTACCGAAATGATGTTTTTGAGGCTATCTTTCTCTCGTGGTGAATAAATAACCTTTCCATCCTCTGTTGATATATTGAATTTTAAAGAACTCAGATCCAATTCTTTCTCAAAAGGATGTTCTACCCAATAGCCAAAGTTACGACTATCGCAGATTGCAATTAGGTCTTCAATGTAAGAGAAAAAGGTTTCATATCGCTCTATTACTTCTATTCGTTTCCTTGTTGTTTGAACTTCTTGTGCTGTCAAATATGTTTCTGAATCCTTCAATGAAGAGATATTCTTGAATAATCTTTCTTTGTAAGAACTAAAGTACCGATATTGCTCTTTAAAAGTAACATCTGCAAATATCGAATCAACACTTCCATCTGGATTCTGCGCAATTTCTGCTGTTATCTTGATATTGAGTGCTCTAAGGTTTTCTTTATACAATGATAGTTGTAACTGCGGAATAGTGCGACGCAAAGATAGTTTATTACCTTCCAAAATAAACCATTCATTAAATGTAGTCTCATTCTTTTTGAAGAAAGATTCAAACTCCTCCTGTTCGCCAACAATGACTTCCAACTGTGTATGTTGTTCTATTTTGGTATAATACCGACCAGAAACAACAATCAGCAAATCATTGTTGTCAGAAAAATCAGAATCTAAACAACAAGAGATACCCATAGAAGACGGGAATCTTCTACTTAACGAGTTTAGATCTTCGTCGTCATTTTGTGATGTATCAACGATCTCTTCAAGCTCTGTTTCTTGTTCGTTATCTTCATCAAGAGTTTCTGTTGATTCTGTTACAACATTAGTGTCTTGTTGAATTACACCTTCTGTTATAGTTTCTTTTTTCGGAGGAAACAATATGGCAGAACTATAAATAGAACCAGGTGTAGTATTCACCACTTCGCCCAATTCTTCTATGGACTCACCTTCTGATGCGCATGGTTTTAAAGAGTACAACCCTTTACATCCACCAGGGCCGATAAGTTGTTCTTTTATGAACTGTTCCAATGACTCGCGTTTACTTCTTATCATATTCTGATATGGATATTATTTCAACGTATTTAATTTCTTTCTTTAGCAATTCGATCAATGCACCTAAATCTTCAGGATTGTCTATACCCAATATATCCTTTATACCATCGCCAAAACTATCAAATGATTGCTTATAATCTTCAGAGAAAAGGTTGTTGCACAAGAACGCTCTTAACATCGAGTTCTTTTGTTCTGTCATTGTGCCTTTTTGAGCTTTTTTCCTCCTGATAATATTATCGTATGGTTTTGCGATTGACAGATATTCAAAGAGAATATTCTGCATCTTACGACTTCGCGGCAGTATCATATCATTATTAGGTATGTACCACCGTTCAAAAGACTGCATTTTGATTCGCTCAGAATAAGAAATCTTCTTCATGAGTTCGGTATAAACTATTGAAGCCCCCCTTTGCTCAACCCTTCTTCTTAGCAATATTTCCCAAAGTTCACTTTCTGATTCAATATCTTCTTCCGAGAGAGCATATTGAGAATCCTTACGAATGTATAACTCATCTTTCTTGATATCATTCTCTGATTCTTCAAGGATAATTTCTAACTTATCCTGAAGTTTTTGCATCGGAAATATTAAAAAGTCTTGCTCACTTTCTTGCATTTGCAAGTTAAGTTCCGAGACGGGAATTATCTGTGCATGACTAAATTGTTTGTTCTCTTTGCAGATGACATAGTCTGATTCAATTAGTTTTATTGTTATCCCTCCACTAGCAGATGCTCTATACCTCTGATAACTTTGACTTGAACTGTAACTACCAGAACGTGATGTACTTCTGTCGCTACTATCTTCAATTTTTCTCTTTGGCAGATTTGGTAGATCAATGGTACATTTCACATAATTTTTCCTATAATCCGAAGACAATACATTTCTTAAAGTCTTAAGATATTCATATTTATGGACTGTATAATATGGGTCAAAAACAAAGCAGTTAAGTACATTTAAGAGCTCTTGTCCTTCGCTAAGATATATTGGATCAAAGGAATTTGGGTAATGACTGTAAGGTCTGCCAATATAGTGTCCCTGATATGACAAAACTATTATTTTATTTGAAGTGTTATTTGATAGATATTTACTATCAACGCATTTATATTTTAATGAGTTAAAGGCAGAAACAGTTACATAAATGCCATATGTTTCAAATAGAGAGACAATATGCTGCTTATATTTATTTGGCATGAAATAATCAAGAATGAGACTGGCTTTTGTTTGATCATTCATAAAAGATATAACGGAAGGAAATATATTATTTTCCCATGTATCTTGAATGTTCTTTAGGAAAATATTAAAATATTGTGCATCAATATCGTCAATAGTATTACCAAGTTCAACCTTGAACAATTCTTGAGACTGTTTATCATAACAAATGGCTAAATTATTTCTAGCTTGAATATTATATTCACAAGCTTCCAGCGCATCATCTGCAAGACTCTTAAAATCATCAAGTTCATTTGATTCGATTATAAGATTAGTCTGCTTGTGTGTTTTTCCGAAGATGTAATCAGATTCTTCAGCCGACAGAGAGATGAAGTCTCTCATATCTTTTATATCTTCATGCAAGATGTCGGCAGCATTCTTAAGTTTCCAACTTAATAGTCTCTGTAGTTTAAAAGGCTTCGTTGAGAAGTAGAAATAAAAGACGTTTCGTATTCCAGCTCCGAATTTGTTAAGTCTCTCAACTCTTGGTTTTTGATAATAAAAGCCATCAGAAAGCCGTCCATCCGTGTTTCTGGACAAGAATACAAATAGATTTTCAATCTTACAACTATTCCCTTTATCCTTCTTTATCGGTTTGTCCAATTTGTCTACGTCAATGTCTACCTGTGTAAGTGCATATAATCTGTTGCAGACAGTCTTTTCGTTACCACAGAAGTTGCTCAGATATGAATTCTCTGGAGTTGAAATATCAAAAGATTTACAGATAATGAGATTCTTACGTTGACTCTCATCTGGTATATACCTGTCTTTTATTTGATTGTAAACGTGCCTCGAGTATTTAAAAGTGTCACGAAGTTTTCTGATTTTCTTTGGCGTGCAATGTTCTGGGATCAATATAAAATGCCTTACACCAATCTCTATTTTCAACTTTTCCTTTATAAGATTGTTATATAATAGAGACAATTTTAGTGTGATAAATTCTATACAAACCTCCTGCGCCCATGGTTCAGATGCGGGAATATATAACAACGGATAGCACACATCTTCGTCATTCCGATTCATGTAATATTCCATGATATCATTAATCATACACAAGAATCGACGTGCATCTTCTTTTTGAGGATGACACATAATGTTGATAATCAGATTCATATCTGGATTGTCTATACCGTATTGATTAATGAAACGTTGATCTATCATAGTATTTTATATGTTAAGGATAAATATATCGAGATTCATAATAGCACGTGTCATGCCAACATAAATCTCAAACAGGAAGTTTTCAAAAGAACTTCTTTGAGGTTTAAGAGGAATTACTAAAATGATATTCTCATTTTCTAATCCTTTATATTTGAGGATTGAAGAAAGGCCTATTGAACGCTCAGGAAGAGTACATATATTTTCAGTTGATAATTCTATTATAGAGTCAGAATAAGACAATTTATCATAAACGGAGTCTTGTTCCCCTTGTATAGAATTTAATAAATCGGAATGAACAAGGATAGATAAATTTCGTAAAGACAAGCCACAAGAAGCTATTTCTTTTCTTTTTTGTTTTAACACTCTTGTAAGAGTCTTAGTATCATCAGCAATATGAATTTTACAAGCACACTCATCATTATTTATTTTATTCCAGAAAGCGGAAACTTCTTCCGTTTTCAAATCTAACAATTCATTTGCATATCTTACAATCTCTATGTTTGTCGGCACACGTTTGTTGCCATTGATTTTAAAATGAGCTGATGTTCTGGCAATCTCATCTATAGCAAACTCCAAATTACGTGTTCCATTGTTATAGCCTTGTTCAATGTCATACAGAACTAAGAAACGACCTGTTTGCAACCCAGTATGCTGTAATGATGTCAATTCCCGAAGAATGACCATGAGCCCTTTATCTGCAACATCCTGAGCTTCATCTATTATTACATAATCATATGATTGTCCATCTAAGTATTTTTCGATAGTGGATTCAAGTTCTTGTAATCCTGTAATCAAGCACAATTCGTTTATCGAAATATTTCCCTTGGAAATGCGATGCAAATAAGAAGTATAACTCTCCACATCACAATTGCAAAGTCCTTCTAACTGCATAATATATTTAACCTGTGCAGCAAGTAATTTCGTCCAGCATAAGTACAGACCATTCAAACCTTTGTTCTTCTTAATAAAAGCTTTGGCGATAGTTGTTTTACCTGTACCTGGTCCTCCTTCAATAACAATGCGATGATTCCTTTGAAGACTTTCCAAAGCATCCATATTTGAGATGTTCAGCCAATTCAAAATGTCTTTCAATGATGACTGACTGTATCTCCCTGAGTCTTTGTATGTCGGAGCAAAACTGTTAATAACCGAATTTAAGACTTCGATTGACAAGTTTGCATTAGGCCAATGCCTTCTTCTTTTATCTTCATTTAAAACATCAATGCAGAAATCAGCAAATGATTCTTCAGAATCATGATTGAATTTATTCCACATTTTGAAAGAAAGGTCTTGTATTTTATTGTTGCTTGTATGTTCAAGAGATGCATGTGGAAACGCACAGACATAGTCAACAAAAACTTCCTCTCCATTAATTATCTTGTTGTTTATTACCGCCCATTGATAATCTTCTGCTTGCTTAAATGGCGAACGCTCCATTGGAGTAAGCATTCCTCTATTCTGGTAAAAATATTTGCCAGCCTCTATTTGAATTGCGCCTCCCTTAACTTCAACAACAATTGCGCCAAGTTCTGAAATAAGTAAGAAATCAATCTGTATCTCTGCTGCTCTTCCTGCAGGAATATGCAGATTGATGTCATGCCAGAAATGCCACACAGAAGAACCCTTATCACAATCATGAACAATTCGCCTGTACATATCAATCTCTCCTTGTAACGGAGTACCATCGTTCTTCGTTATAAGGTATTCCAACTGAGATAAGTCCTTATTTGTGTGATCAACAATCATATTTATTCCAAAGATTCGGGTTTACTAATTCCTTCAATTTATAATTGAACATTTCCAGCATTTCATCACGATGTTCTGGAAATCTGTTCATGAAATCCACCAATGTTTGTATAGTTTTGCAAAGTCTTAGATTATTTTTTGTATAATATCCTGTACTTAACCGTTTTTCAAATTCTTCAAACTCTATCTGATTCGGAACATCCAACTTCTTTGTTTTCTGTTCCCAAAACGATTGATTGCGATAACAGTATTCCCAAAATGACATATAGCGATAAAATTGAGGTTGGTTACACCAACGAGCTATTTGAACATAGATATTCGAAAGTTCATGATTTTCATAATCTGCGTGTCGCATCACATATCCGAAACATCCATATAGCATCAAAATATGAATACGCTCGAAAAGAATTTTTATGTCATTATACAATTTCTCATCCTCACCTGCCTTTAACGTGTAACCACAAAATAGATAGAACTTAGTTCCTTTCTTTGGGTTGTACCGTTTCCATATTTTGAGAGCCTTAATAATCTTATCTCTGTCTCGCCAGTTATCAAACGCAAAGATAAAATCACCATGATATTTGCATTTTGACAACATCTGAGCAATTTCCTCACCATCTTCACTTTCGGCCAATATTCGTTCATCTAAACCTTGACGGAACTGAAACGGACGGTTAGAATCAACAAGATTTTGTAGTATTGGTTTCCATATTTCTTTTGGAGCAGCCAAGAAATTGTCATCCCAAAGATATATGTATGGACGAACCAAGCTTCCTTTCTCATTTCGCTCTTGATCCAAGAACCATTCCAACTCTGAATAGTGGAAAACTTCATTTTCCAATTTGTTAATACAAAAAGGACAATGACGTATACAGCCACGAGTCAAGAAACCGATTGAATAATAGAGATAGTCGTTAAAATAGGAAGGTTTTCGTCCTTCCGAAATTTTTAAACGAACGTATTCATCATAGAGATGATAAAAAGGCATCTGCCTTCGCATGTCAATACCAAACACTTTATTGCCTCCCCTTCGATTAGGATATTTTCTCAGAAACTCATCATTATCTAATTGGTTCATATCATGGTCTCGAATTGACTTAAAATCCTTTACATCCTTTTTTATCGCATATTCGCCAGTTCCACCGACTCTAAACTTTCGCTCAAACTTTGTTCCTTTTGCTTTTTGAAAGAAAGGTGGATCTGGTGTAAAGGAGAAAACTTTTGACATATATATTATATTATATTTAGAAATATCTGCTTCTTTATCAATAATAAGATGAAATGGAATATTATTGTCGTTTAAGAATCCTGCCAACTTCAACAGCACAAGATTAGGATGACGAGTTCCTCCATTCAGCAAATCTGCGTCAACTAATCCAATTAATATATTATGGTAAGCATTCATTTCTGATGGACTTCTATCTCATTTAACTTGTGAAGAAACAAAACGTTCCTTGATATCTACAATTTTCACCAACGTCTCTAGTGAAGGTTGTACACTGTTTGTACACCACTTTGATACTGTTGCTGGAACTTTGTGTAATTGCTCGGAAAGCAATTTGCTAGTAAGTTTCTTTTCTACAAACACAACTTTTAATCTATTAATATCTGCCATTGTCTATAATTTATATGTTTTTGGTTGTAAAGTTAGATGAACCAATTCTGAACAGCAAGCATGTCAGTATCCTATTTTAATAATCCATTTACCATAGGTTTTTCCAACCTTGCGCTCAATATATCCCTTATCTTTCAATAAGTTTAGTTTTTGTTTTATCGTACTTTCGGATACACCCAGTTTTTGGGACAATTGCTCTCTTGTCAATGTATTATCCTCCGAAATCTCCATTAATAGATCTCGTTGACGATCAGTCACCTCCTTTGGGTCATTCTTTCGGCTATTTGCAATATCTTCGATATGAAGAATCAGCTTCACTTGCATCAACTCAGGTTGCTCAACAAGTTCTGGTTTTAGCCAATGCTTTTCGTTCCAAGCACTGAGGATGAGAGGGAATCCAGAACCAAGGTTTTCTCCATAACCTATCATGCGCAGCATGGCTTGCATACGTTGGTTACGGGCTATAGACTCTCCTTCGGCATAAATCTGCTCGACACGGAGTTTCAGCAAACCGGGATTCGTGAGCACAAAACGGTCATCATACTTTTCAACCTTTAATATACCATTGAGCATCAGATAAGTATTCATGGCGAAAGCTGAATATGTTTCCCATCGGGAATTCGGAACACAGGTTTGTGCTTTCTTACATTCCAGAGTTGCACGCTCGCCGTTAGCAAGCAGTTTTTGTATATTCTGTTCCTTCATCTTATTAGCGGTTCTCTTCCTTTCGGATAAGACGACTTTCAGTCGATTTTATATCTTTGTCAATGTTTTTATCTGTATCAAATTGCAAAAATAATAATTATATTCTATAAAATACGTTCTGACTGTATATTTTTTTAAAATCCTTTTGAATTTTCTCTTTACAATTTCTCAGTTGTTACTTCCTTCTGTACTTTGTTCCAATAGGCATTATGAGTTACACTGTAAGTGGTTACCATTGTCAGGTGGACAGCTTTGCGCATTGTATACTTCTCCCGTTTTTGCCAACATGTAAATTTATTTTATTCTTCATTAAGCAGCCATTCCCAAACAGGCATGATCTTAATTTTGTGTCCGCGCGGTTCTCTAGATTCGTTGTATGTCAGCAGATACAGATTTCCGCAATGAGTGCATGTTGCACCTGCTAAGCAGCCATTGATTTCTCGATTATATGTCTTCGGATTGGGACTATCGTAATATATCAGATAAGCTGCCAAAGTCTGATTGCTATCGCAAAGAACGAAGTCGCATTCAGCACGTGTCGTGTTATAGTAATACACATCTCACGAGATGTGGTACTGAGGTAAATAACACAGTCATTCCGTGTCGTGTTATAGTAATACACATCTCACTGCTGATAAAATAACATTTTAGGAGTTCTTGACTGCTGATAAATTGACATAAATACCTTTTCTAACTGCTAAAAATCAATGATATGTGGTTTTTTCGAATTCTTTTATTTCTCATTACATTTTCTTTTTAATGGGAATCTTGTGGAATTTCCATTGCAGATGCAACATCAGGTAGGAGGGGACAGTGTTATACCAGATTTCTGTGATACCTTGAGCGTTGAGTGTGCGACGAGTGGAGCTGAGCTGTTGAAGAATGTCATAGCCTTCCAAAGAGAGAGTACAACTTTTAGACTTTGTAAAACTCCAAGAGAGATTGGCATTCCAGATCAGATTGTTGTCATTCATGGTATGGTCATCATAACCTCGACGCTGAATGATGCGCATGTCTGTGCTGAAACTGATGTCAAGGGGCAAATTGAGACCAAGGGTAGGGCCATAGTTTAAGTCCCATGTGCTGCGGGTAGTGTAGTCTTGCCGTTGAGATGTGGCATACTGCCAAGAAGGATTTATATGAAAGCTGAGTGTACCCAATTTACCAAAGCGCCAGGAGAGATCGAAAACATCGTCCACTTTGTGGTTGCGAACAACGGAGATCATCTCGTTCATCAGGTCAACCGAGTTATTAAAATCCCATGACATGTTGGTTCTTACAAACCAATCTCCTTTCTTCCCGAATTTATGCCAATAACTTAAC
>Ga0302287_10000430_pt1 | contig 21412 bp, 13 predicted proteins | sample III_Fen_E2_4_FD_200452 | JGI IMG/M metagenome (GOLD analysis project Ga0302287, IMG submission 200452) | Peat permafrost microbial communities from Stordalen Mire near Abisko, Sweden - III_Fen_E2_4 | ecosystem: Environmental > Terrestrial > Soil > Wetlands > Permafrost | place: Sweden: Abisko...
CAGGTTTACCAGCGTGGTTTTGCTGGTGGTGGCAACATATTCAATGCCCAACACGTTTTGATTGTCGAAGGTGTAGGTTACCTGCACGTTCAACTCACCGGGGAAGCCTTGATCTCCATCGGGGCTGACCAGTGACAGGCGCAGTGAATTCACCCCTTTGCCCTCGGTTTGCTCCACCTTCCACATGCGCAGGTTGAAGCCCTCGGGGCCGCCGTGCAGATTATTGACGCCATTGTTGGCGACCAGCGGATACGTTTGCCCTTCCAGATCGAATGTCGCATCGGCAATGCGGTTGCCCACGCGGCCAATGAGCGCGCCCATGCTTCCGCTGTCTACGGTATAGGCTTTGGCATCGTCAAAGCCAAGGTTCACATCGCCCAGCTTGCCATTCCTGTCAGGGACAAGGATGTTGGTGATCACGCCGCCGAAATCGAGGATGGATACGGCTGCGCCACGCGCGTTGGTCAAGGTATACTCTGTAACCGGAAATCCGTTCTGTTCCTGTCCAAAAGGTCTTATGGTGATGCTCACAGAATATCTTCCTCCTTATGGATTGTTTACTGATGAATACGGTCGTGGCAGACGATCTGCGGGCAGTACCGCCTGCCTCTGTGCGGCGCGCCTTCGTAAACCCGAAGACATAAGAAACGACCGCTGTTTTCACTGTATTCAGTATAGCGCAACGCCACGCGCGGGTCAAGCAGCGCGTGGCGTTCACAGTATGTCATCCGCGCTTGTACACGCTTTTACGGTTGTGATATACTTAACACGATTCTCCGTATGTTTATATTGTATAATCCAACGACCCGATTGGCAAAGGAAGATTGCATGAACACAATGAGCCATGTTCACCCTGAATGGGTAACCGAACCTGCCCTCGCGACTGCGGAAGCCGCACGCGGCTGCCTCACGGGCGTATCTCTCGCCGATGTGCGCCGTCTGCGGCTGCCCCAGACCGTTGATCCCTTTGGGTATATGCGCCCACCGCTGGATCAAACGGCGCTGGAACTGTCACTGGAGCTGGCTTACATGACCTATACGCTTGATTTGGATCCGTGGATGCGCGCAGGCTGGACGGACATCTCCATTCAGGTGGACAATCACCTGCAAAGCGGTGTGACCGTAGGCGAGAGCGAAAGCGTGAGCAGCGAACGCATCCGCAACCTGATGAACGTCTGGAAAGTCACGCGCGCCCGCATGGCGCTCAAGGAGCATAATCCCGTAGCGCAGATCATGAGCGCGTTACGCCAGCGGGAACGCAGCGATACCATCAAGGCTGTGACCATGATCCATCCAGCCGCCAACGGCCATTATGTGGTCGCCATTGGATTTATGGGCACGGGTTCGCGTTTTTACGACTGGTTCAGCAATTTCCGCTTCACCAGTGAAGATGGCTTTCACAAGGGTTTTCGGCAGCTGACGGAATATTTCGAACAAAGTGCCGATCGTATCCTGTTTCCGGAAACCGGTGCGGCACTTGGCTTTCAACGGCTCACGCTACGAAATGTGCTTGCGGAGATGCGCGCGCCTGACAGCCGCTTTTCTCTGTGGATGGCTGGACACAGCCAGGGTGGCGCGGTTATGCAGGTGTTCTGCCACAGACTTTTGACCGTTTGGGATGTGCTGCCTCGCCACATCGTAGGCTACGGCTTTGCCTCGCCAACGACTGCGGTAGGTTCTACAGGCCGCGACGCAGCGGCTTACCCGCTCTACCATATCATCAACTCGGACGATCTGGTGCCGCGCGTTGGCGCACTCAAGCATCTGGGCATGTGTCTGGAGTATCCGGCGGATCAGTCGCTGCGTGACGTCGCTTATGGCTGGAGCGATGAACCCGCCGAGGTAGAAGACCGCATGCAGAGCGAAACCATGATGGGACATATCTTGGACACCCCTACCATGCTGGAGACAATCGCCGCGTTCTGTCAAACCATTATTGAAGAGAAAACCGAGGACAGCCTCAATGTGCTGGTGGAAAGGCGCTGGCCGTTCAACTCGCTGGACAAAGCGTTTCTCTTCGCGGGTGAAAAAACAAAGGAATCGCTTACCCGGCTGGTACGTTATGCCAAAGTAACCTACCGTTCCCTCGCCGGACGGCGTATGAGTGAAGCTGTTGTAGCACAACTCATGGATGAGATGCGTCCCATTGTACGCGAGTACACGGTGAGAAAGCTTTTAGGCGCATTCCGTGACCGGTTCTATCCTCCGCACATGCTGTGCCGTCCGCATCTGGAGATGGGCTCCTACCGTTATATCGTTCAGACAGGGAGTCTTCGCCTGCAGCCTTATGTATGGGAAGATGAACCTGACTCGTTCCCTCGCCGTCGTTTTGCCGAAGGCATGGCCGTGTTTACGCCAGCGCCGACTTCCACAGGCGCGGCAAATCACCGCTGTCGCACCGTTCAGCGCGTATCCGGCAAGCTTTCGCCGCGTAGCCGCGGTATCGGCGCCCAGCGTGCCCGCAGGATTGCGGAAACCCCCGGTCGACAGGCCGATTGCAGGCGGCGCGTGACGCGGATCACAGCGAAATCGCCCGGAACGCGTATCCTCGCGGGAACAACAAAGCATCGCTGGGGTATGCGGAAAAAACGGGAGGTTGAAAAGATTTCCCATCGTATCATCGGCAGTGTATCCTCCACCGCATCAGACAACCGCTGAGCCGTATAGCGTGCCCTTTGACGCTGAAACCGCCCATCCATCCTCACAGGTTGTTACAATGCTGAACAATTGCACCTCCCCTGCCGAGTCGCTCTCAGGCAACCATTGCGCGGGTTGTCCAGCTTTGTAAAGCCATTCCTCCATGATTTGGGGGGTTGTGAACCGTTGTGATTCTTGGTATAATGAAAATTGGCGTATGAGTAGAAATATCCCCATTCTACCTATCCCATCCGTTAACAACCAACGGCTTGGCCCGAATAGAGCCGCGGGCGGATAATATGGAACCAAGGATAAGGAGTGCAAGATTTTGAGCGATTACTTCAACAAAGATCCCAAGAAAAACATGGGTCAGCACTCGGGCGCGAACCCTTGGCAGCAGGATCCCTTCGCCCCGTATGATGACCCTGCCATGAATCCATCGGGTACCGGCGCTTCACTGGACGACGATGCCCAGAACGATGCGCCTTATACGCCTCCGGCTATGAAATCACCGGATTATTCCGCGTGGCGCAGACCGACACCCGTTACGTTTGACGCTCCGCAACCCGAGGATATCCCCGCCGCGGATACCACCCTTCCCGAAGCCTACCGACCCCGTCCGACGGGCATACCGAGCCGTAAAAATGTTGACCCTGCCATGCCGGATGCTTATCAGCCCCGCCCACAGGGTGCCCCAAAACGTCCAGACTTTTCCGCTAAACCCTCCGGCCTCGGCGGCAGGCCGCCTGTTTCCAGTGCAGACAATGAGGACTATGGGATTGTCTCCGCCGATCGTGGCGCAGCCCCTCAGCCAACCTATTCCGGCAACAACGCCTCGTATGACGATGGCGGTTTAGGGTTGCCCCCTTATGACAACAGTTTCGCCACCCTCGGGGCGGACGCGCCCACCCGCATAGCGCGCCCACTTTCCCAGACAGTGAATAAACATAAAAGCGTCGATCGCAGCGCCAACCTGTTTGATCGTCCACAAGCTTCCGACGAAGGTTTAAGTTCTGCTATCTCTCAGATTGCCATACCGGCAACGCGCCCTGTATCGGCGACCCCTGCCGCGCCCGAGACGGACGCACTGGGCGAGAACGGTGCGCCGCGCCGCCGCCGCGCCACTCGCGCAGCCCGTTATGAAGAAAATCCCGAATCGCCCAACGCCGCGAATGCTGCTCCCCAACCTTTTGCAGGAGACGGCTTTGCGGCACCGCCAGTGGTTCGGGAACGCCCGCGCCCGAACTTTGATCCGTTTGAAGCGGGCGACAGCGAAACCAAGGACCCTGCTGATCAGGCCGAAATGCCCGTCGAGGGGGAGGAACCCCGCCCTGTTCGCCGCCCCGCAATGCCTGGGGAGCGTTATACCGGCGCTCGTACCGCCCTTCCGCAAAAAGGCGCGCCGCAGCGTCGCGATCAGGTGAGCGACCTGCCTGAGGATGAAGATGAATTTGCCCCGGTAGAAGCACGCCCCCGTACAGCCATCGGTCTTCCCGATGCGACAGCCGATCGCCGCCCCGCCCGTCCGCAGGATGAAAGCTGGCCGCATCCGCAGGGCGCGCCTGGTCAGGCGCCGCAGGGTCAACGTCCCCCCGTACGGCTGGATGCCAACGGCAGGCCAATTCCTCCGCAGGCACAGCGCCCGCAGGGTGTGCCCGGTCAGGCGCCGCAGGGTCAGCGTCCTCCCGTGCGGCTGGATGCCAACGGCAGGCCTATCCCTCCGCAGGCACAACGCCCGGAGGGTGTGCCCGGTCAGGCGCCGCAGGGTCAGCGTCCCCCCGTGCGGCTGGATGCCAACGGCAGGCCAATTCCCCCGCAGGCACAGCGCCCGCAGGGAGCTCCTGTACCACGCCCTCAGACCCGTCCCCCGCAGGAGGATGACTATGCCCAGCAGGCAGAGGAGGGCTTCGACCCTCGCCGCCGCATGCGCGCGCCGGAGGAGGGCGAGGAGAGCACTCGGTTTGACCCGCGCCGCAACGTGCCTGCCCCTCGGCCACGTGCCTCGGTGAACCGACCGCCCTATGATTTTGAAGATGAAGTGGAAGAAGAGGAGCGCCCGCACCGCGGCGGCGTACTGATTCCGCTTGTCGTTGTGCTGATGGTGGTGGGCGGCCTGCTCGCCGGTATCATGCTGCCTGATTGGGGAAACATGAGCGGCGGTCTTGGCACGGCCATGAACAAGATCAAGACTTCCGTCGGCGGCGTGTTTGACAGCATCAAAGGGCTGGTTTCGCCGGAGGAGGAGGGCGTAAAGAGCTTTTCCGTGAGTCCGACCACGGCAACCGCTCCGGTTGAACTGGTGTTTAACGTACAGGCCAGCGCTTCGGTCATGGAAATCCGCATTCTTGATCAGGACGGCACCGAGCTGCTATCCAAAACGCTCAGCGATTCCGATATGCTCGACGGTGAAGTGACCAAGAACAGCAAATACAACATCTGGACGCTGCGCTACACGTTTGAAAGTGCATACAGCGGCGTGTTTACCGCACAAACCAAAAAGAAGGACGGAACGTGGGCCGAGGGTATGACCCTTGAACAGCCGGTGAGCATCGCACCGCCGGCGGTGGCCGAACCGCCCGTACAGGATTTCAAGGCCGATACGCAGGCAGGCACCGCGCCCGCGACCATCGACTTTACCATGGTAACCAGTCTGGATGTAAGCGCCGTGCAAGTGGTCAACGATTATGGGGATGTCGTCGCCGAAGCCTACCTGAATGACGCGGGGAATCAGGTCACGGAAAGTGATGACTCCCGTACCTGGAGTCTGACCGGACAGGTGACGGATGCTTACTCCGGCAGCTTTTTCGCCGCCTACGAAACCGATACGGACGCGACCTTCACCCAGTCCGACTATAGTGTGGACGTGGAACTGACATCCGCGGATGCATCGCCCTCCGTGAGTGAAACGCCTGCCCCCGACGCAAATGCCGATTCCAGTTCCCTTGGCGATGGAAACACTACCGTTGGCGCCGATACGCCGGATGCCGATCTCTCCGCCGATGCCAATCTCTCGGCTGATGCGAGCGGGGCGCTTGCCCCCACGGATAGCCTTGCGCCGGAACAGACGGTATCCGATCAAATCGCCGTCGCCGGAACCGCTACCCCCGTGCCGGAAGCAACCCCTGCGCCTACGCCGCTGCCGATACTCACCGTTACAGCAGACGCAGCTGCCGCCCCCAGCGTTTTCAAGCTGACCAGCAAGGTGTACATTGATACCAAGCTCAAGGATAGCTTTGAACGTGAAAAGAAGATTGTCATCAACGAGCCGTATAAGTATGCGGTGTGGGATGAGAGCGGTATCCTCACGTTCCGTGGCGATCCGTTCCGCCAGAACTCAGCTTTCGGCACCGCGCAGATCGAATCCAATAAACTGACCGAGATATGGAAAGTGGCCGTAGAGGGAAGCATCAAGGCCAAGAGCGGCGCACTCACAGGCGTTGCGTGGCCGGGTCAGCCGATTATCGTGAAATGGCCGACACAGCTTCGCGCAATGCTGGCTTTGAACGACGCCGCCAAAACCAAGCAGGCGCTTAAAGAAGTCATCGTCGGCGCACAAAACGGCAAGCTTTATTTCCTGGACCTTGTGACCGGTGAAGCCACCCGTGAAGCCATCACCGTGGATTGGCCTTCCAACGGTGTCGTGTCGTTGCAGACCAACGCTTCGCCAATGCTGGCGGTGGGTCAGCACATCGGCGTGCTTGCCAAAAAGACCGTCGATAACGGTTTGCACCTGTTCAACCTTCTGACCAACAAGGAGCTGACGTTGATCAAGGGCAAGGATAAACAGATGCAAAGCAACTACAGCGGCTTTAACAGCGCGCCTCTGTTTGATAAAAACACCGGCACCATGATCGTCGGCGGCGAAAACGGCCTGCTTTACACCGTTGAACCGGGGGATAATTTCGACCACATTTTGGGTTCGCTCAAAATTTCACCGGTCATCCAGAAATACTCCTGGCTGGCTGGCAAGCAGAAAGCCAAGAATACCAACATTGACGGTGCCGTCGCCATGTATGGCTCCTACGCGTACTTCGGTGACCAGTCCGGCTATGTGCAGTGCGTGGATGTGAACACACTCGCGCCTGTATGGACGGTGGATACAGGCGATAACGTCGATGCGACCATCGCATTGGATATGGAAAACGAAACCACTGTAGCGCTGTACACCGGCAACACGATCCTCAACCAGGGTCGCAGCGGTGTTTGCACCATCCGCAGGCTGGACGCGCTTACCGGTAAACAGGCGTGGGCGTTTACCGTGCCCGATCTTGTGTACACCACCGAAGCGCAGGTTGGTTGCGAAGCCAGCCCCGTAGTAGGCCAGAAGAAGATCAGCAACCTGGTATTCTTTACGGTAACCAGCGGCACAAAATCCGCAACGGTTTATGCGCTGGATAAGGCCACCGGAGCCGTGAAGTGGTCGTTCCCGCTTTCCAGCCCCACGCTTTCCAGCCCTGTAGCCGTGTATAACGACGCTGGCGATGCGTGGATTGCACAAGCCGAAGGCAACGGCAAACTCCACCTGATTGACGCTCAAACCGGCACTGAGAAGACCTCCATGCAACTGGATGGCAGTGTCGAATCCTCGCCTGCCGTATACCGCAACGTGCTTGTCATTGCTACCACCGGCAGCGATACCAGCTACATTTACGGCATCAAACTTGAATAGTAGCGGAGGGAACGCATGAAAATTTATCTGGATGCAATGGGTGGCGATCACGCCCCGCAGGCAACCGTGGAAGGCGCGAAGGAAGCGCTGGGCAACTACCCCGAACTCACGCTGGAACTGGCTGGCCCCGTGGCAGCGGTAACCGACGAAGTAAACCGTGTGTTCGCGGATGCGCCAAAGCTTCGCGAACGCCTGACCGTGACCGACTGCCCCGAGGTGATCACCAATGATGAATCCCCTGTAATGGCTGTGCGTAAGAAGAAAGGCAGCGCCATTGTGGATGGGATGCTCAAGCTCCGTGATGGCGCGGTGGATGCGTTTGTATCCGCCGGTTCCACAGGCGCGGTGCTCTCCGGCGGCATGTTCCGGCTCGGGCGCATCAAGGGCATTGACCGCCCTGCACTGGCTCCGCTTCTGCCCAATGGCAAGGATTTTTTCCTGCTGATTGACTGCGGCGCAAACGTGGATTGCCGTCCGGAATATCTGGCACAGTTCGCGTTGATGGGCAATGCCTACATGCAGGGCATGCGCGGCATTGCAAACCCCCGCATCGGTCTGGTGAACAACGGTGCGGAAAGCGAAAAGGGCTGCGCGCTCACCAAGGCGACGTATGAACTGCTGGAGCACAGCGGGCTGAACTTCGTGGGCAACGTAGAAGCGCGTGACATCACAGGCGATGTGGCGGACGTGATTGTCTGCGACGGGTTTGTGGGAAACGTCATCCTAAAATTTATGGAAGGCGTCGCCGGAACCCTGATGGGTATTATCAAGAAGGAAATCACGGCCGATTTCCGTGGCAAGCTTGGCGGCATTCTGGCGAAACCGGCGTTCAAGCGTGTGAAAAAGACCATGGATTACACCGAAGTGGGCGGCGCGCCGCTGTTGGGCGTGTGCGGCAACGTGGTAAAAGCGCATGGCTCCAGCAACGCGCATGCGATAGCCTGTGCAATCAAACAGGCTGTGAACATGGTAAAAGCCGATGTGGTCGGCAAAATTGAAGAGCGTCTTGTCTCAGCGGAGGGTGCTGAATCCGCCGCCGAGTAACAGACTATAAATCTGCAATTATAAAAGGAGGAATCCCCTATGGTATTTGAACAGGTACGCGAGTTGATCGCTTCCCAGCTTCAGGTGGATGCCGCGAAGATCACCACCGAAAGCCGTTTGGTGGAGGATCTGAAAGCGGATAGCGCAAATGTGATGGTGCTGATTTTGGAACTGGAAAACCGTTTCGGCATCGAGGTTGAGGACGAAGTCATCCTAAACCTGAAGACGGTTGGGGACATTGCCATGTACATCGAAGCCCACCAGTAAGCCAATAAATAGGCATGGGTTTCCAAAGGGAAGTCCCTCCTTTGGGCGGGCGTGGGGTGAAACCCCCACGCCCATACGCCATACCTCCAACCTGCCAGTAAGCGAAAAGTTTCAAAGGGCGAGGCGAACAGGAAGGTAGCCCCTTTCTGGGAACCAAACCACTTTTTAGGTAGTCAGCACAGAAGTGACCAACGCCCGAGCGCGTAACAGTGCTCACCGCGCTTGCTGATAACGCTTACGTAAAAACTGCGTTGGCAACAAGGGCTCTACCCCAATCCACCCATGGGGTTTAAGCGCTTTCGCTCCCCTCATGACCTCCCATGGCGCTGACATCTCAGCGCCTTCTTTCATCCATGTCCCTCCCCTTTCTCCCAATCCTATCGCAAAGGAGATCATGCTCATGCGCTCGCTTCAGGATGCGCTGGACTACCGTTTCAAGGATGAGTCTCTGCTTCAGCTCGCACTCACCCATCCTTCCACCAAGGAGGAAACCGATAATCAGCGCCTTGAATTTCTGGGCGATGCGGTGCTCGAGTTCGTCATCAGCGATATGCTTTTTCGCAAGTATCGCGATCGGCAGGAGGGCGAGCTCACCGCACGCCGCGCCTCTCTTGTCTGCGAAGAAACCTTGTGCCATCTGGCACGGGAACTGCATGTCGGCCGCTATCTGCGTATGGGTCATGGTGAGGAGAGCACTGCCGGACGAGAAAAGGCCAGCATACTGGCCGACGCTATGGAGGCTGTGATCGCCGCCGTGTATCTTGATGGGGGCGCACCAGCCGCCTGCAGGCTGATTGAACGGTTGTTTCAGGATGAGGAAAAACTCTCCGCCCTTCGGGGCCGTGATGATAAAGGCATGTTGCAGGAGTTTACGCAGGCACACGAGCTGGGCTTGCCGGAATACGTCGTGGTAGAGGAAAGCGGGCCTGCGCACGACCGCCGCTTTGTTATCGAAGCCCGTGTGGCGGGCGATGCTGTGGCGCACGGCGAAGGTGCTAGTAAGAAAGCGGCGGAACAGGCGGCGGCGCGGCTGTCGCTGGATATTCTAAAAGCCAAAGGATAAGGGGGAAGAAGATGCGACTTAGCAAGCTGGAAATTTACGGCTTCAAGTCGTTTGCCAAGCGCACGGAGATCATCTTCCCGCTCAATGTAACCGGCATTGTTGGCCCCAACGGCAGCGGCAAGAGCAATATTTCCGATGCCGTGCGTTGGGTGCTGGGAGAACAGAGTGCTAAAACGCTCCGCGGCAACAGCATGAGCGATGTGATTTTTAACGGTACCGAACAGCGCAAACCCATGAATTACTGCGAGGTTACACTGGTGTTCGACAATGCCGACCATCAGCTGCCCGTGGATTTTGCCGAGGTAAGCATTACCCGCCGCGTATACCGAAGCGGCGAAAGCGAATATCTGATGAACGGAGCCACCTGCCGCTTAAAAGACGTGGTGGATTTGTTCCGCGATACAGGCGTGGGTAAGGAAGGCTACTCCATCATCGGGCAGGGGCGCATCGACGAAATCCTTTCCCAGCGCAGCGAGGATCGACGCGCTGTGTTTGAGGAGGCCGCCGGGATCAGCCGCTTCCGCGTTCGCAAAGAGGAAGCCGAGCAGCGCTTAAAGCGCAGCGATGAAAACCTTGTGCGTGTGGAAGATGTGCTGGATGAGCTTAACCGTCAGCTTGGCCCGCTGGAAAAGCAAGCCGAGGTGGCGCGGGAATACCTCGCTCTTTCCGAAACGCTTAAAGAGCTGGACATTGAGTTGTACCTGCTGCGCTACGAGCGGCTCAATAAACGCTCCACCACCATGGAAGATGCCCTGCTCGCCGTGAAAGATCAGCTTTTGGAACTGACGGCACGGCTGACAGAACTCAACGCCGAGCGCGATCTGCAGGAAGCTGGACTGGAAACCCTCCAGAAAGCGCTTTCAGAGGCACACGATGCGCTGCTTGCTAAAAACGAACTGTTGCACCGCGCCCGCGAAAGCGAGCAAAACATCGAAAACCGCCTGCAGAGCGGCACCGAGACGGCCGAACGTCTGCGGGGCGAAGCGGAGTCTGTTCGTACGCGTATCCAGTTGATCGAAGCAACCATGAACCAGTCCGAGGGCGGGCTGGCAGAAGCCGAGCGCTTGCGCGCAGGGGCGGAAGCCGCGCTTGCTCAGCGCAAGACCGCACATACCACCGCCTCCGAAGCCGCGCAAGCTTGGGAAGATGAGCTTTCCTCCCACAAGGCTGCCATCATCGACAGCATGAACCGCATGCAGGATGTGCGCACCACACAGGCACGCCAGAGCGCCATGCACACCCAGATGACCGCGCGCCGCGAGGAACTCAACCAGAGCCTGACCGGAGCCCATGAAAAGCAGGCGGAGCTGCAAACCGGGCTGAGCATAGCCAAACGCAATCTGGCGGGAGAGCTTGCGCTGTTTGAAACACGCCGTGCCGAAGCGGAAACGCTCGATTTGCGCGGCAAAGCCCTGTTTGAGGAAATGCAGCAAAAGCAGCAAGCCTTGCAGGAATTGCAGCAGGCTGTGCGTGCCGATGAAACACGCCTGAAAACCCTTCGGGAATTGCAGGAGGGCTACGAGGGTTACCAGTACCCTGTGCGTCAGGCCCTGACCTATGCCAAGCAAAACGGGCTCACCGGCGTGCGCGATGTCGTCGCGATGCTGCTTTCCGTGCCCAAGGAATATGAAACAGCCTTCGACATGGCGTTGGGTGGCGCGATGCAAAACATCGTGACCGAAACCGAACGCGATGCCAAGGATCTGATTGACTATCTGCGCCAGAACAGACTGGGGCGCGCCACATTCCTGCCCATCAACGCCATGTCGGGACGCACGCTTTCCACCGGAGAGCGTCGCGTGCTGCAAATGAAGGGTTGCCTTGGCATCGCCAGCGAACTGTGCACCTTTGACGAACGCTATCGCCCCGTGATGGAAAACCTGCTGGGGCGCACCATTGTCGCCGAGGATTTGAACAGCGGCATCGAAATCATGCGGGCAGGCGGTCACGCCTTCCGACTGGTAACACTCGCGGGCGATGTAATGCACTCCGGCGGCAGCATGACGGGCGGCAGTATCCAGCAAAAGGCGCAAAACCTGTTGGGACGGGAGCGCGAAATCAAGGAACTGGACATTGCACTTATGGCGAAAACCGCACAAGCCTCCGAGGCTGCCGAAGCATTCGCCGCTATGGAAGTCGAGCGCCTTGCTTTGCGAGAGAAGCGCCTGGCGGCTCGCGAAGTATTAAAGCAGCAGGAGATTGCTGTGGTACGCGATACCGAGCGCCAACACACCGCCCAAAGCGAACTGGACGAGCATGGTCGCACCGCCGAGGGCGTGCGACAGGCCATTGAGCAGTTGGATGAGAGCATCGCCGATGTGGAAAATGAACTTAAACGCATCGAAGCAATTTCCGGCCGCGAACAGTTGGGCGCCGAAGCCATGAAAGAGAAAACCACCCGTTTGAGCGCAGAACTGGAAAAGGCACGCCGCGAACGCGAAGCCGCACAGGAAGCGCTCACACAGGCAATGCTGAATTTGCAGGAGGCGGAACACAACTGCGACCGCCTGCGACACGATAAACGCCGATTGCTGGGCGACAGTGAAAGCTGCCAGAAGGAACTGACCACTCTCGCAGAAAAACGCGAAAAGGCGCTTGCCGATATCGAAACCGCCAAGCGTGAGCGCGTGACCGCCGCCGAAGCCGTCGCCCTCTCCGAAGCGGGCGTAGCGCGCGCCAAGGCGCATGTGGACGATATGGAGCATCAGCGTGAGGAAGCACAAAAAGCGCTCAAAGATTTAAACAACGAAATTGAAGCCAGCCGTGCCCTCAACGAAAAGGCAACCGAACGCCTGCACCGGCAGGAGTTGACCCTGTCGCGGGTGAAAAGCGATATGGCGCTGCTTAACGACCGATTGTGGGATACGTATGAGCTAACCTATGCAGGGGCACAGGAAGTGCATGCCGAATATGTGTTGTTGAGGCAGCGAGAAACCCAAGCGGGTGGAAAGCCCATCCGGGAAAGCCTGCCCCTAACGGATTCGGTCGACGCTGAAAACGATTCCGTCACTGCCCTGGCGGCATCAAACGGGGCGGATGACCCCCATGACGCCGATCCCGCAGATGGAGTTGCATCGGAAGAAGAAGCCGACGATAAGCCCAGCGACACCAAGCCCGCGTTCCCCATGGGCTTTGACGAAACCGCCGCCGACCGAAAAGCGCAGGAGATTCGCGAACGCATCAAGCGTATGGGCAACGTGAATGTGGGCGCCATTGAGGAATATGCAGGCCTTCGCGAACGCGCTACCGACCTCACCGCCCAGCGGGACGATTTGGAGCGTGCCAAGCAGGATTTGCTCTCCCTGATTACCAGCCTGCTGGAACACATGCGCACCGTGTTTGTGGGACAATTTGCATTGTTGCAAGGCTTCTTCGAAGAAACGTTCGTCCGCCTGTTTGGCGGCGGGCATGGTGAAGTTCGCCTGTCCGACCCTGAAGATCCGCTCAACTGCGGCATTGAGATCATTGTACAGCCACCGGGTAAAAAGCGGCAGATTTTAAGTCTTTTTTCCGGCGGCGAGCGTGCGCTCACAGCAATCGCCATTCTGTTTGCAATGCTCAAGCTCAAACCCACGCCGTTCTGCATTCTGGATGAAATCGAGGCCGCGTTGGATGAGGCGAACATCACTTATTTCGCCGATTACCTCAAGGAGTTTTCGCAAGGCACGCAGTTCATCGTGGTCACCCACCGTAAGGGCACGATGGAACGGTGCGATACATTGTTTGGCGTAGCGATGGAAGAGCGGGGCGTAAGCTCCATGGTAAGCGTGAGTTTGAAGGATTATGATTAAGGGGCAACCAGCAGGATAGCAAAGGAAGGTCAAGGGCGAAGCCCTTGCGGGGTTGAGTGGCGAACCTCCACGGGGTGAGAGGTGGAGCCCCACACCCCGTGCTGCGGCAAGTCGTACAAGCGAGCGAACATACGCGTAGCAGCAATGAGGCGAACGCTCATAATACAAGCAATGGATACGCAAGCAATTACACCGTCCCCAAGGGGATGGTTGGGAAAAGGATATCAATCCCTTTCCCAAAGGCGCGTATAGCGCCGTTAGGAGGTTTTCCTATGGCCGATGGACTTTTCAGCAGGCTCCGCGAGGGGCTTTTCAAGAGCCGCCAAAATCTCAGTGGTAGGGTGGATGATGCGGTCGCAGAGCATCGTATTGTGGATGAGGATTTTTTCGACGGACTGATGGATGCGCTGATCCTCTCCGACATGGGCACAGCCTGCGCCGAAGAAGCCATCAAGAAACTGCGTGTGCGCATCAAAGCTGAAAACATCAAGGAAACCGCGCATTGCAAGGAAGTCCTCAAGGATATCCTCGTTGCGATGCTCGACGTGGAAAAGATGCCCCTCAAGTGGCCGATGGTCATTTTGATGGTGGGTGTGAACGGCGTAGGCAAAACCACAACCATCGGCAAGCTTGCGCTGCGCTTTCAGGGGTTGGGTCGCACGATTATGCTGTGCGCGGCGGACACGTTCCGCGCGGCGGCGGCCGAGCAACTCACCATCTGGGCCGAACGGGCAAGGGTGCCAATCGTGCGCCATCAGGAGGGCGCCGATCCCGCAGGCGTGGTGTTTGACGCGGTGCAGGCCGCCAAAGCCCGCAAGGCCGATCTGCTGATTGTGGATACCGCCGGCCGATTGCACAATAAAAAGAATTTGATGGACGAGATGGAAAAAATGCGTCGCGTGATCGACCGCGAATACCCCGAAGCAACCGTACGCTGCCTGCTGGTGGTGGATGCGACTACGGGGCAGAACGGGCTGCAACAGGCCAAAGCCTTCAGCGAAGTTGCCGGCGTGAATGGCATCGTGCTCACAAAGCTGGATGGTACCGCCAAGGGCGGCGTGATCTTCTCCATTATCCGGGAGCTAAAAGTACCGGTGATGTACATAGGCGTGGGTGAAGGCATTGACGATTTGCAATCGTTCAACGCAAAGGAATATGTGGCGGCACTGTTTGACTGAGCCTGCACAAGGGCATAAAAGCAAGATCAAGGGCCAAGACCGTGACGAAAATCGGCACGCTATCCCCAAAACGCTTTTCACTCGAATTTTCTGTACCCTGCTGCGAAATCAGCAATGCGTATAAATCGCTACAAAGAACGGATACGTCCTTCCCCTTTCGGGAAGGTTGGAAAGGGAACTTCAGCCCTTTCCCAAAGGCGTGTCGGCACTCGGGACTGCCACAGGAGGAATGTGCGATGCTCGTATCCCCATATGTATTTAAAAGCAAGGCCGTGCGGGCGATCAAGGGAAACTGGCAAACAGCGCTGCTGGTGAGCTTTTTCGCCTCCCTTCCGCTTACGCTGATGCAGCTGTTGCAGGCGACGCGGCTTCCAGACCTCACCCTTTACAAGACTTATGAAGCGATGTCGGCGGCGGTGAAAGCCATCCCGGTCGATACATGGACCTACCTTGGCATCGTCAGCATCGTAGCGCTGCTATTGACGCCGGTGCTTACCGTGGGTTGCAATTACTACTTTATCCGCCGCATGCAAAAGGAAGAACTGGGTTTTAAGGGTCTGTTCTCCCGCGTGGGCAGCGCAGGCAAAGCGTTATTGCTGTTCCTTGTGATGTATGTCAAGGTATTGCTGTGGTCGCTGTTGTTGGTGGTGCCAGGCATCATCGCCGTAATTCGGTATTCCATGGCACCGTTTTATCTGGCGGAAAACCCGGAAATCGGCGTTTTAGAAGCCATCCGCAAAAGCAAAGAAGCCATGAAGGATAAAAAAACGACCTACTTCATGCTGGAAATGAGCTTTCTGGGCTGGTTGCTGGGCGCAATGCTTTGCGAAATGCTGCTTTCCGGCATAAGCTCGATTTTGGGGCTCGTGGTTTCGCAGTTTATCCAACTGTTTATGGCAACCTACTTGAACGCCGCCTGCGCGAGCTTCTATCTGGCCGCCAAAGTACCCGATGGCATGCAAAAGGCGCAGACCGAGGCAGCCATGTGGCTTCGTACCGTCGGCATGGATGTCGGTGGTTCCGGTTTGAACCGCCGAGGCTTTGGCAGCGATGATAACGAAAACACCGAAGACGATGCAAAAGAGCCTACCGACGACGGCACCCTGGGCGATGAAACGCTGGGGGATGAACCCGAAATTGACCGTGAAAAGAAACCCGATACCCACCGGGACAGCCACACCGGCGACGAACCGTAATGGTAACTCCCTTTCCCAAGTTCCATGGCAAGGCAACTAAAGGCCCTGTCCATCAGGCTTTGCCAACGGAGGCGGAACAGAAATATGAATTGGTTTAAACATCGGCGCGAAATACGGCCTACCCCACTCCATACCTACCCCATGTTGCAAACGGAACGTCTGGTGCTCAGGATGTTTGACATCGGCGATGCCGTAGATGTATTCTCCTATGCGCATAGCCCACTCGTGGGGCCGATGGCAGGCTGGTCACCTCACCGTAGCCTGGAGGAAAGCCAGCAGGTGGTGGGGCACTTTATCAGCCGAGGCGATGTGTGGGCGATTGTGGAAAAGAAAACCGGTCATGTGATCGGCTCCATCGGATTGCACACGGATATGAAACGCGATGTGGAAAATGCGCGCATGCTTGGCTACGCACTGGGTGAAAATCACTGGGGGCAGGGTTTTGCGACGGAAGCTGGCACTGTGGTGCTCCGCTTCGCCTTTGAGGAGCTTCACTGCCCCATTGTTTCCGCGTATCACTTTCCCAAAAACGCCAAAAGCAAGCATGTCATTAAAAAACTAGGCTTTGTGCCTGAGGGCACGCTGCGCCTGGCTAACACAATGACGGACGGCACCTTGGTGGATGATGTTTGCTACAGCATGACCCGTGACGAATATGCTGCCCAGGAAGGCCTCGAGGCCGGGCAGGAAGGCATGGCGACCCTCGGAAACGATATTCTCTAACAGAATCATTCGCCAGATCATGCACCTTTAAAAGATGAGGAGGGGAACCGTATGCCGCCATTGAAAGGATACTCGTCCGATTTGCCTTACAGCTATGCAGCAGGCGTATTCCCCAGCCTGCAACTGATGGCCGCCTCGCCGGAGCGGGCTACACGTCTGCTGCTCAGTGAGCGCGCGGAAGGCGAAGGCGTGAAAAAGTTGCGCACTCTTTGCAGCGAACACCATATCCGTGAGGAAATCGCCGACAAAGCACTACTGCGCATAAGCGGAAAGCAAAACTGCTTTGCCGCCGTGGTGTTTGAAAAATGGCAGGCTGAACTGGATGCGAAGCAACCGCATGTGGTGTTGCACCATCCAATGGATGAGGGAAATCTCGGCACCATCCAACGCACCCTGCTAGGGTTGGGGCTCACGAACATCGCTATCATCCGGCCTTCTGCAGACCCCTTTGAGCCCAAAGTGGTGCGTGCAGCCATGGGCGCGATCTTTTCGCTCCAGGTAAAGCAGTATGATGATTTTTCCACCTACCGCGCCGAGTTTCCGGAGCACACGCTCTATCCTTTTATGCTGGACGGTTCCGTACTTTTAGAAGATGCGGTGTCCGCTGTGAAATCGCCTTATACGCTTATCTTTGGAAACGAAGGCAGCGGACTCCCATCGGAGTTTGCCACGCTTGGGCAAGCGGTGCGCATCCCGCATTCCGACGCGATTGATTCGCTCAATCTCGCTGTGGCAGCGGCCATTGGCACATATGCCTTTGTGCATGCAAAGGGCAGGGAGGAATAACCCAAATGGAAGAAAAGTATCGTGAGATTTACAATGAAATGAGTGCATGTGTGCGCTTTTTAGCCGAACATGGCAAACTAAAAACCGGCGCAACCGTGGTACTAGGGTGCAGCACCAGCGAGGTGGCCGGGGGGGTCATCGGCCATGACAGTGTGCCGGAGTTGGGTGCCGTGCTGGCGGCAGCTTTCCTGGATACCTCCCGAACGCTGGGTTTGAACGCCGCTGTGCAGTGCTGCGAACACTTAAACCGCGCGCTGGTGATGGAGCAATCCACCCTTGACCATTTACACCTGACACAGGTGAACGTGCGCCCCGTGCCAAAAGCAGGCGGAAGCACAGGCGCGGCCGCCTATGACCAGTTTGCCCATCCCGCCATGGCGGTGGCCATTCAGGCGGATGCAGCCATCGATATAGGCGATACGTTGGTTGGGATGCACATCCGTCCCGTGGCAGTGCCCCTACGCATGCCCGATGCTAAGGTCGGTCAGGCGCATGTCGTCATGGCCTACTCGCGCTATCCGCTCATCGGCGGTGCGCGGGCGCAATATCCAGAAGACATCCGCTGACGGGAGGCGGTATTCCACTCTTTTTTACATCCCGCTCAGCGCTAAGGCTATTGCCAATCCGCAAAAACCTCTGCAAACCGTGGTTGCCACTCGCCTCATAGCCCTTCGGGCTGTTCGCTCGCTTCTAGCAAAACGCTACGGCGTAAAGCGTTGGGCTTTACCCAAACCCACCAAAGGATTTCATCCTTTGGAATCCTGACAAGGGATTTCGTCCCTTGACCCACTTTTTTGACAACCTGGACTTCTTTCCTTTGGAAAGAAGTCGTTTCTTATCCCCATGGTGATATTACCATAGGCGCAAGTTGCAGAGACTCATCCGCCTGCATATTTAAGGAAATCTAACCTCTTTGGCGCTACATGGCTACATCCACTTTGTCATGCGATCATCAACCCTCTTGTACGAATTGTGATCGCTGAAGTAGATACGCCGAAAGCAATGCTTAACCTATGGTCCACCTCTCACCCGAGCCAATCGACAATCATAGAATATCAGCAACAAAAAATGTCGGCTACCCGAAAGCGCTTACGTTGATTGTATATGCAAAACAAAACCCGCCGACTTGCATCGGCGGGTTTTTTCTATGCAGTAATAACGCGCACGTTCAATCAGCCCTGCTGACGGTGTTTCGCGAAGCACTCGCTGCAATAGATGGGACGATCACTCTTGGGGACGAAAGGAACGGTAGTGGGTTTGCCACACTCGGCGCAGACGGTCTCGTACTGCTCACGGGGAGCGGCGGCACGGGTGGTCTTACGGGCGTTGCGGCACTGTTTGCAGCGGGTGGGCTCGTTCTGGAAGCCTTTTTCAGCGTAGAATTCCTGCTCGCCGGCGGTGAACACGAACTCGGCGCCACAGTCGCGGCACGTGAGCGTTTTGTCCTGATACATGGTTTGGATTTCCTCCGTTTTCGTATGTCTGATCGTTGCGGCTGACCTGGTCTTTTACCCCACACTCGCCGACGGGAAGGCTTGCTCATCGCGACAGCGCCCTACGCCCCTTCTCTCAGGGTGTAACCCCCGGTCGGACTTACGTCTAGAACGCGCCATGCTCGCCGGGACTTTGCCCGGTTTACGTGGACCGCTTTGCCCGCGTCTGGCATCGGCTTTCAACCACAGACCCGTATACGATCAACGCTATTATAACGTTATGAGACAAGGAACGCAAGTACATTTTTAGAGTGTCAGGAAAATTATGTTATTTGATGGATAATAAGCAGAAAGAAAATTCTTACAGTCAAGAAGTGAAGCAAGTAAAATCAATCGCTTTCCCGCTAAAAATGTAACATTCTATCCAGCAGGATATTGTTACTATTGAACATGAAAGAATTGAATACGAATTCCTATCACAGAGAAAATGGCCGGCATGTGCTCCCGCGATGCTTCGCACATGATGCACTGCTCCAGCGTATCATGTTGATAGTTTATCACAGATGATTCGATGCGGGAAAATGGAAAACGCAGGTAAATCAAGTACTATCAAGCCAAAACAAGCTAAAAACATGGATGAGCTTTTCAAAATTTACCTCTTTACAAAGGGCGTGAAATATGGTATATTATCTTCCGTTGCGGGGCATTAGCGCAGCTGGTAGCGCACAACACTGGCAGTGTTGGGGTCAGGAGTTCGAATCTCCTATGCTCCACCAAGAAGAACCGCCTGAAATGGCGGTTTTTTCGTGTTCTCTTTTATGCAGGCACAAAATGTTTTGTGGCAAGTAGGCACAAAAGTAGGCACAGAGGCATAAGACATGAGATTTTCGCATATTTGATAATGTGAATCTAGTATTTGTTTGCAGCTGTTGACAGCAATATTACAATACAAGGGTAGTTCCCATGGGAGACACTATGCCGCTCAATCAAGAGATGATTGCAATCAATTTGCTTACCAAGCGGGTATCGAAATAATGTACACATTATCATTATGTATTTTGATGTCATTGATCGCACACTACATAGCTAGATGGAATAAACGCTGTGGTCGAAGCTTGGCTTCATAAAAAGTTAATGGAGGCTGTTTTGCCAGATTTCTATAGCAGAGATTGTCATACGTTTGATTACCGTGTGGATATAGCAAAGCGGATTGTTGAATTGATGGTTAGTTCGATAGAGAAATTCTATACTGTCGGACATGAGCAACACTGCCAGGTCTGTGCGGAGGTATTATCTAGTATTTTCCTGTGCCATGAAGTGAATGTTTTCAATGGGTTTCATGATGTCGAGTGTCATATTGTATCCTCTAGTTTCATCTAGGTTGCTGTCAATATAAAGTTATAAATAATAATAATATATCAATTTGCTTTTATGTCATACCCCGACAAACTTGACAATGCCATTCAACTCCTTACACGGTCAAAGATACGACCCTGACAAACAACGTGACATATGTCTGACAAGCCTTGACCTGCTCGGCTATAGAACTCCTTTTTAAGGTATGACTGACCTGCTGAGACGCTCGCAAGACAACCGACTTGGTTCATGATATCTTTGGATGCCTTGATGACAAAATACTGAAATGTAGACGAATTATGACAGCTAATCTGCGTTTATCTAAAACCCGCGCTTGGAGCGATGAAGCAATAGGCGCTTATGGCACCTAACATTAAAAAGATGTATAACCAGAAGTTGCGAGCTGGGCTTTCCCCCAAAACCCATAAAACCTTCACATGGTATTGCATAAGGCTTTCTCAGGACGTGAAGGTTGATTACCTATGGTTTAACCCCGCTGATGCCTGTGAGCTGCCGCGCTGTCAAACTAGGGAGATGCGCCTATTGCGCTGGATGTATAAGGCTATTCGACGGACAGTATGAAATAGCCCAGCGTGGATCGCATGGGAGCGTTCATTAAACTCATCACATAACGCTGGTTGCGGTATATATTGCATGGTCAACACACAAAATGTTTGAAAACAATTGTGTTGAAAGCCTTTGTGTGATCGAGGTTATAAAATTTGAAATTGATCTGATTACCAATGAGCATATTCAGGGAGTAAAAAATTGGACGTATAAACGGTTTACGCTATTGTGGCAGATGTCGAATCTATCAGAAACAATAGCGAGATGCGGGAAAAGTGCGGGATGGATTTATCGGTATCCAGTGCGGCAACAAATCATAATCGCAAGCAAGAAATCAAACATAAACCGCGTAACATCGAATAGATGTTGATTTAGATGAGTGTCAGACTCCGACTCTGAAGGTCATGCGTTCGAATCGCACCGGGCGTACCAATAACCCCTTGCAAACAAAGGTTTGCGGGGGGTTTTGTTGTATACTAAAAACCACTGGCTAGGCCAGTGGTTCCCCCAAAGGCTTCTGCCGTTGATGATGACAGAAAAACTCCTTTTGCTATACAAAGCTGCGGCCTGACAATTGCAACAAAGCAAAAGGAGGTCATCCGTCGGTGGACAACACGAACAGTTTAGCGCATACGAAATGGAATTGCAAATACCACATAGTCTTTGCACCCAAGTATCGGAGAAAGGTATTTTTTGGGGAGA
>Ga0302287_10000433_pt1 | contig 21364 bp, 15 predicted proteins | sample III_Fen_E2_4_FD_200452 | JGI IMG/M metagenome (GOLD analysis project Ga0302287, IMG submission 200452) | Peat permafrost microbial communities from Stordalen Mire near Abisko, Sweden - III_Fen_E2_4 | ecosystem: Environmental > Terrestrial > Soil > Wetlands > Permafrost | place: Sweden: Abisko...
TTGTTTCGGAAGCGGGTGCAAAGGTATAGCTTTTTTTGGCAATACCAAACTTTTTATGAGTTTTTTGTGCTTTTCAGCATGTTTTTTTTGAATTTGGAGGTTTTGAAGATTGTCTAACGTAAGTACACCTTATTATATAAAAGACGAATAACTTATTTAAATCAAACCAACGAACGGTTTTCCATTTATCAACTTGCAAATCTGTCCCTTTAGATACTGCGATTATAGGATTATTGTCTTCCACTATCTGTTGACGCCACAATGCTTCTTTTTTGTTTCACAATCGATAATTTAACATGGATTCAAAGTATAACACTAAAGTTCTGTCTTTCATTGCATATAATTAAGGTATATAGTCATCTCATGAGAAGTAAAATCAAATGAAAAAGAAAAAAAATTGTTTTTTATTTGGTTAATACAAAAAAAGGTTATACCTTTGCAACCGCAAAACAGGGAAAGACGCCTAACGGCAACGAAACCTGAAAAGCAAATGGCCTCGTAGCTCAACTGAATAGAGTAGCTGACTACGGATCAGCAGGTTTAGGGTTTGAATCCCTACGAGGTCACTAAGAAGCGTAAGATACTGTTTATCAGTTCCTACGCTTTTTATTTTTAAAACATAATCAACTTTCCTCCATCACTTTGGCAATAATCGACCAAGAGCTTCTGTATAAAACAGGCATTAGCAATCACACGGTCTTTATTACCATCATATCCATTAACGATAGCAAGAATATTAATCGTAGAAAGTTGCATCTTCGTACGTTCATGATCACTTGTTGGTGTCCCTATTCCACCCATAGCATCACGATAGACAGGCAGACCCTCTATATTGAGAAGACCACGTCCAATGCCTTCATACGGTTCCTCATGCCGCCCTACCCCGAGTAACAATTCGTCACCATCAATCTTATCGAAATCAAATCCGCCAATACTATATCCGAACTTCATACTGGCCAAGTTGATTAAGTCAACTAACGTATCAATATGATATAAATTCTGTCCTTTGAGGATACGGCGTATAAGAGCCTCACCCGAAGGTCTGTAACGGCTCGGGTCCTTGCCGAGTGAACGATAAACCAGACGGGTAGCTTCAATGGCCGAAATACTTTTAATCTGTTCGGTATTATATGTCATTCTCATCTGTTCTGAGAGTACATCAATCTCTTTCAAGAGTCCCTCATCATATTCACTATTAACAACTTTAGCCATTATTGCAGCTCCTACGAAATTAGGGCATACACTTCTTATTTCTTCAGAAACAAAAATTCTCATATATCATAAGGTATTAAATGATACAAAAATAGCCATTAATTTTATAAAACAAGCGTCATTTCTAAAAGAATTTATTTTTGAATTAAAAAAAAGTAGATATTAAACTTATCTTAAAAAATTAAATATTATCTTTGCAAAGCAATTTTATTAACTATTATCAACCGTGAAACAACTACTATTTCTCTTGTGTCTGGCCTGTTCATTCACTCAAATGTTTGCAGTACCTAATTTTAATGCAAATAAAAAGTATCATATTGTATGTTCGCAATATTCAGATGGATGTGCCATACAAGGAAGTGCTGCAAATCAGCAGACACCTATCTACTATAATACATCATCGACAACAGCTGAAGCCACATATTGGGTATTTACTGAAGTAAAATCTGGAGAATATTCAGTACGTAACAGTTCTACCGGTCAGTACATTACGTATGACGGAGAGCGTATTGAGGAATACAAACGATATATAGAGATGACCGATGCCATGAATGGAGACAATTCCTTATGGACAGTTACCCTGCAACAGAACGGATACTACACAATCAGAAATGTAGCCCAAACTGATCAAATATGGGACGTACGGGCCAATTCCTATATTGTCGGCACTTATTCCCAGACAGGGCAAGGAGCTAACAATCAGAATTTCGCGTTCTACGATGAAACCGGCAATCAGGTGACAGAGACAACTACAAATAACGAATCGACAACTACAGGGTTTGATGTATCATCATGGCTGGACGGTACTATGAATTCACTAGACGGATGGAATCATACAGGATTCTTTATGAATACAGGAGCAGGTAGTTCCTACACCAATGATAATGCGTCCATAGTAGCACCCTTTATCGAATACTGGTTATCTTATTCCACATTGACTGATGCATACCTTAATCAGACTGTTTTAAATATACCAAACGGAAAGTACGGGCTCTCTGCTGCCATGATATCGTGTTGGCAATACGACAATAATCAAACAGTGGCAACAGGAGTAAAACTATACCTCAACGAAGTGAGTACTGCCATAGCGACTAAAAACAATACTCCTCTGAGTTATTCTATCGCGACCAATATCACCAATGGAAAAGCTACTTTAGGAATTGATATAACAAAAACCAATACCAACTGGGTTGCCATCGATAATGTAGTACTCAAGTATTTCGGAACATCTGCCCAACTCATAGCTGGAGAAGAAACAAAGATAATCGCTGACGGATCAGGGAAGTTGACAACAAACCAGTTGAAAACAAAAATATCAGCAATTGAGAATAGCGCCTCGGACACAACTTCCATGTTTTCGACCCTTGAGACATTCCGTGCATCATTAAAATACCTTCCTACAGCCGACCCACTGAGTAGTATGATTGATTCCATAACAATTAGCGATCATAGTATGATATACGACCAGCTCAATGGCTATTACATGTACTCTATACCACAAGATTACATGGGTTCTGACTTCACTTGTACGATTAACTACAAGAAAGAAACCAATAGCAGCAACATTTTTATTGATGGTGTAGAAGTAGGTAGCGGTAGTACATATACATTCAATGGAATTACCGCAGGTAAAACATACTCACTTAAAGTGACAAACGGGAGTGGAACAACAATATCATCAACTCTCACCTTCACAACTTTACCTATCGTCCAGATATATGGGTCGTTCGGCGATGAATATACTTCTGGAAAAATGCGTGTTTATCAACCTACCAAGAAAGAGCCGGCGCTACTTAATGCAAAAATAAAATGGCGAGGTGGTATCACCGACGGAAGTGACAAGCATAAACGTAACTACAGCATTAACATACAAGACGAGCTTGGAAACAAGTTGGATCAGAAATTTTTCGGACTGAGAAAAGACAACAAATGGATTCTGGAAGCGTGTCAAGTGGACATGAGCCGAGTAAGAAACCGTACGATAACCGACCTATGGAACGATTTCTCACATAAGCCTTATTATTATTCCCAAGAACCGGAAGCTCTCACAGGTACTCGCGGGCAGTTTGTTGAGACATTCCTCAACGACAAGTATGTAGGTGTCTATTGCATGACAGAATGTGTCGACCGAAAACAAATGAAACTTGTAGACTATGATAGCATTGCTCACGTGCAACATGGAATGCTATGGAAATCAAAGGACTGGAGTTATTCTATATTTATGGGTCATAACTCTGACAATACTGTTTATCCGATGAGTTCACCTGCTATGTTTGACAACAATAGCGAATCATGGGACCAATACTACGTACAATACCCTGATTTTGACGACGTGAATCCAACCGATTTCAGCACACTATATAATGCAGTCAACCTGATATGCTCAGGCAGTGATGCTAACGTCACAAAAGAATTCTGTAATTACTTTGACTACCCTCTTCTAATGGATTATTACATATTAATGGAGACAATACTCAGCACTGACAATCACGGTAAAAATATGTTCTTTGCTGTTTATGATAAAGCTGTTGACAAGAAAATTACTTTTGCAATATGGGATCTGGATGCAACTACAGGTCAACGCTGGAGCGATTATTACTACCATTCATCTATCATGTCACCTGAACAGGATTACACGACATACATTATCAACTATGAACATGGCGATTACAACCTTTTTAGACGACTTAAAAACCTAAACATCAACAACTTCAACGATTCAGTAAGATATCGTTACCGCAACTTGCGTAAGACATATCTGTCAACAGACAGTATCATCGCCCGTTTTTCCAAAAATATCAACTTATTGAAAACCAGTGGAGCAGCAGCCAGAGAATCAGCCCGCTGGAGCGGTGATACAGATATAGCGGGATTGACACTCAATTTTGATACAGAACTTGATTTTCTTAAGGATTGGATAACAAGAAGAATGAACTACCTTGACAACACACGTTTTAAAATTTCAGAACTTCCTGACGATCCTATATCGAATGGTATCGTTACAACCCAGTCTGTTACTACCATCAATAGCTATGGATCTTCAATAGTCATCACTACTGACAGATGTGGAAAAATAACAATCTACAACATTGCCGGTCAGGCAGTAAAAAAGGTGAATCTGTCAGAAGGAGTGAATGAAGTTACTGGACTCCCATCTGGAGTGTATATTATAAATGACAAAAGAGTAGTTGTCGGCAAATAACAGTCCTCATTAATAAGTATTGATCAAGGACAGAATTATCAATAAAACTCCCGGGATAAATCATCGTAGAATTTACCTCGGGAGTCTTTGTATCAATGTAGAAGAATAAAAAAGCTCTACTTAAGTGTTATGACCTGAAGAGAATAAGGTTTCATTGTTATTACAGCCGTATTGCCTTCCATATTAATCTGTTCGTTATCAATTTTGAAACGAACATCATCTGGCATACCACTGAACCCCTCAGTAGAAGCTGGCGACAAACCGAGCGACGACAAATCTACTTTCAAGCGTACTGGTACAGGGAGCATATTAACCAACTTCAAATAAATATTACCACTTTTACTATCGTGGACCACACTGGCTGCAAGCCGATAAGCCACTGAGGTATCCGCAGTTATTTTTGATGAGATATATTCATCACCGGAATATTTAGAGAACAGACGTTGTGTTTCATAAGACGGCGTTGTTGATATGTGATTGTTACTGAAATAGATCATATCGGGATTCCAGTTAGTATGACGGTCCTTAGCTAAAAGCGGCGCATAAGAAGTCATGCTGACAACATCAGCATTACGTTCCACATTACAAAGATAAAGAGCCTCTGTCAGAGCTGTTTCCACATTACTCCGTTTCGTAGAAGTAGAAGCAGCATACTCACCCAGATATACTTTAGGAGCATGACGATCATAATTGTCATAATAGTCCTGATTATGCATAAACCATCCCGTACTCTCATAATAATGTTCGTCCACCATATCAATAATATCTTGATGCTTTTTTGCTAAGTCCCATCCCTCCTGATAATCCGACGACCCTTTATGAAACGGTCCAACAGTTCCGCACACCTTTATCTCAGGATATTTCTCTTTCATAGCCTTACAAATCATCATATAGCGTTCCTCGAACACTGTAGATATAAGATCCTCATTACCTATACCTATATAATGGAGATTAAATGATTCAGGATGACCGGCATCGGCACGCATCTTAGCCCATTTGCTAGTAGCAGGATCACCGTTAGCCCATTCTATCAAATCGAGAATATCCTGCACATATCGGGGCATATCGGCCATTGGTATACCCCCCTGCTGACCACCAAACCCACAGGAGTCTGATGCTGAGTTTTGGCAAGGCACTCCAGCCGCTAACACCGGGAGAGGTTCGCAACCCATATCCTCGCAAAACTGAAAGAATTCATAAAATCCCAGTCCCTTCGTCTGATGATAATTCCAGATATTGCGATCTGGGACACGATTCTGAAGCGGTCCAATACTCTCTTTCCAATTATAAATATTATCCAGACCGTCACCGTGCGACAGGCAACCTCCCGGGAATCTCATGAATTTAGGATGAAGCTCTGCAATAGTCTGTGCCAAATCATTACGCAAGCCATTAGAATGACCTTTAAAGGTGGCTTGAGGGAAAAGACTTATCATATCAACCGCCACACGTCCTTTTTGGAGCGGCTCAACCTTCAGCACAGCGTTCTGTGCATCATCCTGTGCAGTAAGAGTAGTAGAAATTCTATTCCAGTTTCTTCCTTTAACCTTAACAGTGGTAGTGGCAATCATCTTACTACCGTCAATCAGTGAAACACGAAAATCCATGGAACTATTGTCAATACATCTCGCGAACATTGAGAAATCATACCTATTAAGATGTTGGATACAGAAACCGTCCCAACCACTGTTTGTCAAAGCGTTCGCATTGAGCACAACATAATGAATATTATTCTTGCTTAAAGGCATAACGGTATCAATAACAATGCTGTCATTTGATGACCAGGAGAACGTCGGTCCCCAATTTCTGTCGTGATGATTCTCGCCCTTAAAATATTCAAAATCACGGTTCTGTACCATCTCCGCGTATAATCCTCCATCGGCGGCATAACTTAAATCTTCAAAAAACACACCAATAAGCTTATCACTGATTTTCTTCGACTCACCTTTATTTATAGTAAGCAAAGTCGGCAGTGGCTGTTTATTAGCCTCGTAATTATCGATTTGTTTTCTGAATTTGTCGCTATCACCTGCCAGTCGTTCTGAATTAACTTCATTTTCAACCTTAATATCAGCCAAATGATTTGTAATAGACAGAACAAAATCTTTGCTCACACACCATTTCTGACCACTTCTAATTTTTCCATCGATAGAAACAGACATGAATTGGGGATTGTATGACGAACCATCCGACATCCGATCATCAGAAAAATGTCTGAAATCTCTTGTTGTCGTAGAACGAATATCTCCATTTTTAGTTTTAAACACCACATCATACGAGTCTTCATTACGGTTGATTACGGGCGACAGACATCCTTGCACACTCATGCGAGGATAATCCTGTGGACGCCAATTCATCAAATCGCCAGTAACAGCGGTAGCAAAACAAGGAGCATAATCATTTACCTGCCATACAGCCATCCATGACTGTTCTGATTCCCTATATAGATAAGGGTTGATCATTCGTTTTTCAGCTCCCCACTGGCCGTAATCACATGTCAACAAAACACCCATCTCGCGCCAGTCGATGCCATTGTCGCTTATAGCCAAATGCAGTCCGTTATGTAAATCCGGCGAATACGTAAAGATATATAATGAGTCGGGTTGATGAGGTTTGGTACCTGTTTTCTTTACCCGGGCATCAACAAAATTGACACAAAAGAATAATGTCACAAAAAAAATGAGTAATCGAAAAATTTTATCTCTCATAATAGTTAAAATAACAAGTGTAAATAGTACACAAAATTACGTATTTTAATTTAGGAAATAGCAGCAATATGGGTTAATGATTATTAATTAGCGTTCAAAAGATATTATTTATGGTATGCATCTGTGCAGTCCTGATGTCAGTTGATTGGATTAAAATTAAAATAGGCGTTACACCTTCCAAATACAGGGATGAAAAATTTGAAAAAGCGGATCTACAGGAAGAAAAATCAATAAATGATGATAATATTGATAAAAAGAAAGCTGAAAATTTGGAAAGTTCAATATTATATTTTATCTTTGCTCCTAAGAAATAATAACATTAGGTCGTATCGGTTAGATTGGGATACTCATCAAATAAAAACGAAAACCGAGATAGCTTCTCTTGTTAATGGCGGGCCACACCTTCGGGTAGCTGAAAAGTCAGTGGATTACAAAGACGGAGAGCTCTCAAATCTTATTAAACTCGGAGTTTTCATCACATCGTCGATACGACCTTTCATTTTTTATAATTATGTTTTCAGGAATAATTGAAGAATTTGCAACCGTTGTCAACATCGACAAAGATCGTGAAAATATCGATTTCACACTCAAATGTTCATTTGTAGACGAACTCAAAATCGACCAAAGTGTCGCTCATAATGGAGTTTGCCTTACTGTGGTCGGTATCAAAGACGGCACTTACACCGTTACAGCTATGAAGGAGACTCTCAACTGTTCAAACTTAGGTTTGCTGAAGATTGGTGATAAGGTGAATGTAGAGCGTTCAATGCTCATGAACGGCCGCCTTGATGGTCATATTGTTCAGGGGCATGTGGACGAAACTGCTATTTGTATCGACAAAAAAGATGCTGACGGAAGTACCTATTTCACATTTAAATACCCCGAAAATATCGAGATGGCCCGCAAAGGATACATGACCGTCGACAAGGGAAGTGTCACAGTCAACGGAGTCTCATTGACTGTCTGCAACCCGTCTGACAGCACTTTCCAGGTGGCGCTCATCCCTTACACGATGACCCACACCAACTTCTGCGACATTGAAATCGGTAAAACAGCAAACATAGAATTTGACATTATCGGCAAGTACATTGCACGTCTTTCTGATTTTAACAATCATTAGACTCGAAATATTATATCGATAAATTAGATTTTAATATCTACAAACCGGCTTTATATATATATTTTATTTCTCCTGTATCTTTTTTGTTCATATTTTTGTACCGTCAAAAAAATACAAACGTATGAGAATAAAAAGAATAAAGGTTTTAATGTGTTGTCTACTTACTGCCAGTTTAGGAATGGCAGAGACACCAAAGCAATGGACATTAAAGGAGTGTATTGATTATGCACTTGCTAATAATATCCAACTCCAGCAAAAGAAAATAACTAAGAGTGAAAGTACGGAAGATGTGAAGCAGGCCAAAGCCGCACTCTTTCCGTCACTTTCTGTCTCGACATCCCAGCAGCTTGGTTACCAACCATTCAGAAATGAGAATCAGAACACGGTGACAAACGGTTATGTGGAAAGTACTGTTAACAAACTATCGTATAGTGGCAGTTACGACATTAACGCCAACTGGACCGTTTGGAACGGCAACAAGAACACCAACACCATCAAACAGCAGCAGATTACAGAACAGCAGGCCGACCTCAGTACTGCTGTAACTGCAAATAGCATTCAGGAAAAGATTACCCAATTGTATGTTCAGATTCTTTACAGTACCGAAGCTATCAAGGTGAATGAATCAGCACTGGAAACTAGCAAGAATAATGCAAAGCGTGGTGAAGATATGGTAAAAGTAGGTCAGCTGGCAAAGGCTGATCTGTCACAGCTCAAAGCCCAGGTTTCCACAGACGAATACAATGTGGTAAATGCCAAAAGTACACTTGCCAACTATAAGTTACAACTCAAACAGCTTCTAGAACTAACTAATGAAGATTTCGATGTTACCATACCTGTGACAACAGACGTACAGGCTCTATCTGAAATACCAACACTAAATGATGTTTACGATGCGGCCGTAACTTCCCGCCCGGAAATTCAGAATGCCTCATTAGGCATCAAGAGCAGTGAACTTGGCATCAGTATTGCTAAAGCGGGTGCACTTCCATCAGTAAGTATTTCCAGCGGCATCGGAGCGAGCACATCCTCTTTATCATCAAGCGGTTGGGGGAAACAGGTAAAGACCAACTTAAACGGTTCGTTAGGCGTCAGCATCAGTGTACCTATATTCGACAACCGTTCTGCAAAGACGGCAGTTAACAAGGCAAAATTGGTAAAACAAAATCAGGAATTAGAACTTCAAAATCAGCAAAAGGAACTTTACAGTACCATAGAGAACTACTGGCTTGAGGCAAACACCAACCAGCAGAAATTCAGGTCAGCCATAAGCAGTGTGGAAAGTGCCCAGGCCAGCTACGACCTGGTGGACGAACAGTTCCGCCTCGGTTTGAAAAACATTGTCGAACTCACCACAGGTAAGACTAATCTGCTCACAGCACAGCAAAACCGCCTGCAGAGCAAGTATACCACGATACTGAACCAGGAGATGCTTAAGTTCTATAAAGGGGAAGGCATTAATTTATAATAAGAAAAAACGATATAATTATGAAGAAGAAAACAATTATTTGGATATGCATCATCGTTGCTGCCATCATAGCAATATGCTGCTGGATGTTCATGGGCTCGTCTAAGAGCTACGAAGTAAAATATGACACTGCAAAAGTGCAACATGCCGACATTGCAAATAGTGTGACAGCAACAGGAACGATTGAACCTGTGACATCAATTGATGTAGGTACTCAAGTTTCAGGTATAGTAAGAAAACTATACGTCGACTACAACAGTGTAGTTAAGAAAGGACAGGTTATTGCAGAACTCGACAAGACCAACCTCATGAGCGAGTTCAATACAACCAAGGCAAACCTTGCCAGTGCTCAAAGCGAGCTCAACTATCAGTCAACAAACTTCAGCAGATATACCACGCTTTATAAGAAAGGGCTAGTGAGTGCCAACGATTATGAAAACGCACTTCTCACCTACCGTAAGGCAAAAGACGCTGTCTCTTCAAACAAAGAGAGTGTACGGAAAGCACAGACAAACCTCGGCTACGCAACGATCACCTCGCCTATAGATGGAGTGATACTCTCTAAAAAAGTTGAGGAGGGACAGACTGTAGCAGCAAGCTTCAGCACTCCTACCCTCTTCACTATCGCTAAAAACGTAACCAACATGCGAGTAATAGCCAATGTTGATGAGGCCGACATAGGCAATGTTAAGACCGGCGAAAGAGTATCGTTCACTGTCGATGCCTATTCTGATGACACCTTCTCAGGCAAAGTCACTCAGGTTCGCCAAGAAGCTACGACCACCAATAATGTTGTCACATATCAAGTGGTCATCAGCGCTCCTAATAACGATATGAAACTGAAACCCGGACTTACAGCCAATGTAACCATCTACACCTTAGAGAAACAAGGTGTGCTCAGTGTACCCAGCAAAGCCCTCCGTTTCGTTCCTACCAAAGAACTTGTAGGCAAGAATGAGAAGACTATTGACTGCGCAGGAAAAAATAAGGTTTGGACCCATGAAAACGGAGTATTCAAAGCTCATGCTGTTAAAATAGGCATCACAGACGGAACAAACACCGAAATACTTAGTGGTATCGAAAATGGTACCACTGTAGTGACTGACATCAATGTAACCAACACCACGCAGGAAGTAAGTGACGATCAAGGTAAAGAGGAGTCAAGTCCTTTTGCGCCTAAACGTCCGGGAAGCGATAAGAAGAGTAAGAGCACAAGCGGAAATAATGCCAAGTCAGGGGCAGCCGCAAATAAGCAGTAACTATGGACGAGAAGAATAAAAACGACAACCACAAAGTTGTAATTGAGCTACAGGATGTGAAACGCAACTTCGTCGTCGGTGATGAGACTGTACATGCCTTACGCGGTGTTTCATTCAAGATTTACGAAGGTGAGTTTGTCACCATCATGGGAAAGTCGGGCTCAGGCAAGTCAACGCTGCTCAACCAGCTCGGTTGCCTCGACACCCCGTCAAGTGGCGAATATCTTCTTGACGGAGTCTCCGTCAGGACAATGAAAAAACCCGAACGTGCCATATTGCGCAATCGTAAGATTGGTTTTGTATTTCAGAGCTACAACCTTCTGGCAAAGACCACAAGTATTGAAAATGTTGAACTTCCTCTTATGTACCGTTCCAATGTCAGCGCCAAAGAGCGTCATGACCATGCTGTCGGAGCCCTTAAGGCTGTTGGACTTGGCGACCGCCTATATCACAAATCCAACCAGATGTCGGGAGGACAGATGCAACGTGTAGCCATTGCCCGTGCACTCGTTAACAATCCTGCCGTAATATTGGCTGATGAGGCGACGGGAAATCTTGACACACGCACCTCTTTTGAGATTCTTGTGCTCTTTCAGAAATTGCATGCCGAAGGCAGAACAATCATATTCGTCACCCATAATGCCGACATAGCTCATTACGCAAGCCGCACGATTACATTGCGTGATGGTAAGGTGTGCAGTGATGTGCAAAACGATAATATATTGTCGGCAGCCGAGGCCCTCGCAACCATTCCACAAAACACAGATGAATAATTATGAATGTAACAAATTTATTTAAGATAGCTTTCCGTGCTATTGCAGCCAACAAGTTGAGATCATTTCTCACCATGCTCGGAATCATCATCGGTGTGGCATCGGTCATCACGATGCTCGCCATCGGACAAGGTTCGAAGAAAAGCATACAGAGCCAGATTGCAGAAATGGGATCCAACATGATTATGATTCAGCCGGGAGCAGACATGCGAGGTGGTGTCCGTCAGGATGCGTCATCGATGGAGACACTCAAACTCACCGACTATCAGTCTATCAAGGACAACTGTAAATATATCAGTGCCATAAGTCCTACGGTAAACAGTTCCGGACAGTTCATCTATGGCAACAACAACACCCCTTCGTCTATTTATGGTGTTATACCAGATTATCTTACCATACGTCAGCTTTCCGTAGAAGACGGCGAGATGTTTACTGATGCCGACATTAAATCAAGTGCCAAAGTATGTATTTTAGGAAAGACAGTAGTCGACAATCTCTTCCCCAACGGTGAGGAACCTGTAGGCAAAATGGTAAGATTCAATTCTATACCGTTCCGTGTAATAGGTGTACTCAAGAGCAAAGGTTACAACTCCATGGGTATGGATCAAGACGATCTGGTTCTGGCTCCCTACACCACAATCATGAAACGTATTCTGGCCATCACCTATATACAGGGAATCAACTGTTCTGCCATTACCGAAGACATGACCGACAATGCTACCGAAGAGATAACCTCTATACTCAGACAGAATCACAAGTTGAAAGACGCCACTGACACCAGTTCTGCCGACGATGATGATTTCACGATCCGTTCTCAGGAAGAGTTGGCTACGATGATGAACTCCACCACCGATCTTATGACGATCCTGCTTGCCTGTATAGCCGGTATTTCACTCCTAGTGGGTGGTATCGGTATTATGAACATCATGTATGTCAGCGTCACCGAGCGCACCAAAGAGATCGGTCTACGTATGAGTGTCGGTGCCAGAGGTGTGGACATTCTGAGTCAGTTTCTTATCGAAGCAATCCTATTAAGTGTAACAGGAGGTATCATCGGAGTACTTTTAGGCGTCGGTGCCTCATACGCTGTCAATATACTCGCAAAATGGCCGATACTTATCCAACCGTGGAGTGTGCTTCTCAGTTTCATCGTATGTACCGCTACAGGTGTGTTTTTCGGATGGTATCCTGCAAAGAAGGCTGCACAGTTAGACCCGATAGAAGCTATCAGATATGAATAAGAATACAACAATAGTAGGAATTCATATAGTGTGCTGGGCATTTATATTTCTATCGCCACTGATGTTTGCCAATAGAGCTGATGGTTTTGCCTGGTCAGAGTTTTTGCATGGGATTATCATGCCGACAACACTATGCATTGCCTTCTACGTCAATTATCTGTATCTTACCCCCAGGTTACTCATAAAAGAAAAAAATAATAACGAATTTTTCATCTTCAACACCCTCATCATTGTGGGATTTTCATTGTTTCTGCATTATTTTATGGGGTCTTTTCAGCCCATCAAACATTTTCCAAACAGAGAAACGCCTCCACCCGAACTCTTCTTCATGATACGTGACGCTTTTACACTCGTCTTGACAGCGGGTATATCCACCTCCATAAGACTATCTATCCAATGGGGAAATTCCGAGAAAGCCAGAAAGGAAGCTGAAATTGAAAAAACCGAAGCTGAGCTGAGAAATCTGCGCAGTCAGATAAATCCTCATTTCCTTCTTAATACTTTAAACAATATATACGCCCTTATTGCGTTTAATAGTGAAAAGGCACAATCGGCAGTGTTAGAACTAAGTAAAATGTTACGCCACATTCTATACGATAACGAACAGCCGACTGTAAACCTGTCAGAGGAGGTGAAATTTATCAGCAATTACATTAACCTGATGAAGATACGCCTGCAGGACAATGTGAATGTTCTTGTAAACATCAATATTCCTGACCCTTGCACCAAACAAATTGCACCTCTTATATTCATATCTCTGATAGAGAATGCCTTCAAGCATGGAGTAAGCGCCACAATGCCGAGCTTTATTAAGATAGACATCAGTGCAGGCAGTTCAAATATTATATGCTCCATTGAAAACAGCAACTATCCCAAGCCACACAGCGACAAAAGTGGTCACGGCATCGGTCTGGAACAGGTGGAAAAGAGACTCGAATTATCCTACAAAGACCACTACAAATGGGAAAAAGGAATAAGCGAAGATAAAAAAACATATTCATCTAAAATAATTATTTATGATACTTAATTGTGCAATCGTTGACGATGAACCGTTAGCCGCAGACTTACTTACGAGTTATGTAGCTAAAACACCGTTTCTTAACTTGATTGGCACCTATAACAGTGCCGTGTCTGCCATGAAGGATATCCGTGAAAATCAGATTGATCTCATATTCCTTGACATCCAGATGCCAGAACTTAGCGGAATAGAATTCGCGAAGATTCTTCCGAAAGATACTAGGGTGATCTTTACTACTGCATTCAACCAGTATGCCCTTGAAAGTTATAAGGTTGACGCTATCGACTATCTGCTCAAACCAATTAGTTACGATGATTTCCTAGTTGCGACTAACAAGGCCATGGACTGGTTTTCAGTGGTACGTAAACAGAATGTATATATGAAGGATCGTTTTATGTTTGTGAAGAGCGACTACAAGCTCGTTCAGGTCAAGTTAGACGATATTTTATATATAGAAGGAATGAAAGACTACGTGAGATTCTATGTTGAAGATTTCCCCAAACCCATTATGTCACTTATGAATATGAAGAAAATTGAGGATTATCTGCCAACCAATGAATTCAAACGTATTCACCGTTCATACATTGTAAACATGAAAAAGGTGAAGATAATAGACCGTTGCCGCCTCGTTTTCGGTGATAGCTATCTGCCTATATCAGAAAGTTATAAAGATGATATTCAAAAGTACATTGATCTTCACACCCTGATGTGAAACGATGATCAATTCATCTTAAAGTAGGAGAAACCATATCGGTTCTCCTACTTTTTTTATATAATATTATAAGAGCATCCAGATGAATAAGAAATAAATTTACATGGCATTTTTTACTAAAAATCTCCACATGGAATTTTATAAATTATAATCGCACATCGCACATTTTTCTTTGAGACGCTTATAGATAAAGGGTTTCAAGCATGTGCGATTATATGTGCGATTATGTGTTGTTTTATATCATTCAGAGCTTATTTTTGCCATAATTCAAAGATTTCGAACAAGTTTTTTACTAATCCAGTATAATCTCAAAGTTGAATGAGCATCTTTTATATTTACAAATCAAGCTAATTAAGGAACAAAATCAATCCGATTCATTAAGTAAATCAGACTGATTTGTTTAATAAATCAGTCCGAAAAGTGAGACCCGAGCTAGACTTTCGTTAACCTATCTGCCATCTCTTAAAAGCAATAACGCTTCTATTCAAATGTGCGATTTAAAAACCAAATCGCACATCAATCGCACATGACTTAATCGACTAAAAACCAACTAATTAGATATCGATGTGTGTTGTTTAACCAACTTTATATCATATTCTGAGTTCAACTTGCTGTAGCGTGTTAAAAAAACTAAAAGCCAAATAAAGATACATTATCCAGTAAGAAAATGTATATCTTTGCATAAGAGCAAACATTCAACCGCAATGGCTGATACGTCATTATACTAACTAACAAGAAGACATGAAAAAATATCTATTATCCAATATAATTATCTTACTTATATTTCTTTTGTTTATATCTTGCACAGGTGATGTACACTACACTCCATCCATGCGCAGGGCAGAACTGATCATGGATACAGTACCTGACAGTGCCAGAATCTTGCTATTCAAAGATAGTAGCATCATAAGAAAAGAGAATAAGTCTACGCGTATGTATTATGATATGCTCCTGACTCTGGCAAAAGACAAATGTTATATTCCACACACATCAGACTCGATCATGTTGAAAGTAGCTGATTATTATCAATATCATGGAACTCCACGTCAGAAATTCATGTCATATTATCTTTTGGGCAGAATCTACACTGATATGAATCTTACAGCCGATGCCTTTGATTATTATAACAAAGCATTGAGCGTAAAAGATATCGACAGTTCTTTTATCTATGTGGCCAGAGCTAATAATCAGATAGGGCATTTGTATATGTATCAAGATATGTATCAGAGAGCCTTGCCTTACTTTTATTCCACTTACAAATATGCCGTGGCAGCTAAAGATACTTCTGTGATGGTTTTTGCCCTTAGAGATATAGGGAGAGTCTATGATGAATTGAATGATGCTAAGAGAAGTATATCATATTATGAGAGATCAGTAAATCTGTTGGAAAAATCAAAACTTTACAGGCTTGAACAACATATATATCCAGAAGTTGCCACCATTTATTTAAAGGATAAGAATTATAATAAGGCCGAGCTTTATTTTCATAAATCTTTATCATCTATTTCTAATGAGGAAAAATCTACTATATATTATATTGGTGGAAGAATCTTCGAATTTAAAAATGAGATTGATATGGCCATAACATATTATAAAATGAGTATAGCAAGTACAGGAATGAACATATACTCGAAAAAAGATGCGGCATCTTCATTAAACTGCATTTACACGCGAAAAAAAATGTATAGCGATGCATGTATGTATGCAGATAGTTGTCAGCTCTATACTGATTCCATAAGACATTTTATCTTGTCTCAAAATAAAAATCTGGTTCTTTCCCAAAAGAATAAGATCACAATAGAAACAGAAAATAATAAATTGCGCACGAATAAATACATCTTAATAATTTTTATTATTCTTATTATTGCTATTATGGGATTTCCCATAACCAGAATTCGTAGAACGATAAAGCAAAAGAACGAAAGATTTAAGAAAGTAACACTTGCCTTAAAACTTGACGAACAATCGTCTCAAGAAGAGATCATACGGAGAATTAATGAAACTAATACACAACTGAATCTAGCCCGAAAGATGAGTGATGAAACAAGAGAAAAGAATCTTTTGATTGATAAAAACAGTGAATCATTAAAACTTACGCAGATAAGGAAGCAAAAAGATAGCCAAAACTTAATGATAGAATTATTTACTGATTCTGAAACTTACAAAATGTTAAGAGAAAAAGGATTCTCATTTAAAAGTGATATACATATTACGAAAAATGAATGGGACTTTATTTATGACTTTCTAAATAGAAATTGTGATTCTTTTGTTAAAGAATTGCTGTCATTCTATTCTAGCATTAGCGAAAAAGAATTGCATGTATGTTGCCTTATCAAACTGTCATTTACGAATGCGCAGATTTCAAATATTTTAAATCAATCACAACAGGCGACATCGGCCATCCGTAAACGTCTTTATGAAAAAATGTTTAATAAAAAAGAATCACCGGATAAACTAGATCATTTTATAAAGACCTTTCCTGATGTAATAAAGGAAAAATAAGCATTTGTTGTGTGTTTGTTGAGTGATTTTTCATCTTGTTGAGAATTTGCGTATTCTAATTTTAGTTATTTCTAATATATAATACCTATTTTTGCATAAAATAAACTAAAATTATATAGTATGAAACGTATTTTCTTTATTTCGATTCTATTAGTGAGTGCAATTTTGATGCCCATTATAAAGGCATCTGCTGAAGGGCCAACACCCAAAACCCCAGTTGATACTAAAAGTAATTGGGGAGGAGGGACACGCTCAATATCGTCAGTGCCAGAATTATACCAAAATGGTGATACAATTTTCATTGATTCAGAATACACTTTATATAATGTAAATATTACTATTACTGATAATAATAATGAAACTATTCAGTCTGAAAATATTACAGTAATCGGTGGTCAAGAATATCCATACATTGTTGATATTGTAGGAGGTACTTATAAGATAACTTTGACTCAAGGAAGTAAATCTCTATATGGATATTTCACTATCGAATAAAGATTATAGATTTTAATTTCTATCATGAATAAGCATATCATATTGAGTGTGTTTGTCATGCTGTCTGTATGCATGGTGCAGGCGCAACAATCATCAGATAAATGGCGTAATGTCCAGCAGCAAGTGCTGGCTCATTACCAGAAAGGTGATACCCTGAAACTGAAAGCAGCCCGTTTCCTTTTAAAAAACATGCCATACCATTTTACAATGAAAGGTGCGACACTTGATAAGTATTACCAAGAGATAGCACAAATAAACCAGAAATATAAATACCCTGACTGTATAGACCAATTTAATATGCTCTATAATACACTGGGAGATCCCAATAAAGATCTTGTAAAGATCTCCGATACTGAAGAGATTTCTGCCGAGTCATTAATCGAAAATATAGATTTGTCATTCGAAGAATGGAAAAATGGAAATTGGGCGAGACACTTATCTTTTGATGATTTTTGTGAGTATCTGTTGCCTTATCGTGTAGGTGATGAAAATTTCGAAGAATGGCGTGAAGAATTGTGTAAACAATATAAACCACGTATTGAATGGATAAAAGTCGAATACGATAAATGTTATTCTGCATATTGGGCCGCATTGTATATGAATGACCAGATAAAGAATTTAAAGTTTAATATATATGCAGTTCTTCCTAATTCACAGGTAGAAAACCCACTCATGATTCTTAAGAATATGCGTATGGGAGAGTGTAATGATTACGCAAAGCTTACTGCATATATAATGAGAGCTAGTGGAATTCCGGTAGGTATTGATTTCACACCTCAATGGCCATTTCGTTCAAGTGGGCATTATTGGAATGTATTACTGGACAATTCCGGTAAGATTGTCCCATTTATGGGTGGGGAGAGTAATCCAGGATATCCATGTAAGGCGGGTTATACAATGGCTAAAGTGTACAGAAAAACATTTGCATACCAACTGCAGAGCCTTTTCGCTTTAAATCAGAAAACAAATGAAGAGGTGCCACCGACTTTCAATACTCCTTTTATAAAAGATGTGACGCAGGAATATCTTAATGGGGTAACCTTAAATGTTGATTTAAGTGCCATGCATCACCGTAAGAAGAACTTTATATATCTATCTGTTTTTGATAATCAGAATTGGATACCAATATCTTATGCTCCATTTACGAAAGACGGAAAAGCAGAATTTGAGAAAATGGGACGTGGTATAGTATATTTACCCACTTATTGGGGAACTAATGGTGCAGTTGCTGCAGATAATCCTATTGAAGTTAAGGCAGATGGAACCATACATCGTCTGATTCCCAATAAACATAAAACGCAAACAATTACCATGAATAGAAAGTTTCCTGTATTTGGAGGAGTTTTGTGGTATAGTACAAGAATGATTAATGGTTATTTCGAAGCATCAAATTCGGCCGACTTTATTGGAGCAGTTAAATGTGCAACGATAAAACAAGATCCGCTGATGAGATATGATTCTGTGAAAATAGAAGTAAAAGATAAATTCCGTTACTGGCGTTATGTTTCGCCTGATAAAGGATATTGTAATGTCGCTGAAGTTGTCTTTCTTAATCAAGGCAAGGAGTTACAGTATAAACAGATCATAAGTAATGGCGATTCTGCCAAAGAGCATTATGCTCAGCAAGCTTTTGATCGTGATGCTTTAACTTTCTATGAGAGTAAAGCTGCAACAGGTGGATGGGTTGGTGTAGATATGGGAAAACCTGTATGTATTGATCAGATAACATATTTGCCACGCAATGACGATAACAATGTATCACCAGGTCAGATTTATCAATTAGATTATTACGATAATGGTAAAAATAAACCTATCGGTACAGTTACAGCAACAAGTTATAGTGTGACATTTAGAGATGTGCCTACAAATGCTCTTTATATACTTCATGACTTGACAAGAGGTCAGGAAGAGAGAATTTTTACTTATGATAATGGAGAAACAATTTGGTATTAATAATAACTTAAAAAACAAAAAATTATGAAGATTTTAAAAAAGAAATTATTTTATTTTTGCATGTTTGTATGTATCAGTTCCTTATTTGGATGTAATAATGATGATACATATAATTCTGAGACTGGAAATATTGCAAATTTAAGATCAAAAATGATTGAAATGGCAGAAGACTATGGTCTTGATAACGTCGAGGTAAATGATTCTTTCTTATATGCGAATCCTAATCTTAAGGATGAGGAGATATTGAATTACATTAAAGAGATAGCCTCGATAAAAGGCACATATAACCTTCAAGAAGGCATAAAGGGCAGTTTTGCAGGTAAGAATCTTAAGAAACTAAGTAAAATGAAGAGAGCTGCATCTTGGTCACCAGAAGTATCTAGTGGAACTGCTGAAGGTGAAGGTTCTTCATATAATAAAGATATTAGCATATCATTAAGTTATTCTTATAACACAATGGCTAATTCTTATGTACGTTTTTTAAATGCATCCGTAGAAACTAACATTAATGGTCCAGTAGGTTTGGAATGCAAACATTTTGAATATACTTTTATTGGATTGATACCATCATTTACTTTTTCTGCGATTCTTTGTTATCCGAACAATCCTTATAAGTTTTATGTTAGTGGTGATTATAGTGCGACAACCCAGCGCTTAAGTGTGAATGTGGCGCCATAAAATACAAATGCATGCGATTAAAAGTTGGACTGATTTTCTTTCTTTGTGTTGTTTTTGCAGAATCTCAAGAAAACATCAAGGATAAACTTGGTCATTATGCTGATCATTATGCGAAGTTCAACAGTGACTATCCGCAGGAACGTGTGTATCTGCATTTTGATAATACAAGTTATTATAAAGGCGAGCATATCTGGTACAAGGCAAATGTGGTGCGTGGAGATAACCTCCACGCCACTCCTCTGAGCCGTATTCTTTACGTAGAGTTAGTTTCACCGATAGGATATCCTATTGAAACCCAGAAACTGATTATTGAAAACGGTCAGGCCCATGGCAGTTTCCTGCTGAAGGATACACTGAATGCAGGCTTCTATGAAGTGCGTGCATACACCTCATGGATGCTCAACTTCACCCCCGGTGATCACCACGGGTGGTCAATCTTTGTCAATAAGGAGATGAGAGACAAATACGGTGATCGTTTTCAGAACTTCCTAAAAGGCAATGCGGGCATCTTCAGCAGGGTATTCCCTGTTTATGACAAGGCAGATAACGGGAAATACGGATTGAAGACAATGATTCAACCCCCTAAGACAACGTCCGACCTGACAGAGACGCCGGCCGACAAGCTGAAAGTGTCGTTTTATCCTGAGAGCGGAAACCTTGTGGCCGGTGTCTCCACCCGGGTTGCCTTTGAAGCCCGTGATGTGAATGGCAAGTTTGTCAATGTGAGCGGTGCGATGGTTCAGCATGGCGACACCATCGGTCAGTTCCGCAGCCTGTATTCGGGCCGGGGCCTATTCATCGCCGTTCCTGACAGTGATGATGAAAGAAACGATCTTGTAAAAGGATTGAAACTGAAGATCCGTTATAATGGTGAGAATTATACCTTCAGTCTTCCGAAAGCTGAGCGTAAGGGTTATGTGGTAAATGTGGACAACAGTCATAGTAATGTCAGATTCTCCGTTTCCAGAAACGATAAGACCAAGGGGGCGATGCTGGGACTAGTGATAGCCTGCCGTGGCCATG
>Ga0302287_10000437_pt1 | contig 21254 bp, 20 predicted proteins | sample III_Fen_E2_4_FD_200452 | JGI IMG/M metagenome (GOLD analysis project Ga0302287, IMG submission 200452) | Peat permafrost microbial communities from Stordalen Mire near Abisko, Sweden - III_Fen_E2_4 | ecosystem: Environmental > Terrestrial > Soil > Wetlands > Permafrost | place: Sweden: Abisko...
TCAGATCTCAATTCAGAGGAGTGAGAGATATTCCTTTCTTCCTTTTTAGACTATCAAAAATATATGCTTAAATTTCATTCCCCACAACTTTTTGACTTGATCCGTTATTTGGCTTTTGGGGGGCTTTAGATTGTCTGGGATAGACAATAAAAAATCCCGTAAAACCTTGATTTTACGGGATTTGTCTAAGCTTTTCTACCTATTGTCTTTGGTAGTCAGCGGAGAGAGAGGGATTCAAACCCCCGGTACCTTGCAGTACGGCGGTTTTCAAGACCGCTGCAATCGATCACTCTGCCATCTCTCCAGGGATCGTCTTATTTTCGTAAGGCGGTGCAAAGATACGTCTTTTTCCGAAACTACCAAATAAGGAAAGTACTTTTAATTTTCAATTTTTCAATTCTCAATTTACAATCAAAGCAAAAGTAGAATAACGTAATTGTATATCAATAAATTGAATTTAAAAAACGGATTAAACAGTTTTCAAATATTCTACTACATTTTTTTCCATGCGGGCTGAAATGTCGGCTATATCGGCTTTATTGAAACTTTCGCCCGAAATATTTTCGAATAATTCGATATATCGTTCGCTGATTCCGGCTACAATTTCAGGGGTCATTTCTGGCACTTGTTGCCCGTCTTTACCCTGGAAACCATTTTCCATTAACCATTCACGAACAAATTCTTTCGAAAGTTGTTTTTGTGCTTCTCCTTTGTCGAAAAGTTCCTGATAGCTGTCAGCATAGAAATAGCGTGACGAGTCAGGTGTATGGATTTCGTCAATCAGGTAGATTTTACCGTCGCGACGACCGAATTCATATTTTGTATCAACCAGAATCAAACCGCGTTTAGCCGCAATTTCAGTTCCACGAAGGAAAAGTTCCATCGTATATTTTTCCAGCATTTCATATTCTTCAACCGAAATAAGTCCCTGAGTCAGGATTTCTTCGCGGGTTATATCCTCATCATGACGTCCTAGTTCAGCCTTAGTAGTAGGAGTGATGATTGGTTGCGGAAAGCGTTGGTTCTCGCGCATGCCGTCAGGGATTTTCACTCCACAAATTTCACGCACGCCACTTTTATAAGTTCTCCATGCACTTCCGCATAAATAACCGCGTACAATCATTTCTACGGGGTATCCTTCGCAACGAAGACCTATAGTTACCATTGGATCCGGACTAGCCAGTTTCCAGTTTGGAACAATATCAGCCGTTGCGTCAAGGAACTTAGCTGCAATTTGGTTTAACATTTGTCCTTTGTAAGGAATTCCTTTTGGTAAAACCACGTCGAAAGCCGAAATACGGTCGGTAGCAACCATTACCAGAAGGTCGTTTTTTACTGTATATACATCACGTACTTTGCCGTGATACACGTTTGTCTGTCCATCAAAATGGAAATCGGTGTTAGTTAAAGCGTTCATATTATTGTTTATGATTTGTTTTTATATAATTGTTTCTGATATAACGTATTGATATTATTGAGAATAAAATTAAAATGAGGAAGAATGGCCAAACCATTAAGTAAATTTTAATTCTATTCATTAATGTGTTTTTTTCTGGGTTTTTAATAATAGTATATATTTTACATCCCTCTATTAATTTTGTGTTTAAATGATTGTTATCTAGTGTTTTTATCCAATAGATGGCTTGTTGTTTCTCAATCTTATTTAAACTTCTATGGAAATACCAAAACCCATTGTCGTAAAAACAATAACAAGATTTGAAAGAATCTTTTTGACAAATATCTATAATCTTGATAATAAAAGAGTAAGGAGTATTATCTTTTATATTTATATGTAATCCAACTTTTATATCTTTATTCTTGAATATTTTTATTACATGACTGTTAAATGAGTCTAAAACTCTGTAGTTATTTGCAATATCTCCATTCAATTCAAAGTCCACATAATTTCTTTTATTCTCAGGAAGAGAAAGTGAAGTTGTATCAAATCGAAAATTATTAGTATAAATTTGATTTGGAATATATCTCTTAGGTGAACTTAATTCGACACACCTTTCTTCTATCTTATATTTATTCAAATACCAAACACACAATGCAGGCAATAAAATCAGACTTATCATGCCTGGAATATAATTTATCTTGCGGTTTTTCATTGTGTCGAACTCTTTTATTTTAGAAGAATGATGTTATGACTTCTTCAAAATCAAAACTTCTTATTTCTCAGGTTCCTTTTCTCCTTTAGGAGTTAGGGGTTCTTTAGCTCTTTTTTCATACGCTTCCACTATTCGTTGAACGAGTTTGTGTCGTACAATGTCTTTAACGTCAAATTCAACTTTGGCAATTCCTTTCACGTTTTTCAGTACTTCCAATGCGTCAATTAAACCTGATTTTTGAGCGTATGGTAAATCTATTTGGGTCATATCACCCGTTACTATCATTTTAGCATTTAGCCCCATGCGTGTAAGGAACATCTTGATTTGCATGGTGGTGGAGTTTTGCGCTTCATCCAGAATAACCACTGCATCGCTTAGCGTTCGTCCACGCATAAAAGCCAGCGGAGCAATCTGAATTGTACCGTTTTCCAAATATTCTTTAAGTTTAAGCGGCGTAATCATATCCTGCAAAGCGTCGTAAAGCGGTTGCAGGTATGGATCAATTTTTTCCTTCATATCGCCGGGAAGGAAACCCAGCTTTTCACCGGCTTCTACAGCAGGGCGGCTAAGGATAATCTTCTTCACTTCACGGTTTTTCAAAGAACGAACAGCCAATGCAATGGCAGTGTAAGTTTTACCCGAACCTGCCGGACCAATGGCAAATAAAAGGTCGTTTGTTTCGAAATCTTTGACCAGCTTTTGCTGGTTGGCGGTACGGGCCATAATGGATTTTCCGTTTACTCCATGGAGAATCAGGTTTTCAAATTTGATTTCAACAGGTTCACTTCCTTTAATAATTTCGATAATATTATCTTCAGAAAGTGTATTGTTGTCGATGCAATAACGTTCTAACTTTTCAATGATTGAATACAGATTATTTATGTCACCTTCGTTTCCGGCTAACTTAATAATATTTCCTCTTGCAGAAAATCGAACATTGGGATGTAAGTTTTTTATTAAATGGACATTGTTATTGTTTATTCCATAAAAAACAGTTGTATCTGTAAGTTCGGAAAGTTCGAAGATTTTTTCAATCATAGATTCTAATTTTAGCAGTAAGCTGTAAGCCGTAAGCAACAAGCTGTTTGACAACTTACTGCTTACTACTTACCGCTGATTGTTAGTCAGCAAACAATGGGAATTTTTCCATGGTTTTGTTTACCCGTTCGCGAACAGATTTAAGTACTTCTTCGTTTTCAACGTTTGAAAGAACAGTTTCGATCATTTCAGCAATTTCAACCATCAAATCTTCTTTTGCTCCACGAGTAGTGATAGCTGGTGTTCCAAGGCGGATACCTGAAGTTTGGAAAGCTGAACGACTATCGAACGGAACCATGTTCTTGTTCACCGTGATGTCGGCTTGTACCAATGCTTTTTCAGCTACTTTACCTGTCAATTCCGGGAATTTGGAACGCAAGTCAACCAGCATAGAGTGATTATCAGTTCCACCCGAAACGATAGTAAATCCACGAGCAATTAATGCATTCGCCAAAGCAGCAGCATTCTTTTTCACTTGTGCTTGATACACTTTGTATTCTGGCTGAAGGCACTCTCCAAATGAAACAGCTTTAGCAGCAATTACGTGTTCCAGCGGACCGCCCTGAATGCCTGGGAATACTGCAGAGTCGAGTAGGGCAGACATCATTTTTATTTCGCCTTTCGGAGTCGTTTTCCCCCAAGGATTTGGAAAGTCTTTTCCCAGCAGAATGATACCACCACGAGGTCCGCGAAGGGTTTTATGAGTTGTAGAAGTTACGATGTGAGCCCATTTCAATGGATTTTCCAACAATCCGGCAGCAATTAATCCTGCAGGGTGAGCCATGTCGATCATCAACAAAGCACCTACCTTGTCAGCAATTTCGCGCATACGTTTGTAATCCCATTCGCGTGAATAAGCAGATCCACCGCCAACGATAACTTTAGGCTTTTCGCGCAGTGCTACTTCTTCCATTTGATCGTAATCAACGAGTCCGGTTTCTTGTTTTACGTTGTATTCGCATGGTTTATACAGGATACCTGAGCTGTTTACCAACGAACCGTGCGACAGGTGACCACCGTGCGACAAGTTGAGTCCCAGAAATTTATCGCCGGGGTTCAGACAAGCTAAAAATACGGCCGCATTAGCTTGTGCACCAGAGTGAGGTTGAACGTTTGCCCATTCGGCACCAAAAATTTCCTTTAAACGGTCGATTGCAATTTGTTCGCTTTCGTCTACTACTTCGCAACCGCCATAATAGCGTTTACCCGGGTAACCTTCGGCGTATTTGTTGGTTAACACGGAACCCATAGCTTCCATAACTTGTTCGCTTACAAAGTTTTCTGAAGCAATCAATTCAATTCCTTTCAACTGACGCTGTTTCTCGCGTGCAATGATGTCAAAAATCACTTGGTCTCTTTTCATTTCGTTTTTTGTCTAAGGTCTAAAGTCTATAGTCAAAGGTCTATAGCCGATAGACAAATTATAATCAATTTTATTTATTTCGTTTTAATTTCGGACAAATCGCGACTTGTCCCGACGCATATTATTCGTTTAATAATTTCTGAAATCGTTCGATAAATTTTCCTACATGAAAACCATCCATTAAGGCGTGATTAGCATGAATATCCACCGGCATCCACATTTTATCACCATCACGCGTAACTTTACCGAATGTGATTTTAGGAATACTGCGTCCGACGCTTAATATCCGGGCATGATTTACCGATGTAAAATCAGCCCACGGAAGCGTTGAATAATGAATAATATTCTCACCCGAAGGTTGAAATTTCAATCCGCGTTCGGCTTTCACCCGTTCCACCTCTGTGGTTGCTTGTTTCATAAACACGGCAATATCTTCGTTGTAGGGCATATAACCACAACCGTACGTTTCATCTTCACGAAAAATGGTTGGTCCGGCACCGACACTATCGTAACAATACACTTTATCGTCTTCGATACGGTAACGGAATTCTTCTATTTCGTTCGCCACTTTCAGCGACAAATATAAATAATAGTTTGAAAACGAATAACCTGATTCCTTTGCTTTTTTATAAGCTGCCGAACATTCAACTTTTACAGTAATGCCAAAAAGCGGCTCGTCGAAGTTTTTAAAAACTTCGAAATGCTCGTGGCGTTTCCAGATTGAAAGGTCTATTTCGTGTTTCATTTTAAATAGTTACAAGTAAATAGTTACGAGTTACAAGTTTGTTTATCTGATCAATACTTATTATCGTCGGCTATTCCGATTTATCACGTTCAAAGGTCACAGAATTCAGATTCGCTTTCAGTTGAGGATCTGCCCTGAAGCACACCTTTTTTGCTCTAACCCGATGGGGTGTGCAATCTTCGACCCGATCAAATCCGTCGCTCGAAACCGACAGGGTGAAAAGCCCCAGATCTTCGAGCCGCACGCTATATCCCAAGTGCAGATATTTCTCAATCAGGGCAGACAATCCGATAAGCGTTGAACGTACATCACCTTCCGATAGTGCACTCATGCCAGCCAGTTCTTTTGCCAATGCTTTGGTGCCAACTTCTCCCGAATAAACCGGTACTGCATGATACTTAGCACTTTTATCGCCCAGACCACTTCGTTTTGTTTTTACTCTGTATTGAAATCCCATATTCGTATTGATTTAATTTGTTTTCTAAACGCTTGCAACTTTATATGCAATCAAGAATAAAATTATTCTAATGTATATCTAATGATGCTTTAGATATATATCAAATCAATGCTCAGATGTACATTATATATGTGTTTCGATATATATCAATGCTAATCTCTATACTTACCCGGTTTAATTTTGTTCGGCTCCGGTTTAATCTTTCTTCAATACTCAACTCAGATTAAATGCATTGAGCATTATTTTTTCTTCTTTACTGTCCAGCCAAACTTTCCTATTTCTTCTCCCAGTTTGTAATAATGCCCATGTGAATAGGCTATTAATTTGGCAGCACCTAAGTTGAAAGTATCTGTTTTCGGATCTATATACTTCGAATCAGCCTGAACGTTAACCACATCTGCAATAAACATATCATGCGAACCAAGCTTTACAATTTCTTTTACCCTACATTCAATGCTCAATGGCGACTCTTTAATAATGGGAGCAGATACTAACTCCGATTTTGCCGGCGTAAGCTTCATTTCTTCAAACTTATTAAAGTCTTTTCCACTTTTAACACCACACCAATCGGTAGCAAAAGCCATATCCTCGTTGGTCAGGTTGATTACAAACTCACCATTGCGTTTGATGATATCGTAAGAATGTCGCTCCGGACGAACTGAGATATAACACATGGGTGGATTGGTGCAAATAGTGCCAACCCAGCTGATTGTGAGTAAATTGTATTCTTCGGGAGTACTTCCGCACGAAATTAAAACGGCAGGAAGCGGATAAATCAACGTTCCCGGTTTCCACGAAACATGTCCTTTTCCTGCGTCACTTTCTACAGAAAGATTCGTATCAGTATTTTTTTTCATAAATCCGATTTATTTGATTTTCACTTCGTCACGTCTTACCTCGCGTTCGCAATAATGACATTTCAACATAATATCTCCATCATTGTTCAGTACATGAAAACGAGTGGTTACCGGTTGATGATTCGTGATACAATTAGGATTGGCACATTGCACAATTTCCCGAATCTCTTCGGGTAAACTCAACGGACGTTTTTCCACTACCAGATAATCCTTGATAATATTAATTTTGGCGTTGGGAGCAATCAATGCAATTTTATTTGTTTCGTCCTCGGCAAATGCACGGTCTGAAATTTTCACCAATCCTTTAGATCCTATTTTTGCACTCTCGAGGTTATTTGCCAATGTAATCTGGTTCAGAGAATCCTCCAAATGCAATATTGAAACTACTTTGAATAATTTATCTGAAGGTATATGATCGATAACGGTACCGTTACAAAGTGCGGCAACTTTTAATTTTTTTTCCATAATATTTAAATGTGCCAATGTGCCAAAATGCTAATTTGACAATTATAGTTTTGATGAATTGGTTTTTGCTGAATGAATAATACTATTAATTATCTTCTGAATTTCTTTAACTTGTACCAATAAATTCTCTTCAAATGGATAACTATCAGAGTATTTACATAGTAATAACCAATATTCAGTTTCTTCTGCTTCTTTAGCAGAAATTTTAAATTTATGAATAAAATCTGCTTTACTTTCTGAATTTTGTGCTTCCCGGATATTTGCACCCACTGAAGTCCCGCACCGTAACAGTTGATTTGCTATTGCAAATTTTCTTTTCTCTTCAAGTTTCTCTGTATATGAAATAATTTTCAATGAAAAACTAAAAGTCAAATCAACAATTCTATTGCCAGTTATTGGAATATCCATATTATTTATTTCCTTTCTTTCATTAGCAAATTGGCATATCATCACATTGGCAAATTGTCTAAAACTTTGCTCATTATCGCCTGGCGCACATACAAACCATTTTGAGCCTGACGAAAGTAGTAAGCCTTTTCGTTACTATCCACATCGGGATCAATTTCGGAGACGCGTGGCAGTGGGTGAAGTATGCGCAAATTCGGTTTGGTGTTTTCAAGCATGGAATTTTTAAGTGTGTATACGTTTTTCACCCGTTCGTATTCCATTAAGTCCTGGAATCGTTCCTTCTGAACCCGTGTCATATAAAGAATATCGGCATCGTTGAAGTTATCAGTCAGTTCAGAAACTTCGGTGAATGGAATATTATTCTTCTGGCAAAAGACTTTGTATTCATCAGGCATTTTCAATTCATCAGGTGCAATAAACTTGAAAGTGGGGTGAAAGTGTGACATGGCCATGATCAGCGAATGCACTGTGCGTCCGTATTTCAAATCGCCCACCAGGCAAATGGTCTGGTTCTCGAGTGTACCTTGTGTTTTAAGGATCGAATACAAATCAAGTAAAGTCTGGGATGGATGTTGGTTGGATCCGTCGCCTGCATTGACAATTGGAACCGGTGAAACTTCGGCAGCATAGCGGGCAGCACCTTCGAGCGGATGGCGCATAACAATGGCATCGGCATAGCAACTCACCATATGAATGGTGTCGTTCAACGTTTCCCCTTTCGATGAACTACTGGTGGCAGCATCCGAGAATCCTATTATTGAACCTCCAAGGCGTACAACTGCTGTTTCAAAACTGAGTCGTGTGCGGGTAGATGGTTCGAAAAACAGGGTGGCAATCACTTTTCCATCCAATGTTCTTCGGTTCGGATTGGCTTCAAAATCGGCTGCCGAATCGAGAATAGCCAGAATTTCTTCTTTGCTGTAATCGGCAATTGATACTAAACTGTTGTTGCTCATAATGTAAACGACCCCGAACCCCTAAAGGGGCTTAAAGACCAAGTTTTTAAAGGTTATTTTATTTCAATCAACTATATTAATTCGCAAATAAGTTTAGAAATACCCTATTTACTTCCCCGCTAAGGGATACGAATTTTATAAAGAAAAAAAACCAACACAAATCTTATGCAGATTTATATTGGTTTCTTTTGAATTTCTTAGGGGCAACTTTTCCACGCAACTGTTTTGCTGTGAGCTGCTTTGTTCGAAAAAATATTTAAAGTTTCTCGTTTCCATTTGTGATTGCAAAGATAGTGGAAATTTTGGGAAAATGAAAGAGAAATATAATGTTTTGTTGTTGATTAATTTTCAATTGATAAGCCAACAATTTTTTCGAATTTTGATTTCAATAACTCCACTTCTTTAAGGCGAACCGATAACTTCAAATTGCAGTTGTTTTCGTAGCCTTGGGACAAAATCTGAACATTAGTATCTTTTATTACCCGCATCACTTCATTCATTAATACATAATCGAAGTTTATGGAAATTGTAGCATCTACCGTTTTCTCGACAATTTCCGCTTTTTTCAGTGCGTCCACAGTGGCTTCTTTGTAAGCAACGACTAAACCACCGGTTCCCAGCAAAATTCCACCAAAATAACGCACCACAATGACTAATATGTTTGTCAGTTCGAAGGAGTTTATTTGTCCCAAAATTGGTTTTCCGGCCGTTCCGGAAGGTTCGCCGTCATCATTCGCCCTGAAATTTTTTCTCTCTGCACCAAGCATATAAGCATAACATACGTGCCGGGCATCATAATATTCTTTCCGATAGTTCTTCACAATTTCTTTCACTTCGTCCACTGTGTTTACAGGGATGGCAAAGGCAAGAAATTTACTGCCTTTTTCCTTGTAAATACCGTCTGTAGGTGTGTTGATGGTTTTGTAAGTATCGAACATTGGAGTAGTTAATCGTATAATGGCTGAACTGCTTAACCGACTGATAGTGCAAAGATACAATTTTAAATATTGAATTAAAAACGATTAAATTTGGAAAAAACCTTTTGAAAAAATAAAAATGACGTATATTTGCAGGCAATTACTTGTTATTGTTAACAGCTACTTGTAATTTTTTTGCCTCTTTAGCTCAGTTGGTAGAGCAATTCATTCGTAATGAATAGGTCGCGGGTTCGAGTCCCATGAGAGGCTCACGATAATTCATAATTAATAATTCACAATTAATAATTGTTTTTTATGTTGATGTTTCAGAGCGGTTTATTAGCTACTTTTATCCCTGAGGTTCTCATGGTGATAGGCTTCGTTCTGTGCTTATTCACACCTTCTTTTAAAGCCAATAATTCGAGCACGGAGCAAGCTCCCATAGTTGCTCATATTTCTACTTTTGAACGTCAACAAACTGCCACTTATGAGCTTTCCGCATATGATTTTCAGATTGTTGCCGAAGCGATTCCGGAAATAACATATTCGCTTCCACGTTTTATTGAAACACCTGTTTTCAATAGATTTGAATATCAGTTTTCTACTTCTGAGGGTCTCAGTTTTGTTGATTTCTCACGTCCTCCTCCTGTTTCTCTTTCATAAATAATTCCAATGAATTAAGTTTTAATTTTCAGATATGCATTTGGCATTCTGAATACTATTTGCGTCTTTCTTATTCGACGCGGATTTTAATCATATTTATTAAAAATTGAAAGAAAAATGAATAAATTATTTATTCTGACTGTTTTTGCTTCAATGACTCTTATCTCTGTAGCTGAAGATAAGGTAGATACAACTCACGTTGTAAAGCTAGATGAAGTTGTTGTAAGCTCGCTGAAGGAAACTTCACCCCGTCAGACTCCTGTTTCGTCAACAGTATTGACGACTTCAAAAATTAATGCAGCACAAGTCACCAGTATAAGGGATTTGAATGGCATGGTTCCTAATTTTTTTATTCCCGATTATGGCTCAGCCATGTCTACAACTTCATACATCCGTGGTATTGGTTCCAGAAACAGTGGTCAATCGATGGGGCTGTATGTTGACAATGTTCCGTATTTTGAGAAATCAACTTTTGACTTTGATTTTTATGATATACGCCAGATTGAAGTGCTTCGTGGTGCTCAGGGCACACTTTACGGACGAAATGCCGAAGGCGGTATTATCAATATTTACACACTTTCTCCGTTGAATTATCAGGGTACTAAAGTGGAGGTGGGCACCGGCAATTACGGCTTGTTCAAGGCTAAGCTTGCTCATTATGCTAAGCTCTCCAACAACTTCGGATATGCTCTTAGTGGATATTATAACCATGATAATGGATTTTTTACCAATCAGTACACTCAAAAACCGGCTGACAAAGAAACCTCTGCCGGCGGACGTTTAAAGCTTGAGTGGAATATCTCGCCGGAGTTTACTGCGCAATATGCTGTGAATTTCGATCATGTTGACCAGGGTGCATTTCCTTATGGAGCTTATGACCTGACAACAAATAAAGTAGCTCAGCCAAGTTTCAATGATCCAATGTCATATAACCGGAATATGCTCACGAATAGTCTGTCTTTGCAATATAAAACCAAATGTTGGATATTGACCTCCATTACTTCGCATCAGCATTTTGAAGATGATATGAAGATGGATTTAGATTATTCGGCAAGTGATAAAATGGCATTGGAACAAATTCAAAAGCAAAACGCACTTAACGAAGAATTAATTCTGAAGTCGAATGCATTGAGCGATTATCAGTGGAGCTTTGGAGCCACCGGCTTCCTGCAGAAATTAGATAATACCAGCCCGTTGAATATGAAGAACTATCACCTGACAATTCCCGGATTTTTTAATACGGACAATAAAGGTGCAGCACTTTTTCATCAATCAACTTTGAATAATATTTTGATTAAGGGTTTGTCTGTTACCGGAGGTTTGAGACTTGACTATGAAGATGTAAATCTTGATTATAACACGTACGTAGATCAGGTGGCTACTGCTAAGTTCACCGGAAATGAGTCGGTTTCGTTTACAGAATTGTTGCCCAAGCTCTCACTTAAATATGAGTGGAACGATAGGCAGTTTGTATATGCTACTGCATCGCGTGGGTATAAAACCGGTGGTTTTAATGTTCAAATGTTCTCGGATTTACTGACCAATGCATTGCCTCCATTAAGCATAACGAATCCGGATGTTCGGAAAACAACTTTGTATAAACCCGAATTTAGCTGGAATTATGAAATAGGCGGACAATGCCTGACATTTAATGATCGGTTGAAAACAGCGGTTTCTGTTTTTTATAACAAATTAGATAACCTGCAACTGGCTAAAATCTTTTCAAGTACCAGTGGACGTGTTATAACAAATGCAGGACAGGCCGAAAGCAAAGGATTTGAAGTGTCATTGGATGCAAACCTGGGAAGTGGTTTTAGTGCAACTGTAAATTATGGTTATGCGAAAGCTAAATTCACAAATTACACAGACACATTGAAATCATATAGCGCAACAGGAAAGGTAGTTTACACTCCGGTGGATTATAAGGGAAAATATGTGCCTTACGCACCACAAAACACCTTGAGCTTAAGTGGAACTTACGAGCATTCGTTCAAACATGCATTTATTGACCATGTAATGGCAACGGTTCAATATACAGGAATCGGTAAAATTTACTGGACGGAAGCCAACGATGTATCGCAAGATTTTTATTCGTTAGTAAATGCCAAGGTAGGAGTGTCAAAAGGTGGTTTAGGTCTGGAGTTATGGGCTAAAAATCTATTTGATACACGCTATAATGTTTTCTATTTTTACTCAGGAGGTAACTATGGACAACAGGGTAAACCAACGCAGGTTGGTGCTACATTGAAATTTGAATTTTGATGCGTTGATATTATTATTCTAATCTGCTTTAGATTATCGGCTGAATTTCTATCATGAGGTTCAGCCGATTTTTTTATAAACGGGAGATTTATTCGAGAACCTGCAGAAGCGATTTTCATACCTGTGGTAACAGTATGCACTGATATCCTCTACAGGCATTATAACCTATAATAAATAAGTATTTTTAATCTAAATTTTAAAATAAATATAATTATTGTTGGCGACGTTAAAAAGAGTTTGTATTTTTGGAGTGTAAAAAACGAATAAAAGGCGATATCAATAAACTATAAAGTAGAAATATGAGAACCCTATTGCGTATATCCTGCCAAATAGAGGAATATGTAGAGTAGAAGTGAGGATATATTGGTGTTAGGTGCAATTATAAAAAAATAAGAACTTGCAAAAAATGGATGAGCCTTATTATATAGAGAATCTTATTAATCAAAGAATTGAATATGAGAAATCCATTTTTAAAGGATCGGACAAAGAATTCGACAAACTGATTGATGAAAAAATACCGGAACTACTCTCAGGTATTACGAGTGGACTTCTAGAAGTTACTTACAAATACTGCCTTGATAAAAAAAACGATTTAAAAAAGAGAGAAAAAGAAATCAGTGCAAAGATCAAAAAGAACTATGGTATTGGAATACAACTTTTTGAAGGGTTTTTAGAATTAAACTCCAAAATCAGTTCGATGACTTATGAAAAATTTTACAAAACCTTTGATACAAAGCAAGATCTTATCAAACTTGATACATTAGTTGCTAATCACGTTCGTGCCTGTCAAATAGCCAATGAAATAAAGACATTAGTAGCTAATGGTTTTGCAGACGGTGCTCATGCGCGTTGGAGAACTTTACATGAAATATCCGTAATATTCTTGTATTTATACAACTCTGATTATGATACTATAGAAATGTACAATGATTATGTAGTAATTGAAACATATAAAAAAGCAAATGAATACAATGAATGTTGCGATGAATTAGGTTTGGAACCCATTGAGGACTCAGAAATAGAAGAAATAAGCCGACTACGAAATTTGTTGATAAGTAAATACGGTAAAGAGTTTACTGAAAACTATGGTTGGACAATGAAAGATTTGCCTAAGGGTAGACGAAACTTTCGAGAATTGGAAAAGCTAGTAAATATGAACTATTTAAGAGCTATTTATACTTGGTCGAATGAAAGTATTCACGGCGGTGTTTCAGGGATTAAATCAAAACTAAGCTTAAGAGAGAATGAGCAACACTATTTTCTGACAGGTCCAAACGATTGTGGTTTTATGGACCCCATATATTTCACTTCAATTTCCTTGTCTGAAATGAGTAATGTTTTTCTAAAAATGGAAGACTCTTTAATGACTAAAATATTAGGAGAACTGCTCACAGTTTTTCAGAACCAGGTGACAGAAGAATTTGAAAACAGAGAAAATAACTGCACCTAACACACGCTCTTAGGATCATTGGATGGCTGACCCCGATGAGTCGGGACAAGCTGTGCATTCCGGCAGTTTTGCTCCTTTTGCTGGCGCAGTTCTCCAGAACCGCGCCAACACAGAAGAAAAATAAGAATCCACAGGTCTGAAGACCTGCGCTAACGGGGGGACTAGTTTATGAAGAAATAATTTAAAACAGCAACCTTGTGTTTAATATATTATACTTTTAAAATACAAATGATTTATGAGAAAGCTTTTAAGTTTCATTTTTTCACTAATTATAGTCGTGAATTGTTATAGTCAAAACGACTGGAAATCTGGCTATGTTATCAAAATATCCGGTGATACTGTTTTCGGATTGATAGACAATAGAAGTAGTCAAAGTAATTCGAATTATTGCTATTTTCGGAATGACAAATTAAGTAAAACAACTATTTACGAACCAAAAGATATTGCAGGTTATAGATATGATGATGGAAAGTTTTTTATTTCTAAAAATATATCAAGCACAGAATCAATAAAAAAAATATTCTTAGAGTTTTTACTTGAAGGTAAGATTAATATTTTTCATTACAAAGATGATCAGAATCATTTCTTTTTAGAAAAGGATGGGCAATTATATGAACTTAAAAGCACTGATGAAATAAGAGAAACAAATGGAACAAAATACGTATTAAATAAAAAGGAGTATTTAGGAGTTTTGGAATTATTAATGAATGATGCAGGTATTCAATCGTCAATCAATAAAACCAGACTGAATTCACAGTCGTTAATTAATATAGCCCAAAATTATCATGAGAGAGTTTGCTCAGGAGAAAAATGTATTATTTATGAGAAGAAAATTAAGCCTGTACATGTTAGTGTAGGATTTCATATTGGGGAATCAATAAACAAATTCAATTTCGGTGATGAGTTATTAAGTAATTACAACTTTTCAAACTATATTGGTTGTAGATTAGAATTTGAAAATATTATCAGCTATACCGAAAATTTATCATTACTATTAGATTTTACTTTCCAGAAATTTTCAAAATACAATTTCCAAAATATAAGTGTCACGAATGATTTTGTTAGAATATCATATAATGGCAACGACTATAAAATCTTTAATGCGATAAGGTATAGTGAATTTGATTACATAAAACATATTAATGTCGATTTAAAGATGGTCGCATTAAAATTACCAGTAGTTCTTTGTTACACATTTTCTAAAGGTAAAATTAGACCTTATATGGGTTTAGGAATTTCAAATACAATTGTATTATCTCAAAACAAAGATTTTGTTTATAAAAATTTTTATAATGTATATAAAAAGTCAATACCAAGCTATTCAATTGGATATTTAGGAAGAGTTGGTTGTAAATATATTTTAAAAAATAGTCATACAATATATTCTGATTTAAATATTGATGATTCTGAAAATTTAAATGTAAACCAACTTTTAAGATTGAAGAATTCTTTATATTCATTTACGATAGGATATACATTTTAAAAAGAAAAATACCTGTCCCCTAGTTGGCGCGGTTCTTCTCAGAACCGTGCCAACAAAGAAGAAAAATAAGGATCTTTAGTTTTGAATAGCACAGGTTTGGAGATCTGCGCTAGCGGGGAATTGATATTATTATTCTAATCCGTTACTTTATTGGCTGAATTCCTATCATGAAGTTCAGCCGATTTTTTGTACTATTCTGTGTTCAATATACGTCATTCTGTGAATTAAAGATGCTATTCTGCGTCCATGAGACGTTATTCTGCGAATCAAAGATGTTATTCTGCATTCACGAGACAGCATTCTGTTTAACAAAGCTGCCATTCTGTACTTACTAGTTGTCATTCTGTTTAACAAAGCTGTCATTCTGTACTCTGTAGACACCATTCTGTAGATTGAAGCAGTCATTCTATTGTCAGTAGACAATATGTTCACCGCCTAAGTTCTTCCCTTCAAAAACACCGATTCCGAAGAGGGCATAATCGTACTTAATCGGGTCTGAGGCATCGAATGTGCGAAGAGCGGAAGTGATTTCTTGTACTGCTTTCCAATCGTTTTGCTTTCGGTTGAGCAGTCCGAGTCCGCGGGCAACATTGCCGGTATGTACGTCGAGCGGAAGCATAAGTGCCGAAGCCGGAATAGCTTTCCACAAACCGAAATCCACCTCATTATCGTCGCTCCGAACCATCCAACGCAGAAACATATTCAGGCGTTTTGCCGACGAATTGGCTGTTACATCCGAAATGTGTTTCCGTACCCTGATTTCATGCGAAACGGATAAGAATACCTGACGAAAATGCTGCAAAGCACCTTGTATGCTTTGATGTGTATTATATCCGGTAGTGAAAACTGCTTCCAAACCACCATTGTTCGTATAGATATTTTTCAATGATTCCAGAAAAAATAGGCAATCGTTACCGTTAAAGGTACGATGAACAAATTTTGAAACCGTTTTCCAATCGGACTCGTCGGCTTCCATTAAAAACTCATGGGGTGAATTGTCCATGAAATGCATCAAGCGGTTGGCATTGTTGATGATGCTTTTCCGTTGCCCCCAGGAAATAGTGGCAGTTAGAAATGCGGCAATTTCAATATCTTCTTTTCGCGAAAACCGATGTGGAATCTGAATAGGGTCGGAGTGAATGAAGTCGAGCCGGTTATATTCTTTTACCCGCGAATCGAGAAACAACTTCATTTCAAAATCAGGGACATGCGTTGGCATATCCCTGATGAATGGAGTATTTATGAGAGATTCATTATTCATAAATAGAATGATTCTTCGAAAGATAATGATAATACGTTTTCCAAATGATATGCACTTTTATTATATCCTTTTTCTTTAAGCGATGTTACAAAATCGGTATGTGTTCTGCCTTGTCGGTAATCAGGCTCTTTAGAAGGATGCTTCAGGTATCTTTCAAAGGTTGCAGCCGGTTCGCCCAGATTAAGCACAGCATGATATAAAAGTGTGTTTTTACTCCGGTAAATAGCCGATCCAAGAATCTTTCGACCGGAAATGGTAATATCTGAAATTCCCATCATGGACATATCGTGTATACCAATTTTCTCAATAGACGAAATTATCAACTTATTGATACGTTGAAAAATATCTTTCGGATGCAAGGAGTTTTTATCGAAAAACACGGCAGAAATCATAATATTATTCGGTGTAAGAATAACAGTCTGACCACCCGATGGTCGTTTCAACACCGTGACGTTATCTTCTTTTACATTTTCAAGATTCAATGATTCATCCGGCTTATTCGAAGCTCCAAGTACAATGTATATTTTGTCCGGTATCCAGATAAGAAACTGATTGGTTTTCTTTTTAAGTAGTTGGACGTCAGGCAGGTAATAATCTAATATATTTAGCATGATATTTAATTTTAATGGTTATTAAAATAATGATTGTCCGATATATGTCCTAAACTAAAAATGGACACCATTTACGACCCCATTCGGGGTCAAATGTCGGTAAAAACAATCTATCTATCCTCTGTCTTCGACCCCGTACGGGGTCGGACTTTCTTTAGGATATTGGTGGTTTCTACCGACCTTGAATCCCTACAGGATTCATTAGGATAAATAATGGATACTCATCTAAAAATAAAATAATTTGTTGTTATTCCATCAACATAAAAACAGGATCGGATAAATAGTCCATTATCCTGTTTATAAATCTGGAAGCATCTCCACCGTCAACAATACGGTGATCAACAGATAATGATAGGGGCAGTATATTTCCAATTTGAATCTGATCGCCTTTAACTATAGGCTTTTTCACAATCCGACCAATACCAAGAATTCCTGCTTGTGGATAATTAATAACAGGAGTGGCAAAAATACCACCGATGGAACCAAAGTTTGTAATGGTAAAAGTTCCATCTTTTAAATCATCCAAACTAAGTTTCCTATCACGGGCTTTGTCGGACAATTGAGCAATTTTCTGAGCAATCTGCATAATTGAAAGCTTGTCGGCATCCTTTATAACCGGCACTACCAATCCTTCAGGCGTATCAATGGCTATAGCAATGTTATAACGATTTTTATAGACCATTCTGTTGTTCTCCAAATCCATTTGAGCATTCAACTGAGCATATTGTTTTAAGGCAGAAACAGTTGCTTTTACTATGAAAGGCAGATACGTTAGTTTGATGTTTTTATCGGCAAGTTTCTGCTTGAATTTTTGTCGGATTTCTATCAGATCTGAAATTTCCACTTCTTCAAAAAGTGTCATGTGGGCTGTATTCTGTTTCGAATTCAGCATGTTCTTAGCAATAGCTTTCCTTATTTGTGTAAGTGGTTCGTAGGTAGTCAGGTCATCAGTCGGTTGTGCGTTCACCTCTGATCTTTTTTCAATTATTTCTTCCAAATGATTTGTCGGCTGAAAGTGCTGAATATCCTCTTTAGTTACTCTGCCCGATGGTCCTGTACCGGTTACTTTATTAATATCTATTTTAAATTCCCGTGCCATAGCCCGTGCCAGTGGTGTTGCCAACGCTTTTGGAGCAAAGGTATCTTCGGATGCAGATTTCGCAGAGCCTTCATCGCTTGCAGGAAGTGCTGCATTGTTACCCGCAAGCTCCATGGTTCCAACCACGGCAGCGCCTTCTTCAATTGCTTCTGTTTTGGGTGGCTCAGTTGTGGTAATAGTTGCTTTTTCACTCGCAACTCCTTCAACTTCAATTTCTACCAACGGACTTCCAACACGAATCGTTTCACCAACCTGTCCGAAAGTAGCTACTATTATTCCTGTTTTTGGAGACGGTATATCAGTAACAACCTTGTCGGTTTCCATGTTAACAAGCGCTTGTCCGGCTTTTATGGGCTGACCTGCTTTAACGTACCATTCCAGAATGGTGCCTTCTTCAAGTCCTTCGCCAATATCAGGAAAATTAAAAATATATTTCATCATGTTGATATTTAAAAGTTGACTGTACGCTCAATTTCATAGAAAATCCGTTCGGGTGTAATCATGTAAAATGGTTCACCTTTTGCCATTGGTACTATAGTATCAAAACCCATCACGCGTTTTGGCGGTGCTTCCAGATACAGAAATGCTTCTTCGTTAGCAATGGCTATCAATTCGCCGCCAATACCAAACGATTCCGGTGCTTCGGCTACAATAACCAACCGGCCTGTCTTTTTTATAGACGTTGCTATTGTTTCTTTGTCAATAGGATAAATGGTTCGTAAATCAATCAGTTCTACCGAAATACCTGCATCGGTAGCCATTGCCATTGCTTTCTGACATTCCCGAATCATAGCTCCGAATGCCACTACGGTTACATCTTTTCCTTCTGTCAGCACTTTGGCTTTTCCCAATGGAATACTGTATTTCTCCTCGGCAACTTCTTGTTTTATGGCTCTGTAAATACGCTTGGGTTCCATAAATATAACCGGATCATTGCTTTCGATAGCGGCTATTAATAACCCTTTTGCATCGTGTGGTGTGGAAGGAATCACCACTTTTATTCCCGGGATGTGTGCATACAATGCTTCCGGACTTTCGGAGTGATGTTCCAGTGCATTTATCCCACCTCCGTACGGAAACCGGATAACCATAGGCACCTTATATTTGCCCCGCGAGCGGTTGTGCATCCTCGATACATTCGAGATAATCTGATTAAATGCCGGATAGGTAAATCCATCAAATTGCAATTCTACAATGGGTCTTAAACCCGATAATGCCATGCCGAGACCAGCACCAACTATAGCCGATTCAGCCAGAGGTGAATCAAAGACCCGCTCTACGCCATATTTCTTTTGTAGTCCTTCCGTTACTCTGAAAACGCCACCTTCCTTACCTGTATCTTCACCATAAACTACTATTGTCTTATCCTCAGCAAGCTTAATATCCAATGCATTATTTATTGCCTGTACTATTGTCATCATGCTCATTTCCGGTTCTCCTTCCAACTTTGAAACAGTTCATAGTCTTCCTTTTGCTTTTTCAAGACATCAGGTTTATCTTCATACATATAGTCGAAAACATCATCGAGCTTATAGGGTGTAAAGTTTTCAGCTTCGGTAAACTGATTGTCTATCTCAAGTTTGTATTTTTCAATCAGTACTTCTCCATTTTCGTTCCAGATACCTTTGTTTTCCATATATTTTTTCATTCTGTGCAATGGATCGGTTTTATGCCATTCACTTTCTTCTTCTTTTGTACGATATTTAGTTGGGTCATCTGATGTGGTATGAGCACTTTTCCGGTAGGTTAATGCCTCAATAAGAACAGCACCTTTGCCGGCCCGGGCATATTCAAAAGCTGTTTTGTAAGCCACATACATAGCAAAAAAATCATTTCCATCCACCTTTATTCCCGGTATTCCAAAAGCTATTGCTTTTACTGCGAGATTCACAGATTTAGTCTGGCTCTTTACCGGAACCGAAATAGCATACTGATTATTTTGTATGGTAAAAATAACCGGCACATTCCATACTCCTGCAAAATTAAGTGCCTCGCTGAAATCGCCTTCGGAAGTTCCACCATCGCCTACAAAGCCAAACACTACTTCATCTTTTTTCTGATAATTAATAGAAAATCCTATGCCATTAGCATGAAGAAGTTGCGAAGCTATGGGAATACAAATTGGAAGAACATGATTAGCTTTGCTAAAATTACTTCCTTGTTCATAGCCCATGTAATACAAAAAAATCTCTTTCATTGTCACTTCTTTAGCCAGCATAAAACCCAGCTCACGAAAAGCAGGAACCAGCCAGTCATCATTTCGTATTATCATTCCACCGGCTATATGAATGGCTTCATGCCCCATGCTGGGCGGATAGGTGTACATACGTCCCTGACGTTGAAATGAAACGGCCATCTCATCAGCTGTACGTGCATAAAGCATGGATTTATAGGCTTGAATAACAGTTTCATCATCCAAATCGGGCAGTAACTCTTTGTTTATAATTTTCCCTTCATTATCGATGATTCTTAATATTTTATCTTCTTGTGGATTATAATCGTTGAAAATCATATTATTATTTTTTGTTTTGAGATTGGAGTTGCTATGTAGAATGAATTTAAATAACAACTTTTTTCTAACTTAATAACAGATTAAAATTGATAAGGTTCGCGGAATTTCTTTTTGTAAGTGTATTTTAGAGAGTTATAACCTAATTTGAATTTGAAGCACAACGGGTCGAAACCTTTCGATTCCGACCCGTTATTAATTTGTTAAGATACTTGCCTGGGTTGATAATAAACTATTTGTTTTTCATCATAAATACATATTTGTTGTCAGCATTTGTTCCGGTAGGAATATTTTTCAGAGGTCTGTAGATAATAATTTTGTTGTTCTTATCTATACCTTTAAATAATTGTCCTATTTTTTCGTGCATGGCATTACATTCTTTAGCTAATGCCGGCACATTCGTTAAATCTATAGTTGTGATATAAAGAATCAACGGCATACAACCTTTGGGCATTACCTGTGAATATATTCTTAAAATGACAGGCTTTGTTTCAACATAGTCCACCGTATGTGGAAAATTATATTTGCTGTAGGTTTGTTTTGTGAGTTTTTGTTCGAACAGCTTAATTTCTTTCTCATTCTTGTATTGCCACATACGA
>Ga0302287_10000439_pt1 | contig 21202 bp, 19 predicted proteins | sample III_Fen_E2_4_FD_200452 | JGI IMG/M metagenome (GOLD analysis project Ga0302287, IMG submission 200452) | Peat permafrost microbial communities from Stordalen Mire near Abisko, Sweden - III_Fen_E2_4 | ecosystem: Environmental > Terrestrial > Soil > Wetlands > Permafrost | place: Sweden: Abisko...
ACAGCGCGTCACTCTCGGCCTCGTAGTTGGCGTACAGCGGGGCACTCTTGGCCTGCCAGTCGGCGTCCAGCGGGGCACGCTTGGCCTCGTAGTCGGCGTACAGCGCGTCACACTCGGCCTCGTAGTTGGCGTACAGCGCGTCACACTTGGCCTGCCAGTCGGCGTCCAGCGGGGCACGCTTGGCCTCGTAGTCGGCGTACAGCGCGTCACACTCGGCCTCGTAGTTGGCGTACAGCGCGTCACACTCGGCCTCGTAGTTGGCGTACAGCGGGGCACGCTTGGCCTCGTAGTCGGCGTCCAGCGGGGCACGCTTGGCCTCGTAGTCGGCGAGTTTCGCTGGGTCCACATTACGTTTGGCCGCGAGCCATTCCATCCATTCGCCACGGGGACATTTAAGCCACGCGGTTTCTAGATCGGGCATGGAGTTTGTGCGGCACCAGGCAAGTGCGTCGTGACAGGCTCCGAGTTTAACGAGAGTTGAGATGGGGGTTTTCATATTAAACAAAATAAGTTGGGTTGACGTGCGAAAGGATTCGGTGTGCACGGTCGCAGCTCCAGGGAACGGCGTTGAACGTGTAGACGGCGTTATTGGCGTGGGGATGCGAACAGACCAGGAGAAGGGCAAGGGTTAGCATGGCGTGCACGTTGGTGGGGGTTTATACGTCAGGGCAAAGCTCGCGTGCGATTTCTTCGAGTGCGAACCATGCCATAGCGTTGCGTACGTTGGTTGCGTCTTCGCCTTTGCCTTCATAGAGCGCTGCGGCAATAGTAGTGGGCGAGAGTTTGTCGCTTTTTAGGCATCCGAAATTGGCGATCATGCCGAGCATGTCCTCGCCTAGGTCGGCAGCTAGTTCCTCAGCCAACTTTAGGATGCTGTCTCGGTTGTTGGCATAAAACTCCAGCGTGTCGGTGTAATAGGTGAAACCAGACCAGCCCGCATCGGCAGAATTGCGTGCGATGTCTTCGAGAGTGGAAATGCCCTCGCCGTTGAAAGCAATCCCCAGCTGGGAGAGGACGGATTCGGTTAATGCCGGAATGCGTGTGTCGTGAACGTTTGTGATTTTCATAAGATTATAATTTGTGAACGTTGGAGGAGCTGAGGGGATAAAGTTATGACGGGGTGACGTGTGGTTTTTAGTTGGAAATTGAGAAGTAGAGTTTGCCTTCAGAGCGGAAGAGCCGGGAAGAAACTCGACCGTTCTCCGCGTCGATTTCATACTGCGCCCAATCCCAAGCGTTGAAATCCTCGTCAAGGTCGTGGCCGAACGCATCTTGAATGTCGCCAGCTACCCATTGGACAAATAGAGCGACAAGTTCTTCGTGCGACCACGCAGCTATTTCTTCGTCATCCCATCCGCCGGATCCGCGCACAAAGGATTTGAAATCGTCTTCGCTCGCTTCAGGCAATGGGCAGGGCTTCGTATCGCGTGCGACCGCTTTGGAAGCGTTCCAGGTAAGTGTTCCCGCGTTATCGCCTAGATTAGCCCGGCTATTGGACAGATTCCAAGGGTCGAACGCTGTGTCGCTCACTAGAGCGGTAATGTCGATTTCTGAAGGGCTCATTTGAATATACGTTGAAGGGTTGACGTGCAGAATGAGAGAAATGGGGAGGGGTGGCGGGTTTTGCTAGGGGGAGGGTATTTCGGCGCGAGCCATCTTTTCGATTAACTCCTGAAGGTCTGCCATATCTTTGGCGGGATTCGGAGTGGAAGAGGGATTGAACGCCGGGTTAAGGCGCTCAAGTGAAGGACCGTAAGCGATGGAGGGTTTAGATTCGGTTGTTTCCATGCCGCTAATATCGTCTTTCCCTCTAAAACAATCAATAGAAATTTCCTATTTAGTTGTAAGTAGCCTGAGAACTAAGGAGTTAGAGGTGAAATTAGTTTCTGATTTGCGCGGAAAATGACTGGAATTGACAATTGTTCCACGTGGAACCATTGGTATCGGTATGGTAGCAACCGTTGAAAGTCCGGCAGTTCTTCGTCCCAGGCAATATATGAGCGGGCAAGGATACCTTAGTGTGGATCAGAAGATTAAGATTCGTACACTCTATTTGGTCGGTAATCTAGGTCCTAAAGAGATATCGGATCAGCTTGGATGTAATTACAAGGCCACCAAGATGCTTATCACGAATGCAGGATGGGCAAAGATTCGTGGCAAGAAATGGGAGAAAGCCGAAGCTACTGTGACTGCTATCGTCGAGAAAGATTTAGCCGAAGTCTCCCAAAGGATTGCTGTTGAGTCTGAAGAGCTAACATTAGGCTCACTTAATCTTCTTAGGGGAAGCTTAGCTCCAGGCTCGCCAGAATTTGAGAGTTTACCCATCGAAAAGAAGCTGAGAACGATGGAATCTCGCGCCAAAATCGCGCAAGCGGCCTCTGGTGCAGTTCGCAATCTCATTGGCGTATCACGTACTTGCAGAGGTATGGATGCCAAAGTTGAACAGCAATCCGGCAGCTCTACGAATGTTAATATGTTTGTGTTCGCCACTCCGGCTGCAACGAAAGCAGAGAAGAACGTCACCCCTTCTGCACCGATTGCGATTAGTTAGTCTATTGTGTATCAGTTGTTTAAGCACACAAATACAGCTTGATTAGACATATGTTATCTAGTGCGTATTTGTTCTGCAACTACATGATTAGTAGCATCGAATCCGATTTGCTCTATTGCTCTGCTTACGTGCAGTCGATTGCCTTAGTCTTATTGAGACTGTACTGTAGTGATGAAGTGGATACGTTGTGCATAGGTTAGCAGCATACGTGCAGAAGGGATGACCACCCGGCGGTAGCCCCCACCCTCCCGATCCGGTGGCCGGTCGATTACTACGATAGGGTGGATAACAAATCTGCTTCACATGTAACGGAACTTTCGTCAGGGTACTTGAAAAGCTAGTAAGAAACTTCTCCGCAGTACCACATAAGCCCGTGAATCCCCCTTCCTCCACCATCGCCGACGCTAACTACGACGAAGCGACAAAAGTTCTGACGGTGACATTCCACAGTGGCGCGACATACGCCTACCGGGACGTACCGCCCGACACCGCCCAAGCCTTTCTTTCCAGCGACAGCAGAGGCGCATTTCTCCACAGTCAGATCAAAAGTCGGGGCTTCCAGGCGTCACGGATCAAGTAATCCACCCCCGAAAATAATTGACTCCTCGCGGGTAACGGGGCAGTGAGAATCATGAGCACCTACAAGCCTTACCGGCGTCCGCAAGGGAAGCCCTATCAGTCGGAACAGGTCAAGAAGATGGAAGCTCTGTCGAGGGCCAACCATCCCCGTCATCCGAATCCCGGTATGCACCGGTTGGATACGCTGCTCGAGGAGAAGACCGAGAGCGCCACCGAACACCGGATGGAACTCACCTCCGGCGAAGAATAATTTCTATGAAACTCCGCGAAAAAGTCTACACCCCCGTCGCCAGCTCGGTCTGGCTCGACGTTTCTTTGGAAGATACTTACGCCCCCGGTAAGATCGTCCTCCCCGGCAGCACCCAACTCCCCCCATTCTTGGAAGCCAACGTCCTCGCCGTCGGGCCGAAGTGCGAGCAGATAAAAAAGGGCGACCGTGTTCTCCTCAATTCGAATGCCGTGATGAAGGTCAAGGTCGGCAGCGAGGACGTTCAGTATTTCACTCTGGAGGATCGAGTTGTTGCGGTGCTCGGTGATCCATTTGAATCCGACCCAGTGTAAATTTTTATGATACAGATAACGTACGGGAACGCCAAAGCAGAAATAGCCCGCGTGTGCGGCGTTAGCGGCATGGCCGTCACCGATCCTCGCGTGCTGGTCCGAACCAATGCAGCCATCCAAGAGCTTCAAAACGAGGGCGAGTTCCCCAACGTCGTAGACCGGTGGCATATCGTCGCCACGGATGGTCATCTGGTCCTCCCATCCTTCCTCGATCGATTGATGCAGATCAACATCAAGGGCGTCCCGCAGACGATCAGTTCCCCTTGGTATCAGTTTTGTGCATACGGTCCCGGCACGCCCTCCGACTGCCCGCAAACGGACTTCAACCGGTATTGGGTAGACGAACGCATGATTGTGGATTGGGGGGAGTTCCCCACGCAAGTACGTCTGCCCGAGACCGGTGGCCCGTGGAACCTTCGCGTCTACACCGCGGTTGACGAGAACATCCTTACCAACGGCACCGCCGTTCCCCCGGAGTGCGTACTTCAGGGCACCGACGGTAGCGGGCAAGTGATCCGCACGTCCAACGGAACCGCGGACTACACCAACGGTGAGCCCCTGGAGATGGACTTTGCGCAGCCCTATACCGAGACAACCCAGCAGTTCAGCACCCTCTCCGCCTTCACCAAGCCTGTCACCCGCGGGCCGATCAAGCTGACCGCGTGGGACGGCACCACAGAGACGGTACTCTCCAACTACCTTTTCTCCGACACCACGCCCTCGTACCATCATTACTTCTCGGACTGGCTTCGAACCCTCACCCACTACGACACGACCCCCGCCAAGGTTGTGCGGGCGCGCTGCCGCAAGCGGTTTGTCCCGGTTGCTGAGGACACGGACGTACTTATCATCTCGAACCTGCCCGCGCTGAAGGAGATGGTGATCGCGCAGTGGAAGCGGGACGCCGACAGCCTCCAGAGTTACATGGCGCACAAGCAGACCGCTATTTCGCTGATGAACAAGGAAGCGGAAGCCTACCGGGGCAAGTCCAGGATACCGGGTCTTACTTTTCAAAGGGGTTTTGCGATTGGCAGTAACATCGCTGCCCTCCGATGAGTAAGGTAAGTCGCAGCGATTGGGCGGCCCAGGTTCCCGCAAGTGGGATCATCGGCGTCATCTCCGCTGCCAACCTGCCGACAACGCCGCCCTCTGGTGTGGACATGGGCAGTCTTACCGGTAAGGGCTTCAAGGTCGGCCAAGTGCCCGTCTGGAACGGGAAGAAGTTCATCCCCGCAGATCTACCCGCCCCCGCGGGCTCGGTCACTTTTGTCAGCGCCGAGGTCCTCTGGGCGGAGCATGACCTTCGCCCGCTGGAGTCCACGACTCAAGGCGTGGTCGTACCCGGTGTGACGCTCGACAGTGTGGTGTTCGTGCAGAACGTGGCGCTCGGGGACTACGTGGTACTCTTGGCGAAAGTGGTTGCGGCGGGGTTCATTAACATCCTTGCTACGAACATAAACCCGGCACCGATCACTTTGCTCGACGGGCTTTACGCGATCTGGATCGTAAACTAACATGGACCAAACCTGGCAGCCGTATAATCTTGAGACTTTTTCCGGCGGCGTGTCGTCCGCCGTCTCGCCGGATTTGCTTCCGGCCAACCAGACCGCCTGGGGGATGAACGTCAGCTTCCGGGGCACCAAGATCCACACGCGGCCCAACATCCATCAGCGCAGGTACCTGCCCTCCGGCCTCGTGCAAGGAGTGGGCTACTTCAACATTCAAGGGGGTATGCTGGTCGCCATGATCGGTGGCGTTCCGTACCGTCTGCGCATCGGTATCCGCAACGGGGACTTCTCCTACGAGCCGATCGTTCTTCCGTTCTACAACAGCCCGATCATCAAGCAGGTTTGGATGTGCCAAACGGTTGAGTCTTTTCTCATTCAAGACGGCCAATCGGACGCCATCATCTACGACGGCTCCACGGCGCGCCGGGCGGATCGGCTCAAGACTGAGGTTCCGATCGGCCTGCAGATGGCTTACGGAAACGGGCGGCTCTGGGTGGCGATTCAGGGCAACCAACTCGTGGCGGGCGACATTCGCACCGCGGACGCCGGGACGGAGCTGCTCTTCACCGAGAACCAGTATCTCTCCGGCGGCGGCGCGCTCGTCTTCAACGATGCCATCACCGGTCTGTCCTTCATCCCCGTCACGGGCACGAGTGACTATGGTGCCTTGGTGGCGCTCGGTCGCAACTACGTGGATACCATCCGTGCCGACATCACCCAGCGCGACTCCTGGGCCTCGTACCCAGGCTTCGTGACGAACGCCATGCGTAACGTAGGCACGCCCTCGGGTCGGACCATCGTACAGGTCAACCAAGACCTCATGTTCCGAGACGCGCTTGGAGGTATCCGTTCGCTGAATACATCACTTTCCAACGCCTATTATGCGCAGTACCGCGGGGCGCAGTCGGACGCCAACGTACCGATCTCCCGTGAGGTAAGTCGTCTGGTGGAGTTCGACAGCCAGCAACTTCTCGGCTTCTCGTCGGGCGTCTATTTTGACAATCGGCTGTTGATGACTAGTTCGCCTTTCCTCAATACCCAAGGCGGGGTTTCGCATCGGGATCTAGTCAGTCTGGATTTCGCCCCTGTCTCCACTATGCAAGGGCAGTCCCCGCCCGCGTACAACGGCACTTGGCAGGGTGTGGACTGGACGCAGCTGGTAAAGGGCGAGTTTAACGGCCAGAGTCGAGCTTTCGGCATCTCGTCCGATCAGGATGGCTTCAATCGGTTGTGGGAGTTCGACAGTGGGCAGGTCGATGACGTGTATATTTCTGACGGCACTGCTATGACGGATGGGACGGCACTCCCGGTCGCACTTTCCCCTATCGAGTGTTTCGTGGAGTACCCCCGTATCGACTTCGGTGACCCTAAGCGCCGGAAGCGCCTTACCCGATGTGACGTGTGGCTATCCAACCTCACCGGGCAGGTCGATCTTACCGTCTACTGGCGTCCCGACAACAATCAGAAGTGGACGCTCTGGGATGAAACTTCACACTGCGCAATCATGCAGGATGCGGCCACAGCAACGCCGCATGTCTGGAAGAATCTGTTACCCGAACAGCGCCCGCTGGTGAAGTCTTTCTCCATTCCCGACACGTTTGATGACGTGACGACCTACGCTTTGGCGACGGGGTTTGGATTCCAGATCCGACTCGCTTGGACGGGCTCGGTCAAGATCGAGCGCGTGGCGATCTGGGCGCAGGCAGTGGATAACCCGGACTACGTGGAACGCGAAGGGCAGGAACCAACGTGTATCGCTAATGACGTGACGGGTAATGAACTGCGGTATGAAATACCCCTGGGGGATGGAGTACCTTCGCCCACGATCGTAGTGGCTCCCGTTTTCGAACCGGCTCCCGGGTCGTATTCGATGCCGCGGAGCATAGCCATTTCAACGATCACCGTGGGGGCCTCCATACGCTACACAACCGATGGGAGTGATCCTAGTTCAACTGTGGGAACGCTCTATACGGTCCCAGTGGTATTGACAGACACAACCACCCTCAAGGCTATCGCATTTAAGTCAGGGCTTACCGACAGTCCGATCACCGTTGGGGTATATACCTCCACACTCCCACTAGATCTGCGTAATCCGGTGCTTATTCCCTCGTTGAGCTTTGAAGAAATTAGCATGGGGGAATGTAATGTTCTCAACGATAGTGGTCTGCTTCGGATGTGGTATAACTTCGGATTTACGGAGAGTGCCGTTGGCTATGCTACCTCGACTGATAAGGGTAAGACTTGGGTTAAGAATTCAACCCCACTAATTGGTCTTGGCTATGGTGGCGTTGTCGGACAATTCTGGCATATTAGCGTCCAGAAGATAGAGGGCACCTACTATCTAATCGGAACCCCTAACCCTTCGGGCCTCGGTACCCTGAATCGCTACCATTCCTCCGATGGTCTGACGTGGGTTGACGATGGAATCATCCTTTCCCCCCAACTTAGCGTAACCGGCTGGGCTAACACCAGTCTGATAAAAGAGGGGGCAACTTGGTATATGATGGCCGAGGGGTTAGACACGGGCGACATCTGGAGAATATTTATTTTTAGCAGTACCGATGGGTTGTCCTTTACGGTTATGAACGGCGGCAACCCACTCTATGATCTTGAGGTCGCCAGTGGTGGAATGTTCGGCGGACCCTTCCTGCAAAAGATTAGTGGGGTTTATTACGTTTGGTATCATGCTGCTCCTAACGCCGGGGTTCTACCAACCAACACCTACTGGGCGCAGTCAACCGATCTAACCAATTGGGCCAAGAACGGACTGATTATTGGCCACGAATCGCCACAACTTGAAAACGGTCAAAGCGGCGATCCGAGTTTGGTTGAAATCGACGGAAACGTTATATTATTTTACGGAGCAGCTGATTCTAATCCCGGAGCGTTTGAGTATAATCTAATCGGTGCCTACATTTTTAACGGTACGCTAGAAACTCTTGTGGCCGCGGGGATTCTTGTACAGGCACCCCTAGAGCCTTTACGTGTTACCGGTTCTGACCCGGTTGAGTATTGGGATCTAGGCGAAGCCTCCGGTCCTCGTGCGGGTTCCATCCTGGGTTTAACCCTGTCCGAGAGTGGGGGCACTATTGGCAGCACAACCGGGGTTGATGGGGCTTTGGCCGCACAGTTTACGGGCGCTCAATATCTCTCTCGGGCGTCTCAGGAGGAGATCCAGATGGGAGCGCATGGGTTTACCTACGCTGCGTTTATAAACTCCAGTGATATTTCTTCCCAACCTTTTGTAATCTCTAAATCCGATACAGGGATTGACCAGTTCAAGATTCAGCTAACCACTACTCCATCGCTTTCGATTTATGGGCAGTTGGGAAATGTTACCGCGGCTTTCGACACCGGTATCACACCAGTCAATAACCAGTGGATATTCTTTATCGTCATGTGGGATATAACCACCAAGACGCTGACGATGTGGCTACAAGGGGCAAAGAAAACGTTTACTTACCCCCACCTCCCCCAAAGCTGGGGCACAGCCCCTCTTCGTATTGGTGGAACAGCTACAAGTAATCCCTCGACGCGCCGGGTTCAACGCCTCGGCTACTGGAAGCGCCCTCTTACGGACCTGGAATCGTTCCTGCTTGCTAATGGTTTACTCGGTCGGGCGTGGCCTTTCAGCCTAACCCTATCCCCGACGCTCAACATAGCGACAGTAGCCTGGGTCAACACCCTGATTGCTTCAGGTGGACTGGTTAATGACGCTGACATCGCCATCGCCAATACGCTGTTGGTTCAGTTGCTGGGCAAGTCTTATTACGGCAAGCTGATCTATCTACTACCACTATTCCCAGAGATGCTGGATACCGCTACGGTGCCCCTGATCGACAAACTATCTAAAGGTAAGAGCGCCAAGTCGGGTTTTGTTGACTCTGACTTAACGAAAACCGGGGGACTGCTTAATGACGGCAGTTCAGACAAACGTCTTACCCTTCCCGTTTCACCTGCGGATACAAATGGCGGAACAAGCAAAGGCGGTATTGGTGTGTTCCTCAAGTCTCCGGTCCTCCCGACAGCCGGGTTCGGGGATGAAGTCCTTGATACTCGGGACGGAAGTACCACTTTTGCCCTTAAATTATCAGATACTTTTACCGCGTTCCGCTGGGGTTCCGATACCGCCGTTACCGACAGTGGGGCGGGAGTTACCTCAGGGTTTTACTATGGGCAGAGGATCAACTCCACATCACTTGAACTTTACAAAAACGGCAGTTTAATTGCCTCCGGATCGGCTTCGGATGCTACACCGACGACGAACCCGCTTGTTTTTGCCGCCCAGTATCAAGGTGGGGCATATTACCCTTATCGTGCGAATTTCTTAGCCGCAGTCGTTACCGATGGGACTCTATCTACTGCGGAGGCTCTCGATCTTTACAACACCCTGAACACCTACCTAATCACCCCCTTAGGCAGATAGTTTGCGCGTGACATCCCCATTAAACCGTCTTATCTCCAACTCACATGGGTCTTAACCTCCAACTTCAGGCACTGACTTTACCCTCGGGTACGGAGTTCCCCGGCACCATGCAGGACTTAGAGAACTTGATCGCGGAGTATCTGGCGATCACGGGGGACGAGAATTTCTCCGGCATCAATTACGGCCCCACGACCCCCGCCACCGCCGACCAGAACAAACCTTGGTTCCGTACTGATGGTTCGTTCCACGGCATTGGCTGGTACGCCTGGACCGGTTCCATCTGGGATCGGGTGCAAGTCCTTCCGCAGTCCGGCACGTTCGCCTCTGCCCCCGTTGCGATCGGTGTCGGGCAGATGTACTTCGCCACCGACGGCGCGGGCCTCTGCATCTGGAATGGCACTGCCTGGGTGACGGCAGATGGGCGGCAGGGTGAGATCCGTATGGTGCGCGGTACCACGCTTGCAACTATCTTGGCGAAGTACCCCGGCTGGGCTCAAGTTACGGATGCCGTCGGCTGTACGTTTGGCGTGGCCGGTACGGGTTCGACCCATGGCTTCTCAGATCGCGTTCCTGAAACCTACCTCGGAGAAGAAGAGCATCTTCAGACTGTCGATGAACTGGTATCCCACTCCCACCCTATTTCTGGCCTCTATACGGAGCGTATGAGTCGAAACAACCTCGGTATCGATGTGTGGAAGGACGGTTCAGGCGGCGAGACCCCGGTTGCCCGCAGCACGGATGCCGTCGGCGGTGGAACTGCGTTCAACGTCATGCAGCCCACTTGGTTCCTTTACACGATCCAGAAATTATGATCGTAGAGTCTACCCCCTCTTGTCTCGCCGAGAACGAACCCCTCTACCAGAAGTTTGACCGGGCGGAGGCTGAGATTGTGCAGCGGTTCGCTCCCGTGGAGATGCCGATCCACCATCACTTCATTTCTTCGCCGAATATGAAGATGTACATCAGGGAAATCTTCATCCCGAAGGGTACAATTCTCACCTCTCGCATTCACAAAGTTCCGAGCCCGTTCTCCATTCTTGAGGGTGAAGTGTTGGTTGGGGATTCCCACGGCATCACCCACATCAAAGCCCCTTTTCATGGGGTGAACGAGCCGGGTGTGAAGCGGCTAGTTGAAACACTTAAGGATACCGTCTGGGTGGCCTTCTATGCGACGGAGAAAACCGATCTGGCCGAAATCGCCAATGACATTATCTTTGAGCGCGAGAATGATCTGTTGACTGACGAGGAAAAACTTCGTTGGGTGGATCTGACCAAAGGAGTCCTTTTACGGTGATACCGAACTTTGAATTTTTCGGGGGCCGAAATACCCTAAAGTTAATCCCGCAACCCAGGTACGTGTGGGCAGCGGTCGCTGGTGCAGTCGTGGCCGCGGGCACTGCGGTTTATTCTGCTTCCAAAAATAAGAAAGTCGCCCCAGGTCAGGCAGCGGCAATTGACCCACAGGCCGATCAGGCAGCAGCGGTTAAGGGCAATTTAGCCAACCAAGCGGATATCGAGAAGCTGACAAGTAGCACCAATACGTTTAATCAATCCCAGGCGAATAGCCTCATGGAGCAGGCAATGCCAGGGTATAAAGCCTTATCCTCCTCTCTCACATCTCAGGCGCAAAAGTTAGCGGATAACCCCTACGCTGTCCCACAAGACGTGCAGGATAATCTTCAACGGCTTGCCGCCGAGAAAGGAGTTTCTACGGGGCGTACCGGGCAAGCAGGACAGTTCTCTCTCCTCCGCGACCTAGGGGTAAACGAACTTCAGTACGGGCAGTCTAATCTTCAGTCCGCCTCTGGGTTGACCAGCCTCCTTTCGTCCATTGCCCCGAAGGTGAATCCGATGTCGCCGATGTCGATGTACGTCACACCTGGCCAGCAAACCCAGGCTTCTGAGACTAATCAGGCGATGCAGCAGGGCACACTTAACGCTAATGCTGCAGCACAGAATGCAAATTCTCAGACGAATGCAAATATGTGGGGGCAGATCGGTAGTGCTGCTAGTGGGGCGATTAGCGCCGGTATAGGGGCGTATAATTCAACCTCTAACTCTAATCCCTCGGGAGCCGATATGAGCGCGAACGGTTCGCTTAATGATATGCTCGCGGCGATGAATAAAAACGGGAAATAATATGCCTTTTATCGCACCACAATTTGAAGGCGGGGGGGATGCTGGTCAGGCGTTTAACGCCGGGCAAAATTCAGGTATGTCCATGATGGAACGTGCCCAACAGATGGAGCAGCGCGGGGCGCAAGAGGAACGGCAGAAGGCGATCTTCCAAGCCGCGATGCCGGTTCTTCAGGCAAAGAATCAGGCCGATATTGCTACGGCCAATGCCACGATCAATCACGTTGTCCAGACGCAGAACTTGATGACCAAGGCCGCACAGGCGTCCGGGGATCTGAATACTGAATTTCAAGACATCATGCAACTGGAGGACTACGACGAGAAGGATCGTGCGCTCTCTTCTTTTCAGGCTAAAACCGCTTGGTTAGGCCAACTTCCGGCGTATAAACCTTTCGTGGAGGCGGTAAATGGAGCCCGAGTAGAGAATTACAAAGGGAAAATGGCCGACATGAAGATCACCGGGGATATAGAAGTGGCCAAAGCGAATAGCCTTAGTCGCCAGACCGTCCAAGGGATGAGAGGAGACACGGCGGAAAATATCGCTGCGGGTAAGGCTGAAACGGCTTTGAGCGTTGAGGATAAGAAAGCAACCGCAGCAAAAGAGCTGGAGACGATGCGGGGTAACACTAAATCTTTGATCGCTGGCGGTATGACCCCCATTAAAGTGGCGGAGGCGTACACTTCTTTAGCGGATAGCGAAGAGAAGAATGCCGCGATGTTAAAACTCACTGGCGATGAAGAAGGGTATAAGGCGCGTATCGCAAAAGCACAAACCCTACGCACCGAAGCCGAGAACACTCTCAAGGGTTCGGCTTCGGCTTCTGATTCACATCAGAAAAACGTCACCCCCGAAGAGTACGCGAAAATCCCTTCAGGGTCAAAATACTGGTGGAACGGGCAGGAAATAACCAAAAAATAAATGCCCGCCAATGACACTTGGACCCCACCTGAAGTCTCGGCAATAGGGCAAGCGCCGGATACCGGAACTCAGACCACTTGGCAGCCCCCCGAAGTGGCTGAAGCAAAACCCGCATGGACTCCGCCCGAGGTGGCGAGTCTGAGCAAACCCGACGAGATGCCGCAACTGCGCGCTGCTACGTCAGAGGATATGCAGGAGCCCAACTGGCTGGAGCGGTCTTGGCATAAAGTGACTGGTAGTATCCAGGAACTGGGTACAGCGATCTCCGAACGTGCGACTGAGGCCAACAAGGCGATGGCGGCTACCCCTACTCTCGATGCGATCGGTGGCTGGGGTCTGGTTCACGGCGCTGCGGCGATTCTTCGCCCATCTCCTGGCGAGCAGGCACGCGATCAGCGCGACCAAGAAGCAAAACTCGGGCCGGGGTTTACTCAGAACTTATCCCCGCAAGAGCAGACTCAAAAACAAAAGGATGATGGGACGCCGTTAACCACGGGTCAGATGCGTCGTGCCATAGGCGAGACTTCCGGTGAGGAGCAACTTTTCGGTTCGGACAAATCCCCACTGGCGCTACCACTCTGGGCTCCGGGACAAGAGATTGGCAAACAGAACGCGATGACGCCTCTGGCGAAACCGATCACCAAGGAAGACGAAAATGTAGAGATTCCTATCGGAACGATGGGTTCGGTTAAACTGAGTTCGATCAAAGCCGTCTACCAGCCTTTCGCCAAAGTTTGGAATATGGTGACGAGTCCGGGTGGTCTTCTGACTGCTGGAGCAGGCACTGAGGTTGCCGCAGCGAAAGCCGGAACAGAAGCATTGGGGGCTACTGCTGCGATCACCCCCGCCGAAACAGCAGCTACCGCTATTTTCTCAAAGGGCATGACCGAAGGAGCGATTCAACAGTTTGACGCTTTGCCCGGCATCCTACGAGACCCGAACAAGACGACGGCGCAGAAGTTTGCTGCTTCCACCGATGCTGCCGTGTCGGTCGGTATGTCGTATCTTTCGCTTAACCATCTCTCAAAAGAAGTGCGGAGCATCGCGTCTGACCCGTTGCTTTCCAATGAGGCAAAAGTGGACGCTCTAGCCGAAACTCAAGGCATCTCGCACGATGCGGTGATGAACGAGGTGGGGGAAGCCGCCAGCGCCAAGGGCGAGCAGATCCAACGCTTGTTGAAGCCCCTCCCGGCGAACGCGCAGATCAGTATCCCGAAAGAAGGGGAAATCGGCACCCCAACCATTACTATACCGGGAAAAGAAGGCGGGGAATCCCGCTCGCCCAATATCAATGAGCCCGCGCATGAATTTCATGGGTCGCCTGAACAGGCAAAGGCCGCAGGGTATAATGTCCTGCTTCAAGAGCATCCCTCCGGGGAAGGCACGGTGGCTACTGACTTCTCTCTCGACGGAATGCAGAAACTCGTGGAGACGGAAGGCGAGACCCCGAGCGCGGGCGCTTGGGAACCACCGGAGGTGAGGGCGGCGAAAACTGAATCGCCAGATATTACCGCCGAACAAGCAGCCCGAAATAGGGCGAATGGCATCATAATACGCACGGATAAAGACGGAAATGTAATTCAAGATCCTTCAAGCGGTGAAACTTATGGCATCGCTGCTCGTGTCAGTGCGGCTCGTGCGAAAGCGGGCAAGATCGAACCAATCCAACCCGGCGAAGGAACGACGCCGCAAGAGATCATTCAGCAGGGTCGCGATTTAATCGCCAAGGGGGCAGACCCGCAAGCCGTGGCAGACCGGGTGCGCAATACCGGAGCTTCCAGCCCCGAAGACGTAGCGATTGCGCGTGCTCACGGCGAAGATCTTGCACAGGCAGCAAAAGCTGCTGCTGATAAGTTCGGTGTAGATTCACCGGAATACGCTGCGGCGAAGAAAGCGGACTTTGACTGGCAACAGAACGTCATCCAGCCGATGCGTACCGCATGGCATAAGAAGGGCATGGCGATGCAGGGCGAGACCGATATAGATACTGAATCTTACCATGGGTTGGCGAAAGCCGTTCATGCCGTAACGGGGGAGGAGTTGGACCCGAAACAGGCAAAAGAGGCAAAGGACCTTTCAGACCAAGCGGCAGGATTGCGGGATCAAGTAGAGGCATTGAAACAGAAGGTCCTTGAAGGGGTGAAAAAAGCCGCTGCCGAAAAAGCGAAACCAGCCAAGAAGGGGCTGGGGCTTGGGGACTATTTCAAAGACTCCGCCGCAGAGGCACGCGCCCGAGTGTCAGACCGGTTAGGAAAACTCGTATCCAAGAGTGTAGTCGAGTGGGAAAACACGGGTGGGCTTCTCAGCACAGAGAATTTATCCGATCTGGCTACCATTGCGGCGGACCATTTAGCCCGAGGTCTCGATGCCGGGGTAGAACTTGGAAAAGAGTTCGGTGACTGGGTGAAGCCCCATCTCGATACGATTCTACAGAAGGCGAATGAGGCGATCCAGTCTGCCTACGAGACGAAAAGCGCGGCGGCTCTCGAAGCCCGGCGCGTCCAACTTACTGATCGCGTGACGGAGCTGGAGAAGAAGATCAAAGCCGGGGACCTTTCGACCGAACCGAAGAAAGCGAACCGTCCGGCGACTGAGACGATTGAGCCGCTAATTCAACAGCGTGACGCCCTGAACAAACAGCTCTCCGATCTGCGCAAGGAAGCGGCGAAGCCGACCGAGGCCGAACTGGTGCAGCGCAAGGTGGACGCCATCAATAAGCAGATTGAGGAGAAGAGAGCCACCCTCGCATCTGGCGATGTTGAAGCGAAACCGAAAGAACTCAACCGACCCCAACCAGAGGCTATCGAGAAAGCAAAGCAAGAACTGGAAGACGTGAATCGCCAGATCGCTGAGGCGCGCAAAGCCATCCCAGCGAATGAGGAGAAGAATGCCACCCAGGATGTATGGATGCGGGCGAAAGACTTGCTGGAAAAAGGCGAAGATGATTATCCGTCTATCGTCAACAAGATCGCCACAGATACCGGGCTCCCCGAGGAGCAAGTTCACAAGATTCTCGCCGGGCCGAAAGAAGTCCGCACGATGACGGACGAGATGTACCGCAAAATGGCGGACCGGCGTAACCTCGTTCGGCAGGCCCAAGATTGGGTGAAAGACCAGCAGACCCCCGGCTACATCAAAGCGATAAAACTGCTTCCAAATGCGATGTTTCGTGTAGCTACTGCCCTGCATGGAACAGTGTTCGGTGTAACCCATGGTGCAATTAACATTTTCAATCCCCTCGAATGGAGCACGTACTGGCCGAATTTCCTACGCCAGTTCAAACTTATGGGCGTCCATGACGGCGGGGCGTACCACGAACGCATGATGCAGCAGTTGGAGGCAGACCCCTTGTTCGACTTCGCCTCCCGCGCCGGGCTCAATAATAGTCCGCATCGTGTCACCGATGACTTTCAGAGTGCTTGGACGACCCATTATCTCCGCCAGATCGGTTTGATGGGCAATCGGGGCATGGATGCGATCAAGATCATGCGTCAGGCCATGTTCAATAACGCCTGGGAAAAATACTCCCCTGAACTCCGATCTCTCGATGACGCGAAACTTTTAGCCGATGCGATCAACCACGCCACGGGTAGTATTCGCACCCGATTGCCCGGTTGGACGCAGTACACATTCTTCTCCGCTCGCTTGGAGGGTTCCCGTTGGGCTTGGATGATCCAAGACCCCGCCAAAGCGGGCGAGATATTCACCCGTTGGGCGTCGGGCAAGGATACGACCTACGGTGAACGCCAGTTTGCTCTACGCGAGCTGAAGCATAAGGCTGCGATCGTCGGTACGTATATGGGGCTGCTCGCGGCGAACCAAGGGCTTCTTTCGGCCTCAGACAGTAAGCAGAAGATCAATTTTACCGACCCGATGAAACCGGATTTCCTGAACTTCAAAGCCGGGGGTAAAGAACTCAGCCCGGTCAGTCCGATGCTTGGATTGGTTCGTCTCGCGGCGAATCTGTTCCACATCACGATGGGCACTCGTGATAAGTTCGAGAAGCGGGACACCAAATTTGGGGAAGCCACTCAGAAAGTAGGCGAGTACGCTCGCGGGCGTCTCAGTCCTTTTGCTGGGGTATCCACCGATGTCGCAATGGGGGCGGACGCCGTAGGACGCCAGATGCCCTGGACGGATATGGAGCTTCCGGCGAGCGGGAAAGTATCGTTGAATATGCTCCGTCAAGAGGAGCGAAAATACACGTATACCGAATACGCCACCACTCATTTTCTGCCTCTATTCGCTGAGGAAGCGGTGCGTGAAGTGTGGAAAAAGCAGGGGGTAGGCGAGACCACCATGCAGCATTGGATTGACGGACTTTCTACCGCCGCGCTGATGGGCACCACTGGATTCAAGCTAAAGGAAGATACTTCGGTCAAAAAATAACCTGCCGTAAGTTCGGCAGAATCCCGTTCCGTTTATTCATACTAGCGGTATGCCCGTCACATTGATGCCCCCAGCCCATTTTGTGGTTGATCGGCAACTGGCGTGCGTACACCTCGTCGTATCGCTTCGCCAGCCGCTCTACGCCGCCGAGATGCTTGAAATGGAGCAGGTAAGTCTCCGGGATCGAGTAAGCAGTAGGGTTCGAGAACGCCGCCCCGGAAATGAGCTTCCCGGAGCATCCGTGCGCGCCGAGTCCGTAGTGGATCTCCTTCACTCGTTTCGCTGAGAACATCGCCGGTTTGGAGTACCACTGATACTCCGGCGCGCCCCTCTTCACTTCATCGTAGATCTGGCCCTCAGTCGTCGGGAACGTATCGGTGAACATCTCGAACCCATAGGGCTTCACCACGTTCACGCTCTGACGCTCGTATTCCGCGATCGTCTGCTCGGCCCCTTTCGGGAAGTAGATCAGCTCGTCAGCATCGACGACGATCACCCAGTCTGCCGTGGTGCCCTTCCAGCTCTCGTCCTTCACCCGGCAATACTCGTGCTCGTCAACGACGCCGCCCGTGTGCCGATCGACCAGCTCCACGCCAGCCGCTTTGATGATCCCGCGGGAGCCGTCGGTACTCTGGTCGTCATGGACAACAATACGCGAGCAGAAGGTTTTATAATGCCTGATGGTGTAGGGAAGAATCTCTGCCTCACACCAGCTTAAAATGTGAACTTCAGTTTTCATAGTAGTCCGCTAGCGCGATTAAAGTGTGGATGGCAGCTACCTCGTCTTCAAATACCCGGGATTCCCAATGTCCTTCGTGCTTCTCCTCGGGGAAGGATTCTTTTAGGCGTGCAATCGCCTCGGCAACCTCCTCTTTAGTTGGACGGGGTTTCATGACGTTTTCACCGCTGCCACCTGCCAAGCTTTGTGCAGTACGTTGAGGTGTTTGGCGTAGGTTTTGAGGAAGAAGTCGATAGCGAACTTTGGCCGATCAATCTCGTTCGGCATGAGGGTCCAGCCGTAGTCGTCCCAGATCATCACCCCGCCTACCTTCAGCAGGTCGAAAGCCATGACCGAATCTCGGATGACGTTGAGGGAATCATGCCCGCCGTCGATATAGACGGAATCCAGTGGGGTTTTGAACTTCTTCAGCACTTCTGCCGAGGTGCCCTTGAGGATGGCGACTTGCTTGAAGCCCTTCAGGCGCTCGCGGGCGGCGGCTTCCACCTCGGAGAACTTGATCGCCTTGTCGTACTCGGGCGAGCCTTCGAACGTGTCCACGCAGTAGTAGAGGGACTTCGGATCGGTGAAGATGCGCGTACACATCGACTCGGCGGACTCGCCGCGGCAGGTGCCGATCTCAAGACCGACAGCGGGTTTCCCCTTTAGGTGGGTAAGCCACTGCTCCCACTTGGGGCCGTGGACTTCATCAGTTTCAGACAGACGTGCGGGTTGTGTGCTCATAGGTATTTCGATTGGTTTAGGTTCTCCGAAGATGCGATATGCCTCGGCATTCGGGCCGAGCATAGCGGTGAGTTTCGTCAGTTGAGGGTCAAGTTGTACCCCGCGTCCAGGGGGCATGATATGCCCTGCCCCGTAGCCGAACTTGCCCGGCATACCCTTGATGCCCACCACGAGGCGAGTGGATTGTGGGTAGTCCTGCGGTCGGACGACTAGCTTCTTGAACGGGGCTTGGACGTAGCTCCACAGCCGGATGTCGATGTACGGGCAATCCGTGGCGGCGGCGCGCAGCAGTTGTGGGAAGAGGGAAACTTTAAATGCCGTTGAGCAAAAACTGGAGTGCTGGGAGTTGCGATGCGAGAACCAGGTGCGCGTGTTGACGTTGTAGTAGAGTGCATCTTGTTCGCCGACCAAATCGGCAGAGCCAAGCCACTTCTCTACGTTCTCAAGATAAGTAGGGGCATAATAATCGTCATTTTCGAGGATTACTACAGCATCGCCCTTTACGAGATTATCCTTGACCATGCGCCGGATCTTCGCGGCGAGACTGCCTTTCCCTCTGTACTCTGGCCAGTAGTGATATTCCTGATTTTTGGTACAGACAGTTTGGTTCTCGTCGTCATCGAGGCATAGCCACTGGTCGGGCTGACGAGTTTGCTGGGAAACGTATTTTTCGCAGAGTGCCCAGGCTTCGGGGCGAAAGCAAGCCGTGGTAACGAGGGTGAGTTTCATGTCTCGTGGGCGAACCGATGAGTTTTGAGGTAATCACTCCACTTCTGGCGAAGATAATTGTGGTTCGTGGCGAAGAACTTCTTCACCTCGGGAACGAGGTAACTCGTGCTTCCTGGTTTGTGGTGGATCGGGAAATCGGCAAGATGGATGGTGTAGCCTAACGAACGCATCCGTATGCACAATTCTGCATCTTCTCCGTAAGCCCATTTTAAGTTCGGGTCGAAGAGCCCATGCTTCTTCACAAGGTCAGTGCGTACCACGAGACAAACGCCCTCGATGTACTCCACCACACTTCCCTCCAGCCCACCTACGAAATTGTCCCGCAGCCTACAGCCTCTCGGCCCGACAACAGCCGCTTTTGGGTTGATCGCGAACTGCCGTTTGATTTTGCCCAGCCAACCCAGTGGCAAGATACAGTCGTCATTCACCATAGCGAACAGCGGGGTATCGGTCATCCCCAGTGCCCGTTTGTTGGGTTCGATGAAGCCTTCGTTTGTTTCGTTTACGACCATGCGGACATTGGTGTAGGTATCCGCGAGGATCTGGAAATACGCCGCTGCCTCGATATTACCATTGGCGGTTAGGATTAGGTCGAATTGCCCGCCACCGTTCAGTATGGATTTTATACAGAGCTTGGCTTTCTCTAGTTGGGTGTACGTGACGATCGAGATAGTGGTTCTCATGGCTTCAGCGCGTCTACTTTGGCTACGATTCGTTCTGGCGTAATCGACGCGAGGACGGAGCAGAACTGCTCTTGGCGGCAGGGCATCGGGGGGAAATGGAGGCCGTTCTTCGCGTGCCATCGGCAGTTCTTGCACTCACCATTCCCGGTGAGGGCATGGGTGAGCGGGGCTTTACTCGTGCGGGTCTCCCAACTGAACGCACCGAACAAACCGATAGCGGGAACGTCGAGGGCATGGCAGAGGTGAAGAAGTGAGGAGTCTACGCCAACAAATGCGTTGCACTGCGAGAGGAGTGCCGCCGATTCCCGGAAGCTCAGCTTCTCCGTGGTCATGTTGTGGACGTAGGTGCGCTTCATGTTCGGCGCAAACTCCGGTATCTGTCCTGGATGCCCGAAGAGGAAGACTTCCCAGCCTCGGTCGTCCAGACCGAAGATCACTTTTGCCCATAGGTCTAGGGGGTAGTTGCGGTTCTTGACCGACGCGGCGAGCTGGATACCAACGCGGGGGCGGTTGCTCTGAATCCAGTTCTTGGCGAGGGATTTCTCCTCGTCGGTAACGATGTAGACGGGCTTGTAGTCGGATATTTGTACGCCGAGGGCGTTTGCAAAGGCATCAGTAGCGTGAACGTCATGGGCGAGTTCCATTACGTTTTCGAGGGAGCGTATAAGCGGGCACTCAGCGATAGCCTCAATACGGAGTGGGTAGGGATACAGGGCATCGAAAAGATCGAGGCCCTTAAAAAGTGACTGGTGTTCTACTCGGCAACTTAAGGAGACCGTTCTGTGGGGATTCGCGAGTTTGTATGCGCGAATTGCAGGAGTGAGGAATAAGAGATCCCCAATTGCGCCGGAGCGCATGAAAACAATTTCATCGCTATTGTAGGCACTCGGGGTTTCAGGGAATCGTTCTAGGGATGCGGACCCGCGCTCGGCGAGAAGGGCCAGCTCAAAGGAATTTTGGTCGGACATGAGCCACTCGCCGGGAGTAAGCGTGCCGATGGAGCCACCGACGGCGAGGGGTTGTGTGAGCGTTAAGATGTGCATGTGGAGTTTACCGGGGTTTTCAAGTTCTCGAAATGCGTGCGCAACTGCTGCGAGGCTTCTTTCGAGATGGAGCGGAAGTTGGTTTTCGCCTTCTGCCGTATGATTTTTCCTACGTCGGGGTCTAAACGAACTCTAAGTCTTTTCGCTTGCATAGTGGCCATGACAGGGCCTAGCGTGGCCCTTGTCAACCATGAAAAAAACTGAATTAACCCAAGA
>Ga0302287_10000440_pt1 | contig 21024 bp, 22 predicted proteins | sample III_Fen_E2_4_FD_200452 | JGI IMG/M metagenome (GOLD analysis project Ga0302287, IMG submission 200452) | Peat permafrost microbial communities from Stordalen Mire near Abisko, Sweden - III_Fen_E2_4 | ecosystem: Environmental > Terrestrial > Soil > Wetlands > Permafrost | place: Sweden: Abisko...
ACCATCGGAAGCTGGTGATCAATGGCGATACATCGTTCTACGAGGTAGATAACGGAACGCTCTTTGTGTCCGATGCGAGTCAGTACGATAAGACATTCGTTAGAGTCAAATAGCGACTCGCTTGCGTTGCTAGCCGCACTCTGGAACATCGGAATTCTAGAACTCGTATTCCCCAAGTTCCGCCAACTGCACGCGGCATTTTGTAGAAGAGGTGTCCAACGAGGGATTCCCTTTCTATAATTCTTGCATGTTCACGCCCCCAGCTTTGGATCGGTTGATCCGCGAATTCTCTAGCCTTCCGGGCATTGGCCGCAAGTCGGCACGCAGGCTCGCCTACCATGTGCTTGGGCAGCCCCTGGAACGTGTTCATGAGGTTGCCTCAGCACTCGTGGAAGCCCGCGAACGGATTCGCCCTTGTAGCATCTGTTTCCAATTTACCGAAAGCGACCCGTGCCCAGTGTGCTCTAGCCCGCGCCGCGATCGCACTAGGCTTTGCGTGGTCGAAAAAGCTTCCGATTTAGAAAGCTTTGAAGCGAGCGGAGCTTACAAGGGATTGTATCATGTGCTGGGCGGAACGCTTTCTCCCTTAGATGGGATTGGCCCGAAAGAATTGCACATTCCCGAGTTGCTTGCCCGCGCCCGCGAGGGTGTGCAAGAGGTTGTGCTTGCTTTAGGCTCTAGCCCCGAAGCCGATTCTACGGTGTTATTAATCGACCGGATGCTCGGCGAATTAGATGTGAAACGCACCCGACTTGCCCGCGGAATTCCTGTGGGAAGCGACTTAGAATTTATTGATGAAATCACCATGCTTCGCGCCTTTGAAGGCAGAGTAGAATTATGAGACTTTCGAAGGATACCGAAAACCAGATGGTGGTGGCACGTCGCCGCGGCCAAGAAAAACCTGAGCCCGTAGGCGCTGCCCGCAAAAAGCCTGCGAAGCCCGTGCGCAAAGAAAAGCCCGAACCTCCACCCAAGCCGGTGCCCACAGAATTCGACACTCCGCTGCACAAGCTAAAGCCCTCGCAGCCATTAAACGAGATCGCCCCTCGCGTCTTTTCTGCGGACTTTGTGATTGGCGCAACAAGCCTCAAAGACCTTCCCGATGATAAGCTTCCACAGATCGCATTTTTAGGCCGCTCGAACGTGGGTAAGTCTTCGATTTTGGCGGCACTCATGGGCAAACGAGGGCTGGTAAAGGTTTCAGCGTCGCCCGGCAAAACTCGTGAGCTGAATTTCTTCAGAGTCAACGACGCCTTCTATTTTGTGGACTTGCCGGGCATTGGCTATGCAAAGGTTTCAATTTCGAAACGCGAAGAAATGGGTGAAATGATTCGCACTTATGTAGAACGCAGTGCGCAATTACGCGGAATCGTTTATCTTGTGGACATGCGCCATGCAGGTACGCCTTTGGATATTGAAACCGTGGAAGTTTTACGCGGCCTTGGAAAGCCAGTTTTGCTGGTCGCCAATAAGCGCGATAAGTTGACTCACGGCGATGCTGTACAAGCTTCGCGCACCATTCAAAAACGCTTTGGTCTCGATGAACCTCCTTTAGCAGTTAGCGCACTCACTCGCGATGGCTTTGAGCCCTTGTGGGAAAACATTCTAGAGGCACTTGCCTTAGCACCATAACACCTCCATCATAATAATATGGCCATTGAATCGAAAGAACATTACAGCCTACCCGCACGAGTGCTTTATACGCTCGGTATGCTATGGCTAATGTCTTTGCCTGGCAAGCTTTCAGTCATATTCTTCAAGGGTTTGTGGGCTTTTTTCACTATCGATTCACGCCGCTTCCGCACGGAATTCAAGCAAATTATTTTGCAGGTGTATTTCACTGGAGTCGAAGCTTTTCCCTTGGTAGCACTGGTCGCCGTGTTGCTCGGCTCACTCACCATTACTCAAGCTGTAACGGTAATGCCTAAGGTCGGATTCAGCGACTTTTTTGGCAGCTTAATGGTGATTGTGATTGTTCGCGAATTGGGTCCTGTGCTTACAGCCTTCTTGATCGCAGGGCGCACTGGTGCTGCGCTTGCTGCATATCTTGGGAACATGAAAGTGGAATCCGAAGTCGATGCGCTAGAAACTATGGGCATTGATCCTATTCGCTACCTTGTAATGCCTGCGATGATTGGTGGCATGGTCGCCATGCTTATTCTCAATATGTTCTTTAGCTCTATTGCAATCGTGGTGGGCTATATAGTCGCCAAAGGGCTTATTTCGGTCATGCAAAATATGCTGGATTCAAAGCTTATTTGGGATCATTATTGGGAAAGCATTTTGATGGGATTGAAGCCCATGGACTTTATCATGGTCATTGTGAAGCCGGTAATTTTTGGTGCAATCATCACCACCAATGCATGCCTTTTTGGCACCTCGGTTAAGAAAGATGTGCGCGAGGTTCCTAAGGCAACGTCGCGGTCTGTGGTGTATTCATTTATCTTCGTTGTTCTCTCTGATTTGCTGTTATCGCTAGCGTACATGTTCGACTACATTCGCAACCTGAGTTCGGTTTTTTAATATGATGGAAAGCGTTGCAATCAAGGATGTTTCGTTCTCTTATAGAGAGCGTGGAAACACCGTGCGAATGGTTCTCGACAAAGCGAATCTAGTGGTGCAGCAGAAAGATATCTTGTGCATCTGCGGCCAATCAGGGCAAGGCAAGAGCACGTTACTGCGCATTCTGGCTGGCTTAGAACACCCGCAAGAAGGTCAACTTTTTTATTCGGGAATTGAATCCGAATTGCATGATCACTACGCACTAAAAGTGGCTCTTGAACACAAGGTTGCGTTTGTGTTTCAAAATTCGGCTTTGATTTCGAATCTGCGCGTATTCGACAACATTGCGTTACCTATTCGGTACCATCAACCAGGCCGTTCTGAATCCGATATTCGCGATCAGGTTGAGGGATTATTGTCGTCGATGATGGTTGCTGAGTACAAAGACCAGTTTCCTTACACACTAAGCGCAGGTGCTCTACGCCGCGTCTCTATTGCCCGCGCGCTTGCCTTGGAACCTCGCATTCTGTTGATGGACGAACCCACAACGGGTCTAGATGCAAAGAATCGCCGGTCTTTGTTAGCGCTTATCGATAATCAGCGCAGTCTTCGCCATGCGACCATCATTATGGTCACTCACGATTTGCCAATCGCCAAGGATCTCGATGCCCGCGTGAGCTTCTTGCATAAGGGCAAACTGTCAGAGCCAATCCACCACGATGATCTGCTTCTTGCCCAAGAAGAACACATCCGTGATTTAGTCGAAGAATTGGACCGCCCTAATGGGTAAATTAGGCTTAGATGAAACAGCTCTTGTGTGTCGTTTGTGAGGGGTGTAAACTATATTTCAAAAGGTTGGGATGGTCATGTTTGTCACCGGGTTTGAATGCGACTTCTGAATAAATTGAAAAGCGTTCGCTGGATGGAGTTCTCGGGGCTCATCGTTGGTGCGGCATTGGCTACCATTATCATCATGTTTTTAGCCACCGCATTTTTGACCATGCGCGTGCAAGGCCTTATAGGAAAAGAGGAATACACCCTCTTCTGTTATTTCGATAAAGGCTTGGGCTTACGTGTAGGTACCAAGGTACAAGTGAATGGTGTTGAAGTCGGCAAGGTGAAAAAACTTGAACTCACCAAAGACAGCCGCGTGAAATTGACGTTTGCGATCGACACAGTCTATCGCCGCTGGATTACTTCTGATGCGCGAGTGTATGCAACGCGCGATCAAAACCTTATCGCTGACCGCATCGTGAACATTGAACAGCCCTCGGGCACTGCACCCGAATTCAGCCATGTTTTGCCCGATGGTGGCATCCTTTACGCAGGCCAGGCTCAGGATATTGAAACAGTGATCGACAAAGCAGTGAACTTACTTGCCAGCGCAGATACACTGACGCATAAAGCCAATACGATATTAACCAATGCTCTCGATCCTAAATCCACCTTGGGTGCGCTGATCATGTCGCGCGAACTCTATGACCAACTTCTGCTCCAAGTCAACAAGGTCGATGGAATCACCTCGCATACCGAACGCATTCTGGGCTCCATGGAAAGCCGACTTCCGCCATTGCTTGATCGTACGGATACCTTGATTGGACAGGTCGCAAAGGTGGGTGTGAAGCTTGATACAATTTCGGGTCATGCCATCGGATTGCTGAACTCTGTGGACACAACTCTTTACGCGATGAATGGAATCATGGGCGACTTGCGCATCTTAACACGCGGGGCTTCGCAAATGATGCTCGATGCTGACTCAAAGCTCGACCATGCCGATGATTTAATGACCAGCCTTTCGCGCTTCTGGTTCATTCGCAATAAGATTCCGCAAAAGGATACCGTACCGACTATTGGAGGCGATAAATGGTAAGAAGGCTTGCTTGCCTTGTTGCTGTTTTCATTGCGACAAGTATTGCCTCGGAGACTGGTTCCTTTGCATTCAGAGCGCACAAACTTTACGAAGCGGGTGAGTACACAGGTGCAATGCACATGTACACCAAAGCCCTAGAGGCTAGTGCAAAAGAAGCCGATTTGGTCGGTGAAAACCGCATAATTATCGATATTTCATGTCTACAAAAAGAAGCGTATTATTTTGCAGAAGCTGAGTCCAGCTTAGTCGCATTACATGCAGAAGCCATGAGTGACAACGATAAAGCCTTAGCGTTAAAAAACCGCATGGAAATGTATTTACTTCAAAACAATGCCGTAGCTGCATTCAATGCTTACCAAGCTACTAATGGGTCGCTTGGGAAAATTTCCGATGATCTGCGCGGAATGCTCTTACTGAATGCGGCTGTAGCAGCCACTGGCTCTCAAGATGGCTCAGCAAAAGAGCTATTAAAGAAGGGTGAAAATCTGCTTGATGGTGATGCGCCAGGGCTCGTCGCATGGGCAAAGGCTAATATCGCAGAGCTAGAACATGCAAGCGACGCTCGTCAATTATTTACCCAAAGCCTTGAGCTTGCACAAAAGACTCAACACAATTGGCAAGCCGGCCAAGCCTTGCTGCATCTAGGAAAAATCGCGCTCGAAGCTGGAGATAAAACGGGAGCTGCCGAATATTATCTGCGTGCAGCAAAACTTTATCGTGGGCTTTTCTTGGATCGTCCTTTTATCCTTGCAGCAGAAGCATACACAGGTCTTGTATCCAATCCTGACCGATCCATTAGTGCAGATTATTCTGCAGCCAAAGAGCGCCTTGTCGCCCCCATGCGCACCGATAAAGCGAACCCCAAATGAATATGGATCCCGGCATTCTTTTTGTCGGCATGATTGCTAGTGCAATTGGTACCGGTTACATCATATATGGAAAGAAGCGGGCGAAGTTCATTACGTTGATCGCTGGTGTTTTGCTATGCGTCATTTCGTTTTTTATCAGTGACTGGCGCATACTTGCATTCGTAAGTGCGATACTCACAGCCGCGCCCTTTGTGATTCACGAATCCTAACGGAAATTAGTGCAATCGATATTGTGCTTCAATGCCTGCGCTGTAAGAACCTTTCTGGGATCCAGATCCTATGCTCACCAATTGGCAGCCAACAGTTGCACCAATTAGCACTTTAGGGGTTACGTCGATCATAATTCCACCCACAAAAGAATACGATGAATATTCTAAGAGCGAAATAGGAACCTCATTAGGTGTGATTTGAGGTGCGACAATCCAGTCTACTGTCACAAAGGGTTGCAGGGATTCAACTTTCCAATAGGCGCCCGCGCTCCAACCAAAAATTGGAGTAATCCCATGCTTCGTCCAATGGTTTGAGGAAATAACAATGTCTACAGTGGTGTCCATAGATAAGTTATCCATGGAATGAATTACCCAAGCAGAATCATAACGAATTGTTGACTCAGAAACTTGCGAACGAAATGATTGGAGCCCACTGATGAATCCGATTCCAATCCCCACATCTTCGAGTTTCATCGTATAGCGCAAATTGACAATTGCGGCTCCGTACCAGCTGCCATCCAGAATTTGTCCAGAGCCCGATACGATCAAGGAGCCTTCATTGCCCAGAATCCAAGAGCCCGTAAAAGCATTGCCCCCTTGGTAAACATGGAAATTTTGCTTACCCGGCTGATATTCGTTATCGATCGATGATAGCTGGTTGCTGTTTCCCACGGCATACAACATTTGATCGTGCGCAACGTTAACGGCAAGCGTCGGGCCGATCTTGCTTGTCTGTCCTTCGGTGTATGGAATTGTTTGTGGACGTGGCATCCAAAGTTCCGCAGAACTTATGGTATGAACTTGCGAACTCGAAGCTCCACAACCTAAGAAGAACGTGCAGCACGCAAGCAACAAAAGCAGCTTCTGATTCATAAAACCAATGTAGCACGAAGCTTAAGCTCAAAGGAAAGGTCTGTGACTGAGAACACTTGCGATCAAAGAATAGCCCTAGGTGCAGATTGCACAGGCAAAGGAAGTGTGCGAGCTCTGAGGCCTACGCGCCCTTGACTTGACAAGAGAAGGGCATTTTTGGACATTTACCAACTCATTTCTTCGCGGGAATGGTGGAACTGGTAGACACGCTAGATTCAGGTTCTAGTGAGAGCAATCTCATGGAGGTTCAAGTCCTCTTTCCCGCACTCAGAAAGCTCGTAGGTTAACCTGCGGGCTTTCTTTGTATTCTATTCCCATGCGGCTCTGGTCTCTGCACCCCAAGTATCTCGATGTCAAAGGCATTGTTGCCTTGTGGCGTGAAGGTCTGTTGGCAAAACATGTGCTCGAAGGCCGCACCAAAGGCTACACCAACCATCCGCAGCTCGCACGCTTCAAGGCATGCCAAGACCCTGTGGCCGCCATTCACCAGTACCTCGCCGTTGTGTGCATTGAAGCTGAATCGCGCGGCTACCACTTTGACCGCAGTAAAATTTCATGGAACGTCACGCCGCAAACGCTCTCCGTTACCCGCGGTCAGCTACAATACGAAGTTGCTCACTTGTATGCAAAGCTCACTACACGTGACCCTGTCCGTGCACAAGCACTCCAAGCATGCAAACGAATCGCCCCGCACCCCATATTCCAACTGGTGAAAGGGCCAATGGAAAGTTGGGAACGAATTAGTTGAGAGTTCTAGAGTTCGATAGTGGAGAGTTGCTACGCTTCATTTCTTTTGGGGTTAGACGTCGCAACTCTCCACTTGATATGCCAGTTAGAGTTTACTCGTTACTGGCACATATACTCCCCTGAGTACTCCACTAGCCACGCGTGTTGAGATGCCTAGTGCGGATTAGATGTAGCAACTCTCCACTCTTCTTAGATATATTTGCCTCATGGAAACGACAACACTACGCAGCCAATGGAAGTCTCTCTATCAAGTCGCACCCGCACAGCTGAACAAGATGAAGCAAGTGCATGGTGTTGTGAGCGCATTCAATGCCAACATCGATGCGGTCATTAAGATCAAGCCCGAACTGTTGCTCAAGTGGGTGCAGGTGTTGGGCGTTGATGCACCGGCGGTGCTTGCGGAAGGTGGCCGTGCCATAAAGACTCCTCTTGATGTGCTGCGTGGCTTTGTGCAATGCTTTAAAAGCGGTGCAGCCATGGAATGGCTGGTGCACGACGAGTCTGCATTCCAATGGATGCGCTCCAACATCGGCTACGACCGTTTGCAGATGGGTGGCCAGGGTGGAATCATTGGAAACGTGATCGCTGTTTGCGGTGCGCAGCAGGTGTATGTGCATTGCGCTTCTTTGCCCGAACAGCAGGCAAAACTTTTTGTGAACCGAGCAAACCTATTGTCTGCCAAGCCCAATGGCACCGCGGCCCAGGCGTCGCAGATCAATCGCGAAAACGACTTACCACTCATCCATTGGATTCTTGAATTCGATAAGGGTGATACGCTCACTCTCGGTGGCCAGTCGTTCACTTGCCCAAAATCGAACCGTTTTATTGCGACTTGGGATCCAGAGAATTTCCGCTTGGCCATCGACAAAGCCTTTGACCAATTGATCCAGAATTCGAAGAACGTCGAGACTGTGTTGCTTGCTGGCTATCAAATGCTTTCGCATCCTCTGCTCGATGGCAGTTCTGGAGTGGCACGCGTTGATGAATCCATGAAGATCGTAGACAGTTGGCGCAAGGCGCACCCAAGCCTCTGCGTGCATTTTGAATTTGCCTCTACGCAAGATGTTGCTATTCGCAAGTATCTGCTCGAAAAGGTGGCTCCTTGGGCTGATAGCATTGGCCTGAACGAACAAGAGCTGATCGATATTCTCGAAGTTGCAGGCCAGATTGAGCTCGCCAAAGAAGTGCACACAAACTTGCACGGATCATCGCTCTTCAAGGCATTAGAATGGTTGTTCAAGGCGACCAAGGCCAAGCGCATTCAACTGCATTTCTTTGGCATGTACGTAACCGTGCAAAAGAAGAACCACGCGACCAAGCCAGAAACCACGCGTGATGGTATGATCCTTGCCGCAACAATCGCTGCCGCCAAGGCTGGCACGGGTTCCATTGAGAAAGAGGAAAACCTGCTGTGGGCTCATGGCCGCGAAGTTGCCGATGTTGCGCTCACAGAGTTGCAGGCGATAGCAATTCAGCTCGGTGGGGCAGCAAGCCTTGTCAACACTGGTGTTTGGAGCGGTTCAGAATATGACGTAGTCGCTGTGCCTACGATCTTGATCGAGAAGCCCATTACGCTGGTAGGCATGGGCGATACCATATCGTCGCTCTCGCTTATTGGAGCTAAATAATTGACATTAAACATCTTTAATAAGAGCGCCAAGCAAGGCGCTTTTTTTGTTGAGATTCTTTTTGCAAGCCTGCTTCTTTGCAATTGCACACAACACGGCAAAACGGCCGCTACGCCAATGGCGCCAAAGCATTTCTTATGGAAGGTGCAAAGCGATAGTTCGGAATTATGGTTGCTTGGTTCCATTCACATGGCGCCGCAAAATTTGTATCCGCTCGCGAATGTGATTGAACAAACCTTCACGCATTCCAGTGCAATCGCGGTCGAAATCAACATTGCTGAAGACTCTACGCTCTCGCAAGTGACGCGCGAAATGGCGCAAAACGGCGTGTATCCACCTGGAGACAAACTCGATCAGCATGTCAACAAAACCATTGTGCGACAAATGGATTCCTTGTTTGCTGCATGGGATTTGCCCGTGCTCGCCATGCATGGTGTGCGCCCTTGGTTCTTAGCTATTCGCTTGGGTGATATCGCGGCAGAGCGCGCAGGAATTTCGGCGGATCAAGGAATTGATTTACACTTTTTAGAGCAAGCAAAACACTTGCATAAACCTGTGTATTCCTTAGAGACTGTAGCCGAGCAGATCAACATATTCAAAGACATGGAAGATTCTTTGCAAGAGTTGTTGCTGCAATACACGTTGCAAGAATCCGCACAGATGCGCCCAACCCTCGACACCATGTTTCAATATTGGAAAGCTGGTGACACACTGGGCATGGATCGCATAGCACGCAGCGACCTTGATGACCCGCGTTTCAAAGTTTTTGCCAAGCGTCTTTACTTAGATCGCAATGAGCGCATGGCAGACCAAGCAGAAGCCTTTCTGCAAACCAAGAAGCGCGTGCTCGTAATCGTTGGCAGTGCACACTTGGTGGGCGAGGGAAGCGTGGTGCGCTTATTGCGTAAGCGCGGCTACACAGTCACGCAGCAGTAACGTTACTTCACATCACGGCGACTGCACATGAGTCCGTAAGCATCGATGCAATGACTACAAGGTGCAGGGATTTCTCCTTGGCGGTGCATTGCGCGAAATTCCTTGGCATCCTTGGAATACCAAATCGCAAGCGGGTTGTTGGCTTTGAATACATTGCCAAAACGCAAGGGGCGTACTTCGCGGCGCTTGCCCTGAAAATAAAAGGGCGTATGCACAGCAAGAAAATCACAGGGCGTAATATTTCCATCGATATCGATCATAACCGTTTCAGATTGTGTGCAGCCAAGTGGCTTGGGTTTTAAACCCGGTAGGCCAAGGATTTGACCATTGATTTGCGCGCGCTTCTGTGCCTCTGCAAAAATTCCTTCCACCCACGCAGTGTCTTCAGAGCCATATAGACACTCGCTTTGTAGGTCTTCACGGAATGTTAACAGGTTTGATACCTGCACATCTTTTACGCCAAGGCTTGCGACAAAATCCATGTAATCCGGTAGCTCTCGAATATTTTTGCGATGCGCCACAAACACAACGTTTACAAGGTTTTGATGCTTGGATTTGCAAAAGAGCTGGATCGCGTTGATTGTCTTTTCAAACTTCGCGCCTGTCTTGAAGGCTTCTACCGTCTCAGGTTTTAGGCCATCCAAAGAAATGGTGACACAGGAAAGCCTATAATTCTCTAGGCGCGCAACAATCTCTGGCGTAACCAACTGTCCATTCGTGAGAATCGGGAAACTCAATTTGGGATTGATTGCAAGTGCAGCATCCATCATGCGAAAAATGTCTTTGTGCAACAGCGCTTCGAATGACGAGAACATTAAAGCGCGCACCTGCTTAATCAATGGGCGTAACTTTTCGAGCCGCACTTGCACTTCATCAAAAGGAATCACTTTGATTTGACCATCGGGAATCACGGTGCCGTAGTCGGTCAAGAAACAGTGTTTGCAACGAAGGTTACAAGCCGAAACGACTTGCAAAAGCATGGCATCGGGTTGGTGCAAAATGCGGTGGCGAAAAGACCGGTTAAGGCGTTCGGGAAGCTCACGGAGAGGTGTATGTTTCACGAGATGAAAAAGTCTTGAGAACATACATGCCTCAGGTAAATTCAGCGAGCGAAGCTTGAATTGCGGGGAGCTTTTCAAATTGCTCGGTCTGTAAAGCGGCGATCTTGCGACATAAGAGTTCGAGTCGGCGGTTTTGTGCGTGGTCACCTTCACGCAATTTTCGGAGCGCATCTTCAATAGAATCCAGATCACTAGGGAATCGATATGGCTTCATGAAGCGGCGAAAATTCTGGATCGAGAGATTGAATTCGGGAAGACTACCCAAGTTGTATACGAGATTGGGAACCGCAGTGGTGATCAAAAATTCGAGTAGACTTCCCATGTAGGTATCTAGGGTGCCTGTAATCTGTAGCACTACAGGATCGCTGTGGGTAGGAGCTTGTTCGAGAATAGGGTCAGCCGTGTTTATTTGATCCAAGAAGCTATTGATCTCGGCGCGCACGGTGCGGGACTGCTGTTCGCGATACATCGCTTGGTACAAAATCGGAAACGAGGTGACAGCAAGGTGCGCATGTTGTACCCCTTGAAACTCACCCACGCAAAAAATATCGGCAGCCTCTTTATGAAGCTCTTCTTCGGAATCGAAGGAAACGATCTTTGCGGGTACTGGAATAATTTCCATACTCGACATACCCTCAAGCCGCTTGCGCAATTCCTCAGCATTCAAGTCTTCGGGAATGTCTTCTCCTAGTTCGCGCAGCTTTTGCACAAGCCCATCAAAACCATCTCCGAGCTCACCCTTGAACTCTTTGCGCAAAAAATCGCCAAGACTCTGCTGCCCCTTAAATTCACCCAAAACCACAAGCATGCCATGGTGTACAAGCTCTTCCCAAGGGAACGAACCATCTTGTGTTAGAGACATTGCAGGACCTGGCAAAATCTTCGCATAGGCAAGCAGTCGCCCGCAAAGCGAATTCGCATCACCTTTGATTTGACTAATGTTCAGCAAAAGACCGCCACCAAATTACTCATGATTTTGAGGTCAATTATACTACTTTTCCTTCATGTACAGACGCATCCTTTTCCCTATTGCGATTCTCTTGGCCACCTCACTCGTGGCTGCAAGTCCAACCCTTACTGGAGACATTGGCACTCCCCGAACCTACAGCGCCAAGACTCTAGGCAATGGAGTGCTCTCTATTGGCATCACCGGTAGCGGCTCCAAGGATGATCAAAAACTGCAAGATGGTGCAGTCATCCGCTATGATCTAAGCTACGATACAGTGACGGGTAGGGCGGTAAACGTGCCTCGCGACACCACAAAGATCCAAGAGATCTTTGATTTGGCTGTTACACCGTATATGTCTTTTGGTATTTCTAACTACTTCGATTTAACCCTTGCTTTGCCTGTTTATGGTGACTGGCTCACCGGCTGGGCACTTGATGCCAACGAGGATTTGAAACATGCTTCGGGCGTTGGCATTGGCGACCTTACGATCTCTGGAAAACTTCAATACCCACCTTATGAACACGATGCCGCTTGGGAAATGGCGTTCATGGGCATCGTCACTGTTCCTACGGGCACAAAGAACAAAGGCTTTGTGCCCAAACAGCTCTGGTACATTCCCAAAGACAGTACAGCAGGCACTCAGTTCTTTACCGCGCAAAAAACAACACTGGCGTTACTGATGCTCAACACCGTGGATTTCGCTGAATTCAATCGCGATGTTCATTTGCAATGGCATTTGAACTTTGGAATTCAAACCACGCAGAATCCCTCTTTAGACAACTCATTTTTGCTTTCTAGTTCCGTAGAATGGCAACCAGCAAGCCCAATGTTCAGCTTGTTCCTCGAGTTTTCTGGTCAAACCCGCATGTCGAAATTTTCCAATGGATTTAAGCTCGGCGACGATCCTCTATACTTGACTCCAGGCTTTGTGATTACCGCAGAAAATGGCGTTGCAATTTCTTTGGCGCTCGACTGGGGACTCACGAAAGGTACCGATCTTTCTGAATTACGCATTGACCCACGCCCCGGCCCACGCAAGAACGATGTGCTGTGCCCAAATTGTACAGGCGATGGCGAATACTCTGCGTACAAAGTTCGCCCTTCAGCACCACTCGGCCTAGTTGCAAGCATTTCTTGGACAGGCTCGCTTCAAGCACCTGACCGCGACCACGATGGCGTACCCGATGATGAAGACCTCTGCCCAGATCTTCCTCAAGGACCAGGCGGCAAAGACGGATGCCCCGATCCTGATATGGACAAAGACGGCTATTGCGATCCATGGGTATCGAATGCCGATATGCTCGATAAGTTTGTGAGCGTGTGCAAAGGCATTGACAAGTGCCCTGAAGACCCTCTCCTACCAGGCATGAGCGGCAAAGACGGATGCCCTGATCCTGACGTAGATAAGGATGGAATTTGCGATCCTTGGGTGAGCGAAAAAGGGCAATTTGGCAAGTACGCTAATGTTTGCCATGGTAAAGATCTCTGCCTCAATGTGGCACAAGGCGACAAGGGAAAAGATGGTTGCCCTAACCCAGATTCCGATAGCGATGGAGTTTGCGATGCATGGGTTGCTGCGAATGGACTCTCCGCACAGTTTGCAGCCATTTGCAAGGGCTCGGATGAATGCCCTGACCTAGCAGGGCCTGGCACTGTGAACGGATGCCCCAATCCAGATACGGACAAAGACAGTATCTGTGATCCTTGGGTCAGCGAAAAAGGCATGTCCACGAAGTATGCCAAAATCTGTCATGGTAAGGATCTTTGCCCTAGCGTACCACAAGGTTTGACTGGCATAAACGGCTGTCCAAATCCTGATACCGATAAGGACAGTATCTGCGATCCTTGGGTCAGCGAACGCGGCTTGCTAGAACAGTTCAAGACCGTTTGCCATGGCGTCGATCTTTGCCCAACACTTCCACAAGGTATTGGCGGCAAGGACGGATGCCCAGACATGACTCCAAGGGTGATTGAAAAGCACGATACCTTAGTGCAAGTTCAAGTGAAAAAAGACACCGTGGTCAACACAGTAGTCAAGCAAGACACGATTGTGAAGCGCGACACCGTCTATATTCAGATCGAGAAGAAAGCAACTGTGGTGATGCATGGTGTGAACTTCGGATCAAACAGCGCGGACCTTACTCCTGAAAGCTTCTCGAAGCTCGATGAAGTGGCCAATAACTTAAAACGTTCGCCAAGCGTGATCATTGAAATCCGCGGCCATACCGACGACAAGGGCGGAGAAAAGAAGAACGTGCAACTGAGCCAAGACCGCGCCGATGCAGTCTGCAGATACCTTGTGTCACAAGGCGTGCCTGCATCTCAGCTAAAGGCTACAGGCTTTGGATCGAAGATGCCTATCGCTTCGAATAAGACTGCTGCGGGTCGCGAAAAGAACCGTCGCATCGAAATGTATCGCGTGCAGTAAAAAAACAGACTCTTTTAAAACAAAGGCCCAGAGGAAACTCTGGGTTTTTCGTATTTTATGTGCAGAATGAATCAACGCCCAAAAGTCTTTCTTACCATCGACGATGGCCCATCTGCAGGCTCTATGGAGTTGCTGAATACTTTGCAAAGTTTAAGTATCGATGCAATCTTCTTCTGCGTGGGAGCTAGTTTACAAAGACATTTTGACGAAGCAGTGGAAATCGCCAAGCGCGGGTTTCTGATTGGCAACCATTCATGGGATCATCCCCACTTTTCCAAGATCAACATTGCTGAGGCTCGCGAACAAATTTTGCAAACGGAAGCAATGATTCAAAAGGTTTACGAGGCTGCAGGCACTGTGCGTTTATACAAGGCCTTTCGGTTTCCTTACGGCGATCGCGGCGCAGGCAATTCCTCTTTTCAAAAATGCTTTGAATGGGCCGTTCCACACACATACGCCCTCGCCAAAATGGTGCGGGCACTTGGGTTCACAGGCCCTCAATTCATTTCACCACCACCGAATCATCCATCGTTCCTAGATCGCGGCGTAGATTGGTTTTGGAGCATTGACCCCAAAGATTGGCAGTGGCTCGACGAAAATCCTATCTCCATTGACGAAGCAATGCGCTCCATTCCATTCCAAAATTTTGACCCTCGACGAACCGAAATATTGCTTCTGCACGATCAACACCGCAGTAAAACCATGCGTGCACAGGCTTTGGTGCACCTTGCCTCCCATGTTGATTTTCTCAAGTTTGCGCATTTGGTAACCTGATAGGCTGAGATTTCTATTTTGTGGGTATGAGTAAAAATTGCCCATTCTGCCAAACCCAAGTTGTGTTCGTTAAGGCTGGCGAAGCTGAGTTCCGCGCTTGCCCAAGCTGCCATTCCACCTTTTTCCCTGCCAAGCATTTTGGATCGATCCGCGGAAGTATCGATGCAGAATCTCGCAGAATTTGGGCTGGCGAATTAGCAGAGTCTGCCAAAAATTTCAAACAGCCTACAGAGCCGGTTTTGTGCATCGATCACGAGCAGCCCCTGCAAGAGGGAACCTTGCCAGACGTTGTTGTTCCTGGGCTCGTGGCCAGCTGCTGCACCATGCTGCAAGTGCCTCCGCAGTTGATGCACGACTTGCTCGCGCGTGGCTTAAAGAGCAAAGATGTGAAGTTTGAACGCAAGTCAAGCGACGGAGCATGGCGCAAAGTCATCATGTTTTTGTTCAGCTGGATGGATTCCAAAGACCGCATCGAAGATGATGGTTTAGATGGCGCTTTGTGGGCGCTGAAACTCAAGCCTGTGTATGGTCGGAAGTAAACGGTGATTTCCTTTCAAGCATCCGCGCAAAGTGGGAAAGCCTCTCCGCAACTTTTGCGTCGTATGTTCGCACATCATCTCTTTACCAAAACGTCTCCGCAACAAATCAAAGCTGCCACAGGAAAGTCACATCACATCGATTTGCTTTTGATTCGCACAACTCACATGCTTGCTCCATGGTTTTTGGTCGCAAGCCTTGTACTGCTTGTGCCCACAGTGCATTGGCTTACTTTGATTTTTGCTCCGCTCTTTTTGCTCGGCTATTTTATGTTCGCATTTCAATCGGTGAAAGAAGGCAGCATTGTGTTGCCAACAGTGATCGCAGGGCTTGCGACTTCGCTTCTTTTTATTCCTGGCTCGGATCCCTATACCGCAGGAGTGCTTGAGACTCTAGGGCTCTCGCTCTGGTGCAACCGCTTTTCTTGGTGGTATGCAGACGTTAGCTTAGCACGCAACCCAGCCCTTGGGCAATTGTTCCGCAACCAGCAGGCGCCTGCATCTACAAGCGACGTGCAAGTCGAAGACGCTGAAGTGATTGAAGTCAGCGACGCTCCGTAAAACCAGCTCAGGACGATTCATCGAGCACGCGCACTAAATACCAGCGGCTCTCGATGCGTTTGAAATAGTACGAATACATGATTCCGTTGTCGTTGCCCATGAGCGAAACAACGCGTTCATTGGAGTCGCGAAGCCTGCGTTCAAAATTATCGTATTGGCGCACCTGCATACCCGATCGTAGTGGTTTAAAATCATTGAACTTCCACTGATGGCGTTCTACCTTGACCGTGTCGTTCTTGTCGGATTCCATGTGCGCGGTAATTGAGAGGAGCGGAAATTGAATTCGGCTCTTTTGGTATTCGGGCTTTTCCATGAACTCGACAAAGAAATCGTCAAAGTTTTCTTGAGGCATCGCAGGTTCGGCAGCCCAGAGGATCTTTGCCAGCACGCCTATCATCAAAAAAGATCTAATCTTCATTCATCAACCGTTTGGTTGAGTCAAGTTTAGCAAATGGCAGTCGATCCTGCTTGGCACCAAGCGTTAAAAGTCTCTAAAGAATTAGTAATCTCGATGTGCATACTGCCGAACAAACCGGTTTGACCATACAAGGCAGGAACAAGGTCTGCAGAAGATTTTTCTGAGCTTAGGTGAAACACTATGCCGATTCCGAACCATTGCAGACTCCGGAACGTTTTTGCCAAGATTGGGATTATCGATTGATCCTCAAAGCGTAATTCACGTGCATCCACAGAGACATCAAAGCCATGCTTCAGCACCGCAGCTTCACGCAAAGCAACGAACGTCAAGCGCTCAACTTCTGATAGATCTCGGATACCTCCCAGCACGATATCCAACCGATTTTGACTCAAGACACCTGTTACTTTAGTCATTTCTACCTCAGTTCTGCACAAGGCTACTTTGGTTAATCTACCCCCGCTCTTGTTCCAGGGTGTAATGTTTCAAGCGCAACATATTCCGAGTTGCAACACTCCAAAAAAAAGACCCCTGAATTTGAAAATTCAGCATAGTGGTGAACGTCCATCCGATTTGCTACACTGACATCATGAAACTCACAACACCATTTTCATGCCCCTGCCCTTTGGAAGAAGCCAACTTCAGCTCTGATAGCATTGGAGAGCCAACGCTTGCTTCGCCTATTCGCAACCAACGTTTTATTGATCCAGCTCATCGTGTATCCATTTTTACAGATCTACGCGAGATTGGTGAATGGAATGATCGCAAGCTTGCGCCTCCATCCCTAGAGCGTGCTGGTCCGCGAGAAAAGATCTTTCATGACCCGGCTTGGACGCGCGTTGGCATTGTCACTTGCGGTGGCTTATGCCCAGGCCTCAATAATGTGATCAAGGGCTTGGTGCAGGTGCTGTGGTTTGATTATGGCGTAAAAAATATTTTTGGAATTCCTTATGGATACCGCGGCTTGAATCCAACATACGTTCACCCGCCAATCATTCTCACACCTGACTTGGTGGACTCCATTCATGAAGATGGCGGAACCATTTTGGGTTCGTCGCGTGGAAACCAAGATCCTAAGATCATGGTCGACACATTAATGCGCTTGAATATCAACATTCTCTTTGCTGTGGGCGGCGATGGAACCTTGCGCGGTGCACACGCGATCGCGGAAGAAGTCAAGGCTCGCAACCAACGCATTTCGGTCATTGGCATTCCCAAAACGGTGGACAACGATTTGAACTTGGTGGATCGCACCTTTGGTTTCGAGACATCTGTGTATTCTGCTGCAGAGGTCATCACCAACGCGCATATTGAGGCGCATGGCGCTTTTAATGGACTGAGCATTGTGAAACTTATGGGGCGCGATTCTGGATTTATTGCTGCCTACGCGAGCCTAGCAAACACTGTGGTAAACATTTGCCTTGTGCCCGAACAACCATTTGAAATCGATGGAGACACCGGATTGTGCAAGGCGCTAGAACGCCGCTTTGCCAAGGGTAAAACCCATGCGGTGCTTGTGGTGGCAGAGGGTGCGGGTCAAAATCTCTTTGAAGGATTGCCCGAACAACGCGATGCGAGCGGTAACGTATTGCACCACGACATCGGTGACTTACTTGTAGCACGCATCAAAGATTATTTCAAGAAAGCAAACGTGGAACTGAACCTCAAGTACTTCGACCCCAGCTACATTGTGCGCTCTGGCCCTGCGCGTGGAACCGATGCGATCTTCTGCTACCAACTGGCAGAAAACGCGGTGCACGCGGGCATGGCGGGCAAAACAGACATGGTGGTGGGTTCATGGTTTGGGCAGTTCACCCACGTGCCCATTACCTACGCGACTTGCGAGCGCAAAAAGATCGACACCACGGGTCCACTCTGGAACGCTGTGATGAGCGCAACTCGTCAGCTCGACTACTTCGCTGGGAATAAATAAAGGGATGAGTTGAGAGTTCGGTAGTTCTAAAGTGTAGTACACAGGGGAGTATATGTGCCAGTAACGAGTAAACTCTAACTGGCTTCTGTATTGGGTTAAAAGTCGCAACTCTCCACTCTCCACTGGCCACGCGCGTTAAGATGCCTAGTGTAGACTAGATGTTGCAACTCTTAACTCTTTTCCCTTGTTTTCTTGCAATTTTCGCGCATGAAGTGTATTTTCGTCACATGCGATATGGAACCATCTCTACCTTTCAGACTGGCATTGCGGTGCCGGTCTTCTCTTTGCGCTCACGTAACAGCGTTGGCATTGGCGAATTTCTGGATCTGATTCCCTTCGGTGCTTTTGCATCTAAGGTTGGCTTTGATCTGATTCAATTGTTGCCTGTGAACGACACCGGTGAAGAGTCTTCTCCTTACAGCGCACGCAGTGCTTTTGCTTTGAATCCTGCGTATATTCGGGTACAAGAGGTGGAAGGTTCGGGTGCGTTTATCGCTGATATTCAAAAGGCAAAAGCGCTGTTTGACAAAAGCGAAAGCATTCCTTTTCATGAAGTGATTCGCTTTAAACGCGCAATGCTTCGCAAAATTTTTGAATCCCGCAAGGCGGACTTAAAAAAAGAGACCGATCTTAAAAATTGGATCGAAGAAAATCCTTGGGTAAAACCTTACGCGGCTTACTGCTTACTGAAAGTAAAGAACAATGAAGCCTCTTGGCGCAGCTGGAAAGAAAACCAAGATCCTAAGCCCAGCACCATCAAAACCTTGTGGACAAAGAACGCAGACGACGCTTTGTTTGAAGCATGGTTGCAGTTTATCGCAGAGCAACAATTCTGCACGGCCATTGCATCTCTTGATTCCATCAACATCAAGCTCAAGGGCGATGTTCCGATTTTAATCAATGAAGATTCCGCAGACGTTTGGTATGAGCGCAAATATTTTGACCTCTCCAATCGCGCTGGTGCACCACCTGATATGTTTAGCTACTCCGGTCAAAACTGGGGCTTTCCCACGTATCAATGGGATGCATTAGAGAAAGATGATTTTAGCTGGTGGCGTAAGCGCCTAAGTCAAGCAGCCAAGTATTACCACGCTTATCGCATCGATCACGTGCTTGGGTTCTTCCGCATTTGGACGATTCCCGATCGCGAAGTTACGGGCATTCTTGGGCATTTCAAGCCAGCGCATCCAATCACCAAGAAGCGCCTAGCCATCAATGGCATCAGCGATGGAACCTTGCAGTACCTGACGAGCCCGAACTTTGGGCGCGATTACTTGAAGGAGCTGTTCGCGACCGATCTTGAACGAGTGCTCTCTGTATACTTTGATTCCTTGGGCAACAGTCGCTTCAAGATTAAAGACCGCTTTCTTTCCGAACAAAGTATTACCGGGCTTCCCGAGGCGCAGAACATTAAGGATGCGCTGCTCAAAGCGTATTGGAATCGCGTGTTCTTGCCAAACGAAGATCACCAAAACTACTGGCCTTTCTGGTATTGGTACAACGCACCAGTGTTGTTTACTCTGCCAGAACATGAGCAAAGAATTATTCGCAACATAATGGAAGAGAACGAGCATTCGCAAGAGCAGCTATGGCAAGACAATGGCATGAAGCTGTTGCAAGTGATGGCCGAAGAAACCGATATGCTTGTGTGCGCTGAAGACTTAGGCGTGATTCCAGATTGCGTTCCGAACGTGTTGCACGAGCTCGGGATTTTGTCGTTACGCATTGAGCGTTGGACACGTAAGTGGAAAGAAGAAGGCCAGCCTTACTTCACTCCAAAAGAATATCCACGCCTCTCTGTTTGCACCACCAGTTGCCACGACTCGTCTACTCTCGCAGGCCTTTGGCAAGAACCGGACTTCGATGCTGAAGCATACTGGAAGCACCTAGGTGAAACAGGCGCAGCTCCCCAAAAAGTCACGGCACCCGTTGCAAAAAAAGTCCTGCAGCATTTGTTTAGCGGAAACTCACTGCTCGCCATTCCATCGCTGCAAGATTATTTGTCGCTCTCGCCCAAGTTTGCAGATCGAGATCCCGAAAAAGATCGCATCAACATTCCTGGCACAGTAGGTCATCATAACTGGGCATGGCGTATGCCTGTCTTAGCGGAAGATCTCACTGATGATAGCGCACTCCTCAGTTCCATCAAGGGACTCGTCGAAGAGCGTCGTATGCGACAACTGTGGGAATAGCAGGCGCGTCAGTTCTTGCGCCTTAAGAAAGCATCCACTTCTTCGATGGACTTTGCTGTGAGCGTTGAATCATAACGACAGCAAGGAGCTTTAGGCGCGTCTTTGTATGTGAAGCCGTGACCTGCACCCTTATACACAACTAGTTTCGCGTCTTTGCCTGCGGCAGTAAGTGCATCGTGCAAAGCTTTTGCTTGTGTGGGCTCGGTAACTTCGTCTTGGTCGCCTTGCAAAATCAACACTGGGCACGCAATGGTTTTCACCATATCGAGCGGGCCTTTTTTGACTTCAGGATTTTTTATGGGAGCAAAGAATGTGACCAAGTGTGCGACGTCTGTACGCGTACCTGCAACCATTAGGCCGAGTGAACCACCCATGGAAAGTCCAAGCAAATTAATTTGCGTTTCTTCGATTTCGTTGCGCGTTTTTAAGTAATCAAGAGCGGCACCAATGTCGGCGATGCGTGGTGCATCAAGTAGCTGGCGATCCTTGTTGCTGTAGTTCAAGACGAGGGTTGCATATCCGTGTTTGCACAAATTATCTG
>Ga0302287_10000450_pt1 | contig 20847 bp, 15 predicted proteins | sample III_Fen_E2_4_FD_200452 | JGI IMG/M metagenome (GOLD analysis project Ga0302287, IMG submission 200452) | Peat permafrost microbial communities from Stordalen Mire near Abisko, Sweden - III_Fen_E2_4 | ecosystem: Environmental > Terrestrial > Soil > Wetlands > Permafrost | place: Sweden: Abisko...
TCAGTAGAGAGGCAGTCAGGGTTAGGGCATGAGTGTTTCATACTCGAATAGACGAGCAACCCACAAAACTCGTACCATGAGCGATGAAAATAATTCGTGGAGAGATATATCCAGCGCCACGAAAGAGGAGCAGTTTATAAAACGTAAAGGACAAACCATAATGATCGCGATTTTGAACCCATGGAAAAGCATCTCGGGCTTATTGTTTATAATTGTTTTAATTTTTGAAAATGAAAATTGCACTGCCAGGACTTGGGTTGCTGGCCAAATATTTCTCCATTTTTCTTCTAATCGCTTTGCTGGATGGTTGCGCAACACTATTCCCTGGAAACTTGCAAACTTCCGAGTCCGTAGGCATGCGTAGGTTCGAGATCTTGCCCGCAGCACACGTCTCGGGATTCACCGGCTCGTTCTACCCAGGCGCAGACTCGGCGCTCAAGAACGCACACGTCTTTGCGGGCGGCGGCGCCACCATTGGCTATGGCTTTGACAACGACAAATCCATCTATGTATCGGGCGAGATTCTCTCTGGACTTCGCTCTATCCAAATTGAACCCAAGTTCACCTTCTGGACATCGAGTTCGCGCATGGCACTATCACTTCCGATCTTTATGATTTGGAAGAATAGTGAACCGCTCACGGGTTCATTTATGCGGGTATACCGAGATCTTTACTATGACCATAACAGCACACTCAGTGCAAGTCTTTTGGTGATGGGAGCATTTCTCAATCCGAAAACCGATAGCTTGCAAATTATGGGCGCTTTACTTGATGTCGTGTACGTTCGCAAGCTAGCCGATGATATTGAAGCCCGCGCAGGCATAGGATTCTCGCCATTGTCGCTCATACTTGGCGCAATTGATGCAAGAGCATCTGCGGGCGTTAGCGTTCGATTCAAATAATCGAATTATGCGACAGTAACCAATCAAAGTAGATGGCCGGTTACCATGATCATCTAAAAATATTTTGCTATTTTAATGAATGACTATTCATTCATAATGGAGATTCTTATGCGCAGAAAAGAGGGTGATAAGCATAATGCAATACTAGATGCCGCTATTCGCGTATTCTGTAAAGAAGGCTTCGGTGGAGCCCAAGTCGCCTCCATTGCTACTGAGGCAGGCATTGCCACCGGTAGCGTTTACCTGTATTTCAAAAGCAAAGACGATGTACTTGATGGCGTCTTTACGCGCTTCTGGGAAGACATTCAGAAACAAGTAGCAGAAATCGATTCTACTGAACCCGTGCACTTTCTGCATGATCAATTGTCTGTGTTTTTTGATGCATTGACAGCGGATCGCAACATGGCTGAAGTCTATCTACACGAACACCACCGCTTCATGGAAAGACAACCCAAGGTTGGGTACACTATATACCTAGATATCGTGGAGCAGGGAGAGCGCATGTTCCGACGCGGAGCAAAAGCAGATTTATTTTCTCACAAAATGGATGTTGGCTTAGGTCGCGCATTCTTATTTGGTGGCGTTCGCGCTGCAGTAGAATATTGGCTGAGTCAAAAGCAAATGTCACCTCGTCAAGTTCGTAACCGTATGCTGCTCTTAGCCTTGGCATCCTTAGGAGTAAAACCGGAGGACTGGGAATGAGAATAGGTTTTTATGCTGTAGGATTTATTGCCTGTGCGTTCGCTTCTGCTGAAGAAGTAAGCCTTGACGTGGCCATTGCTCGCTTAGAGAGTGGAAACCATTCCTTGCAAGCAGAATCCGAGCATGTAAAAGCCGCCGAAGAAGAACGCGATGCTAGCCGCGGGCACTTTATGCCTGTTGTAAAAGTCGAGGTGTCTGCTCAACACTTAGATCGCGATTTAGTGATGAATCTCGATGCAATCCGCGAAGGCATGCAGATGATGACGATGAGCACCGCACAGACACTAGCCCAGATGCAAGGCGCAGATGCGAAAACACAACAAGCCGCAGCCTTGAACGCAGCGAATCAATTCGATGCAAAGATGCCACACTTTCTAGACACCATGCTCACGCAAAATAATTGGCTAGGCGCATTGACGGTGTATCAACCGCTATTCTACGGCGGAAAGATTTATGCGGGCTGGAAGGCGGCCCAAGCAAGAGAGAAAACAGTGCGCGCAGATCGTGACAAACAACTCTCCGATTTGCGCAGAGATTTTTCCCGCCTTTACGTACAAGCGTCCATTTTGCGTGCAAGTATTCACCTTCGCCGCGAAGCCTTAGATGCCATGGAAAAACATCGCGAGCACGCGACCAACCTTGTAGCACAAGGCATGACAGACCGCACCGCCTTGTTACGTGCAGAAATCGCTCTTGCCGATGGGCACACCGCTTTATCCGATGACAGTACAAAGCTTGAATCGATTGCACTTACACTTGCTCAAATGTCAGGTGCAAGTGACCGCATTTACCCTGCTGACAATTTGGGCTTACCACCCCAAGCCCCCGCATCCCTTGATAAGCTTGAAGCGAACGCTGTTGCGAACCATCCATTATTAGCATCCATCAATGCAAAAGCAGAGCTCGCCGACCGAGCAATCGATGCACACCGTGCAGACTACATGCCAGAAATTGGCGCCTATGGCCAATACCAATTTAATCAACACGCCATGGAAACCATGGTGCAGCCGAAGTGGGTTGTGGGCGTAAAAGCCACTATGGATTTATTCAATGGTGGAACAGATTACCATGGCCATGAGGCTGCGCTAGCGACTCGCAGACAAGTGCTCGATATGCGCGACGAAGTCTCCTCCGCACTCAAAGCCCTAGTCGACCGGCAAAGCATGGCATTAGAGCAAGCGCGCTTGCGCTACCAAAATTTGGGAAGGCAAGAAGACTTGGCTAAAGAAAATCATCGCGTTACGCTATCACGCTTTGATCAAGGACAATCGACCAGCCTAGAAGTGGTTGATGCGTGGCTTGGTTTAGAAAAGGTTCAATTAGAGCGCGTAGCCTCCGCGGGCGACGCATGGATTGCATTGCTAGAACTAGAATGGGCATGCGGCTCAACCAATGATTTTACGACGACCTGGAAAGGAGCTCGATCATGAGAACTCAATTGTATGGACTAATCGCCTGCACAGGCTTGATTTTATTGGGCTGCGAGCCCAAAGAAGAAGCACCTTTGGTGGGCATGGCTGAAACCCGTGAAGTGATGGTTGCATCTAAACTATCGGGGCGCTTAGCCGAAGTAGTGGTGTCGGAAGGTGACCATGTAAAAGCTGGGCAACCCTTGGCGCGTCTAGCAAGCCCAGAGGTTGAAGCCAAAGTAGAGCAAGCACGCGGTGCACAAAAAAGTGCACAGGCACGCCTCACCATGATTCGTAAAGGCGCACGCAGCGAAGATTTACACATGGCAGAAACAGCGCTAGCCCAAGCAACAGAAGCCCGCAAGCTCGCCGAAACAACTTGGAACCGCGTCAAAAAACTATTGGCAGACAGCGCTCTTTCGCGTCAACAAGCCGATGAGGTAGAATTTAAATGGCGTGCAGCACAAGAGACGGAAACCTCTGCAGCAACTCGCGTTGAAATGATTAAGAACGGTGCGCGTCCCGAAGAAATTGAAGCCGCCGAAGGTGCTGCATTCAGTGCAAGCAACGCCGTAACCGAAGCCGAAAGTTGGTCCAAAGAAACCACAGTGCTCAGTCCAGTTGCGGGCATTGTGCAAAAGCGCTACTTGGGCGCAGGTGAGATTGCAGCAGCAGGTGCACCGATCCTTGTGTTGATTCGCCCAGAAGAAACGTGGGTAGCATTGCCTGTGCGCGAAGATCAACTCGCAAGCCTGCACCTCGGTGATCAAGTTCAAGCTGAGGTGCCCGCCTTGGGTGTGGTGGGCATTGCATTCAAAGTCACGTGGATGAGTGCTATGGGAGACTTCGCAACATGGCGCGCGACCAGCCGTCGCGGCGATGCGGATTTACGCACCTTCGAAGTTCGCCTAGAACCCGTAAAACCTTTGTCTGGATTTTTGCCTGGCATGAGTGTGCGTGTGCATTTGCCTGCGCAAGCCAAGTAATGAAAGGGCTTACGTGATGCAAACAATCTTCGGCTATGCCCTGCAAGAATTGCGGCGCGTGTTTACCACGCCTTCGCGTCTGTTGTTGTGGCTAGCACCGTTGGTCGCATTTGCATTGTGCATGTGGGTGTATTCGGGGCGAGTGTTGCGTGACTTGCCCGTTGCCGTTATCGACTTCGATCAATCTGCTTTTAGCCGTACATTAACACGCGACCTAGATGCAACACCGCAGTTAAAACTTGTGCCCATGGTTGATGAAGCGCAAGTGAAGGAAGCTTTTCGACGCGGAAAAGTTCGTGCTGCAATCATGATTCCTGCAGGCTCAGATCAAGAGGTTCGCCAAGGGCGCACAGCTCATTTAGTGTTGTGGCGTGATGCCTCTAACCCGATTGCAGCAAACCAAGCTTACTCAGCAAGCGCAATGGTTGCCTCCACAGAGATGGCTCGCCTTGAAGTTTCGCGCCTTATGCTGGCTGGCGTTCCATACAACCAAGCGAAAGAACTCGCGCTGATTTTACGTGCAGACAATCGCCCGCTTGGCAATCCATTCTTAGATTACTTGCGCAATATGGCTCCGGGTTTACTCGCTATGTTTTTGCAAATGGCGATGATGCTTGCGGCTGGAAATTTGTTACCCAACCGCTGGCCAAATTCAAGCAGTCCAAGGCGCGAACTTTTTGGACGATCTCTGCCATGGTTTATTCTATATGGTGCCACCGCCGCCGTGTTGTATGCAATAGTATTTCCAGCATGGGGAATTCCTTCACCTCCTCTACCGCAACTGCTTTCTCTTTTAGCCTTATTGATGATTGCCTCGATTTCTTTTGGAGCTTTGATTGGCAAACTGATTCCCACTCAAGTACAAACGGCACAAATCCTTCTCGCATTTAACACCCCAGCCTTTGTTCTTTCTGGATACAGCTTTCCAGAATGGGCGATGCCTCCGGTGGTTGAATGGCTTACGCGCCCTTTGCCCTTCAGCTTTTTCATGGATGCCTATAGAGCTGCGAATGGCGATTTGCTAACGCGAGAATCTACAAGTTGGCTTGGGATTGCTCTCTACGCTTTGATTCCAGCAATGCTCGTTTTGCTTCCTAAACGAACGGAGAAGGTCAAAGCAGAAGCGAAGCCGATACCCAATGAATTTTCGCGCATTGTGCGAGAAGCCGGTTTGCCATTGCTCGTATTGGTGGCGCCCTTTTCGTACCTACTGCTCTATGGCAGTGTTTACGTTGTGAAAGAAGAACAGAAACTTCCAATTGCAGTCACAGGTGATTGGTCTTCAGCAACCACACGCACTCTGGTTCGTAACCTTGATGCTCACCCACGTTTGTATGCTGAATTTATGGATGAAAAATCAGCGGAGCAAGCGGTGCGGAAAGGCGATGTGCGCGCAGCTTTGTATTTACCCATGGATCTTGATTTACGTTTGCACCAACGCCTCGCAGTCCAAGCTCCTCTTGAGATTCCAGCCACTCGCTTCTTGCCCGTAAGCGATATTCAACGCGCGGTTACCGAAGTTTTTTCTTCTCAAGCAAAAGAAATGCGCGCGCTTATTTTTATGAGTCGCGGAGTTCCTCCATCTCAAGCAGAACAGCGTGCAGAACCTTTGCTTCTTGAAGACCACCCCATGTACAATCCTTGCGAAACATACGGAGACTTTATGTTGCCGGGTTTAGGCGCGTTGATTATGCATCAACTTTTATTGGTATCCATTGCCTTTGCGACTGGCTCTTGCGTATTCCGCGCGAAAAAGAAAAAAGATCTAGGCAACCTCGTTATACGTGGCGCAATCCTTGCAAGCTGGTTCTCGCTTTGGACTATGTTGTGGTTCACTTTTGGCTTGCCCTTCTTTCATGTGCCGGGTCACATGCATCTAGGGCTAATGCTTGCGCTCACGCTGCCTGCGTTGTTTGCGACAGCAGCATTAGGAATGAGCTTGGGAATGATTTTAGGCAGTGGGCAAAGCGTACTTCAACTCCTCGCTTTTTCGAGTTATCCATTCTTCTTTGTATCGGGCATGAGTTGGCCTCGCGAGGCTTTTTCCCCTGTGCTCGATGCGATTGGAAACCTGATTCCCTTGCGCCCATTGGTGGCTGGCTTACAGCGCATATTCCGAGCCGATGCAGATTTTTCTGATATTCGTCCAGAGCTTGTGCATGTATTCATCTTATTAATCGGTTATTTGTCGCTCGCAGTTCTGGCACGCACTTTACTCTTACGGCGAAATTCTAAATTAGCGGAATGAATCCTGGCTTTGATCCCAATGATTTTCCTGTTGAAGACGCCCGAACCCTGATCCGCTTGGCTTTGGCCGAGGACGTTGGTTCTGGAGATGTTACATCCCAATGGACTATTCCGCTTACACAAACACAGACGGCAACTCTAATTGCAAAGCAAGATGGAGTGCTTGCGGGCCTTGCAATTCCAGCACTGGTGTTTGCTGAGCTGAAAGTTCCCATGCAAGTCAATCTTTTGAAAAAAGATGGCGACCGCGTGAGCAAGGGCGATAAGATCGCGACCCTTACGGGCACAACGCAAGCGCTGCTTACCGGTGAACGCACACTGCTCAATTTTGTGCAGCAACTTTCGGGCGTAGCAAGCATTTCGCGCGAATACGCAGATGCACTCAAGGGTGGCAAAACTCAAGTTCTCGACACGCGGAAAACATTGCCGGGCTTTCGTCGTTTGCAAAAGTATGCAGTACGCGCTGGCGGCGGATCCAATCACCGCATGGGTTTGCACGACATGGTGCTCGTGAAAGACAATCACATTGAGGCTGCAGGCGGAGTTCTTGCGGCACTTGATATGGTGAAGCGCAACAACACGCGCAATCTGAAAATTGAATTGGAAGTTGAATCACTCGATCAGCTGAAATCCTTGCTGCATAAAGGCGTAGACGTAATTATGCTCGACAACATGGACGATTCAACGATGGCTCAAGCTGTCGCAATTGTGCGTGAATCTGGTGATGCTGTGAAGCTAGAAGCCAGTGGCAATATGGATCTTACGCGAGTTCAACGAATCGCAAATCTTGGTCTCGACTACATCTCCGTGGGCGCGCTGACCCATAGCGTTAAAGCTCTCGACATCTCTATGAGGATTCTGTGAACCCACCATCTGTGAATCCACCCTTTGTTCGCAAAGCAGTCAAAACAAAAGCGACGACGAAGGCGCCAACAAAGGCGGCTGTTAAGGCCAAGCTGCACAAGGCTAGCGAAGATTCGTCTCGGGTTGTTGTCACCGTTGACGTGGGTAATTCGCATACTGTAATTGGGATTTTTCGCGGCGAAGAAATCGTTGAATATTGGCGCTTAACCTCACGCGCAGCAGCAACTGCCGACGAAGTCTTTTTGCGTGTTTCTGGTTTAGTGAATCGTTCAAGCGTTAAGCCCACCGAAGTTACCCATCTTGGTTTGTCCACCGTAGTTCCCATGCTTGAGCGCACTTGGGTAAAGGCTCTGGATTTCTTTTTCCACAAGCCCGTACAAGTCGTTTCAGATCACAATTGCCTAGGTCTTAAGATCGCTTATCGCAACCCATCCTTGCTTGGTGCAGATCGCATCGCAAATGCTATCGCCATGAAAACGATGGGGCTTAAAAACGGCATTTGTATCGACATGGGATCAGCGACAAATTTTGACGTTTTGCGTGAAGGCATGTTCCAAGGTGGCGTGATTATTCCGGGCATCAATGCGAGCATGGATGTGTTGATTCAAAAGGCCGCGAGGCTAATGCCGGTAACGCTTGACTGGCCCGAGCATTTCATCGCAGACAACACCGACGACGCTTTGCGTGCAGGCATTTTATTCGGATTTATGGGGCAGCTGGAATACCTGCTGGCAGGCATCCGCTACGAGATGCGTCTCAAGGAACACGTGCCCGTTTTTGCAACCGGCGGCTGGTCGGAAATATTGATGAACAAGTCAAACACCATCGATACCTACGATCCGTATTTGACCCTACGCGGCATTCGCGAAGTCGCCATTTTTGGCAACGCTACGTAAGAGTACGGAGTTCCAGGGACAACGTAGTATCTCCCCTCGTCATTGCGGCTTGGCCTCGTCATTGCGGCGTAAGGCCGCGATCTCACACAGGGGTGAGATCCTTGCCAAGCAAGGATGACACAGAGAGGGTGCAGGGATGACGTTGAGCGAGTGCAGGGATGGCGCGAGGGTGCAGAGATGACGGGCGCGGAAGGGGTGAAATTCTACTACATTCCATCTATGTCCCAAGATTCATTTATTGGAATGGTTGCAGGCAAGTGTCGCTTGCTCGAACGCATTGGAGAGGGTGGCACAGCGTACGTGTATCGCGCGCACAACGAAGCTTTTCAAATGGATCGCGTGGTAAAGGTTCTCAAACGCGAACTTAGTCAAGACGAAGATTTCTTTCCAAAATTCCAACAAGAAGCTCAACTCGTTGCGCGTCTAGACCACCCGAACATTCTGCGCGTATTTGATACAGGGCTTTTTGAAGATCACTTCTACATTGAGATGGATTTTATTCGCGGGATGACTTTGCGGGATTTTCAATTGCGGCACAAGCGCATTCCCGAAAAAGTGATTCTGAATATCGCGGTGCAAATTGCGCGAGCTTTGCGTTACGCACACGAGGCTGAGCTCACCACCCCAGATGGAATCAAGGTTCACGGCATTTTGCATTTAGACCTAAAGCCCGAAAATATTATGATCACTCCTAATTTGGAAGTGAAGCTCATGGATTTTGGCGCAGCCAAGATGCTTGTGGGCCCAGATACCGCAGGCTCTGAGCGTGCCTTTGGAACACCTTCGTACATGAGCCCCGAACAAGTCACAGGCCATAAGCTCGATGTGAAAAGCGATTACTTTTCGCTTGGTGCGATTCTATATGAGATGTATGCAGGGCGCAAAGCCTTTGAGGGCAACACCCCAGAAGATATTATGCGACTCGTGATCGATGCAGATTGCAAACCTCTGCGCAGCATTCGTCGCTCTATTTTACCTTGGTCCGAAGATTTGATTGAGCGCTTACTTTCTGCCAAGCCTTCACATAGGCCATCGACGGCAGCAGAAATTGAATCGGATTTGAATTTGTGTGCACACCTTTTTCAAGCTTGGGGTACAGGCGCCCGCATGCACGTGCCTTTTGAAATTCGTAAGCATGTGCCTATGATCGCATTGGCTTTAGCATTGCTCGCTTTTTGTTTTTCAACGGCTGCTTTTGTGCAGTCTTGCGATGCTAAAACGACTCACCACCAAAGTGCAAAGTCGCGTTGAGCCCAATCGCATCAGGGTTTGGTGCGTAGATCCCTAACGAAACTTTTTTGGGACTTGTGGCTAGCCATGGAAGCCGACTACCCAACGCTCCGAGTAATGGAACACCAAGAACTTCGGTCCAAATTCCAAGCGTATGACTCTGCCCGCCCTCGAGTTTCGAGCGATAGACATAATATCCCAACACGATACCCATGGCTTCTCCCGCAATCATTCCTGGAAAATTAAAGGGTTGCTTATACGTTGAGTATGGTGTAATTAATCCGACCTCTAGTCCAACTACAGAGCCGAGCAAGCCACCAACAACCAACCCGCCGAGGCAATTTAGGTCGTTCTCCACACAAAGGTACAACCCAAGACCAAGCCCCACGATTATTCCGCCACCAGAATACAACAAGCCGTTTGCCGCTTGGTGTATCACGCCTATGGATTGAACTGTAGGTGGAACGATAGGCTGAACTGTGGGCTCAATTTTTGGCTCAATTGTTGTTTGATTGGATGGATCAATGGTGACGAATTGAACAACCGTTGTGGTATCAGACTTAGGCAGCGGATTTGAATCTTGCGCACGGGCATCCACAATTAAAATCAAGCAAAATGAAACTCCTAGCAAGCGAGCACGAAGACAGCCATTGGCAGTGATACGATGTCGGCTTTGCTGCGAATCAATCATTGCCTGCGTCGTTACTTCTTGCTGTTTTGATACGAGATGTATGCGATAAGCATGGTGGAAAAGACGCTGATGACTGTGGCGATAAACACCGTCACATCTTTCACGTTTTCATAGGTGCTGCGCGGAATCTCGATGTAATCACCGGGATTAATTACGCCCTTGATTGGATCGATCCATTCTTCTTTGCCATCTTTGCGCACAACATGCAGAGGGCCATAATTTGCCGAGACGGGAGTAAGGCCCGACAGTGTTACGTATTCATAAGGCGTGAACTTCGGGTCGTAATCGAAGCGCCCCACATGCGCACTCACACCGCCAACATATACCGAAGGTTTTTGCATCATGGGCTCAAGAACCGTTCCTGCATCTGGCCTCACGAGGCGACCCGCAGAAAGTTCCACCGTTTCTTCTTTGCCTGTGGTGAGGTTAGAAAGATGCAAGTGCGTGTACTGATTTTCTTCACGGCGATACAAGCGCGAACGATTCAGGTAATCGTCAACAGTTGCGCCCTCTTGCCATGGCACCACGCGAGAGCCTACAGCGGTTCGCACGGTCACCACCTTACCCGACAAATTCAAGAAAGGAATCACCACCACATCGCCTTGTTTGAGCATGGGATCTTGATCGGTGGAACCTTTGAGATCAGCCTCAAGTAAATGCAACTTGGTCGTATCTTTGCCACGCATTAAAAGCACGCTGTCCATATTGGCTGAAGACGTAATACCGCCTACGGCACGTAAGAGCGCACTCAAGCGAGAGCCACCTTCAAGCACTTGCTGCCCAGTGGTTACGACCGCACCATAAATGTCCACCTTGAATTTCTTCAATTGTCCGAGCACCACAAAGCATTCCTTTTGCATGTAGCGCTTGGATAACGCCGCAAGGATCGCTTTACGAGATTCCGCTAAAGTCTTGCCCCCAACGTCTACCAGGCCAACCTGTTCAAGGCCTATGGCACCATCAGGAGATACCTGAACGGAAAGGTTCGTGCCTTCCGCAAAGATCTGGAACACGTCACCAGGGCCAATGATGTAAGTCGAGTCTACTGGCGTTTCGAGAATGATGGGATTCATCAGTGTCTGGTCGCGCGAGGCAAGAGCCACATCCGAGGTGCCCGAACTTTCTTTGGACAGAGACATGCTTGTAAGCGACGAAGCTCCGTATGCGGAGACTAAGAGAAAGGCAAATGCAAAAAGGGTCCTCTTCATAACTCCCGAATATACAAATTGGTATATTGGGTGGAATGACGTCTAACCCGCAAAACGCTTCTGGTTACCAGCCTATTGAATCTGAGAACGCACTTTCTACGATGGTGCTACGCATTCTGAATTCAATCCTGGCTTTCCCCAAAACATTTCTTTTTACTCTTGTTTTCCCCACAGTGATTGTAATGGTCATCGTGGTTTTTTTTATTGACCCAAAGTTTGGAAGCAAGTCCGTTTTTCAACCTCCCGCTTCGCAATCTGCAGCCAGTGGTCTTTCATCAATGCTCGGTGAAGGTGGTTCCGCTATTGCCGATATGATGGGATTGAATTTGATGTCGAGCGGTGAAGCCGATATTGTGCAAACCCTTTTGAATTCTCGCGAGCTGCATCAAGCAACCATCAATAAATTCGACCTCGGTTCTCACTATAAGTTCAAAGGAAAATTTCCTGCTGACTTGTTAAAAACTTTTCGAAATAATATTTCCATCGATGTTAATGATGAAAAAATGTTTGTGCTCCGAGTTGAGGATGAGGATTATAAACTTGCGACCACGATCAATCGTTTCATGATTTCATGGACTGATAGCGCCTATAATGCGATTAAATCCCGACAAGCTCGTTTATCTGGAAACTTCTTTCGCACACGACTCGATACTGTTTTAAAGCGAACCGACTCTCTCACAAATTCGATGGTTGTTTTTCAGAAAAAGAACCAGTTTTTCGAACCCGACATTCAACTTGAAGCTGGTTTAAAAATTCTTACAGAATTGGATGCCGAACGTAGCACGGTTCAACTCGATCTTGAAGCAGAAGAAGCAACACATGGACTTGGCACATCTAAACAAAAGCAATTGAGTGAACGACTCGGTCTTTTAACGTCACAAATTCAAGCCAAAAATAATGGCAATCTGGGAATAGGGCTTCCATCTGGATTAAATCATTTTGCTGAACTCAGCAAGCAATATTATGAGCTTGAGCGTGAGATTAAGGTTCAGAATGCCTTGTACAAATACCTGCGGCAAAAAGTTGAAGAACTCGACCTTACCGAGTCTAAGAACATGAAGAACTTGGTAATCCTCGAAGAGCCTTGGGAAAATAATAAGCGAGTTTCGCCACCTCGAATGGCGATCACTGTTTTAATGTTCTTACTCTCAGGTATTTTAGGGGTTTGGATTTGCTCCATTCTTGCTTTTATTCAAAAAGAATTATCTTCTGAGTCCGCCTTTGCTCGCGAATGGAGCACTACTGCGAAAAGGCTCCGCTCAATTATTGCAAAATGATATCAACTATCTGCTTTGTGATTTCTGTGAGTTGCATCTTGCTCGCAGCTTTTCGCAAACGCGATATCTTTAGCCCCATCTACATCTATTTAATTACGCAGTCCCTAACCTTAGGGATTGCATATTTGCAATTAGACAAGACTATGACTGACTTTAAGCCTTTCACTTGGCTTGTTCTTTTAGGTGGATCTTTTGCTTTTTCAGTGGGTTGCGCTGTGGCGCGGCTGCATTTTCATGCGAATCCTTCTCAAATTTTTTCCCCTCTTGCCTTCACCAGCAAACATTATCACTGGAAGCTTCATCATAGCCTGAGTTGGTTCATCTATCTACTTGTTCTTTGCTGCTCAATTCCTGCGGTTTCACTCGCTGGTGGAATTCCTTTGCTGTCTCATCATCTTCATATTCTAACTAGCCAAAAAATGAATATTGGCTATTTCACATATGGCTATAACTCAGGGCCCATCGCTGTTTTTCTTTTCTCGATTTCTTCGTTCAAAAAGCTTTGCCCACACAAAGGAATAGCCCTCTCTTCACGCATAATGACAGGCATTTCTTTGTGCACCTTAGTGCTTTTAAATCCAACCCGTAACTCACTTTTCTTTGCTCTGGGACTCATACTGATCAACTGGAACTTCTTAAAGAAACGAATTGACCCTTGGTTACTCCCTCTCGGCTTTGCACTCATGATTCCTGTTTTTATCGCCTTAGGATATGCAAAGTCACAATATACAGATGCAGACCGCGGTGCAACCATGAAGCATGTTTTACACCTGCCATACATCTATCTCGCCTGTAATTACTGGAATTTAGACTATGCGTTAAATCCAGATCCTGACAACGAGATTCACCCGTTTACTTGGGGTCTAGACGCAACTAATGGATTCTCAGAAATCATTTATCTCGGAGGTTCCATTCGCACCGCTTTTGACTGGGATAATGCATTCAATCACCGGATCGAAAAAACGAATGGACTCAACACAGTTAGCTACTTGTGGCAGTCTTACAAAGACTTTTGGGTTTTGGGAGTCGCTGCGATTCCCTTTCTTGCTGGACTTATTTTGACTTGGCTTTACCAATCGCTTCGTCAAAAATTTAGCCTAATAAAGCATATGATTTATGCGTTATGCCTTTACATTGTAGGCTGGTGGTGGTTTACTGAATCCTATAAGAATGGCTTGTATTTGTACTGGGTCTTAGCTCTGCTGCTTATTGGAACGCTTTGCAGTAATTGGCGCAATCGTGATCATCAAGCTCAACTTTGTTAGATAATTCCGCAAGAATTTCTTTCACTTCATAAAAAAAAAGCACAATCAGCGAATTGAGCTGATTGTGCAAGTGCCTTTTCAATATTGCGTTAATACCACGCAGATCCTGCTTGAACCCTTTTGATGATGCGAACATTTTGAGCAGCGCTTGTTCCTTCTTGCTTTATTGTGTTACTCACACAATATGCAACATTGACTGGCTTGTTTTCCGTGTAAGCCTTCCATAGTAAGCCGCTGGCCTCTTTTGACCATTCTGAACCCAAGGGAAGAACGTGATGGATAACGTAAGGCGCTGGCGTTATAAAAATCATCATACCTTCTGGGTGCGTCGTATTATAGTCACCATAAAAGATTGACCCAAAACTACTTCCTTGAAAGGAAGCCCAATGAATGGTTTGATCGGCTCCGCAATTCAAATCGTATTCATCAGCCGCCCAAATCGGGGCCGTTAATAACGCTATGATTATCAATGCCATTTTTTTCATTTTTTCTCCTGTATCGATTATTTGTTATTTGTTCAACTTTTCAAGAGCCTTGGCAAAGTCCCAGCCCACACGAAATAAACTTGGTCCATCGATGTGCCCAGCATCAAGTCCTGCGGATGGATCGGCTCCAAGGTGAGATAAATCCGTTTCATTTGTTCCAACAACACTAACATTGGTCATTGAAGGATCAAGAACGATCGTTCGCTGCTGTTCTGTTACCGTTTCACCATATGTCCACCAACTTGCTCGGCCAGAGTTAGGAATATTTGCATTGGTCTTAATCATGCCCACAGCAATCGGAAGATTCGGAAGATTTAGCCCCGCTCTCATATCGCTTAAAAAAGTCTTAAGACGTTCACCGTATTGTTCTGGGGTACAGCCAGGCAGATCGTAGAGAGCATCTGTCTCGCCCTGCATCCACGCCATTCCTTTTACCTGTGGAAACAATCCTACTTTCGTAAGATCTGCAAGAGCACTATCCTTTTGTTCAATTAATGTGTTAAACAAGGAAGACGTAGACTTCGCCCAGTAAGGATTATCTTGAATGCACGACGCGCTTATCGCAGTCCCCCCATGAACAACCTTGACAATAAACACTGGTTGTGCTCTTCGTTCCTCAAAATACTTGGCAAATCCAATTTCAGGTCCGAATGAATATGGTACCCCAGCCCAGCCATTGCTATAGCCCAGCGAAAGCCAGCGATCTCGCTTTGCGTCAGCACCACTAATCCAGCCAGCATGAATCATCGATAGGAAAGTCCCTGGGGGAATATCCCCAGAATTTGTAAAGTCTGAATATGCTCCGTGGCCTTCCATATTAGATTGGCCTGCAAGGAGATACACATCCACAGGAGTTCCAGGATTCCAGATTTTCAATCCATCGGTATTTGAGAATGGGAGTAATTCTGGTAGGATCGACTTGATTTGCAACGATATATTCGGATCCATATCAGCAACAACACCAATATCAATTGCAACTTTTCCACCCATGTATGCAACCAATGCTGCTAACCCAATATCTTTGACCATCGCATCTGTGAAAACCAATATTTTGTTGCTGTTGTTTTGCAATGCTGGTCGAATTTTATTCCAAAGATTATTAATAGGATCATAGCCGGAATATGTCTCCACATCGCGAAGCACCCTATCGTTTGTGCTCATATAGATTGCGTCTTTATAATCCCCCATTTCACGCACAACTTCAGATGAGAAAAGTCCTGCTGGTTGAAATAGATATGCCTGATCAAACGTATTGTTTTCACCAAAAACCAAGTCCCACTCAGATGATGGACGCGAATTGGTAAAATCATACATCGTAGTGTTTGCAAAGGAAAAACCGCCCGCACCATATGCGAAAGCCGCCCTGATTTGATCCCTGATACTAATAGCATTCCAGTTACCATCTCGTTCTAAATACTGCTTCATCCAGAACATGTCAATATTGACATTGTTTAGTGTTTGTGTTGCACAGTTGCTTACGGGAAGATAATCTGGCGCACCTCCATCATGACAGTTTTGAACTGTTTCTGTTGCACTTCCAGGCTTTACAACTTCATGAATAAAGTGACTCCAGGTCAACTCTGTTCGTGTTTCCATTGGGTGAAAACGAGTACCCATTTCAACACGGTTTATCATATCGGCAACAGATGCTGACATTGATGCTACAGGTTCCTGATCTTGGTATTTTAGCAAGTAGAACGGCGTACCGAGAATATCGATATTCGTATTCCGCAAAAGCTCATAAAGATCCATGGCACCACTCACCACATTGCGATATGCATACTGCTCAAAGAATATTTCAGCCTTAGGAATTTCATATGTGGTTCCATTACGATATGAATGAACAACGCTCGCAAATTCTTTAAATGAATTGCTGATGATTCCTTGCCTGCGCTGTAGATATGACCGCACTGCGCTGACTTTCTGTGGATCATCACGCCAGCCTTGTGATACCCAATCAATGTTCCAGAACTGATTTTGACCTGTTCCCAAGGCCATGACAGCGTTACGATCTGAACCTGTTTCAGGAAGATCGGTCATAACTCCGTATGCTCCATCGCTACCTGTCATCATTACTTTTGACTCGCTCGCAACGTCCGTCACAAGAGAAACGGACTCTAATTGTGTATTGGGCGCCGTCTTCATTACTGTTTCGGCAGTAAGCCTCGTAATCATTGTCAACAGCTCCTGAACTTCAGGGCTATTCAGATTCATTGTCGAAGCCTCTTTTGAATCCATTGTTGACAGAATCGTTGTACCGATGGATTTATTACCCGACTTCGGGTCTGTGGTGACTGTTCCACTGTTTGTTGTGTTGTATAGATAAAAATCATTGTTGCTCAGCGTGCTGTAGTATGTGACGGCTCTTGATTTTACCTGCGCAACGAGCTGAGGTGTATATCCATTTGCGACAGTAATACCGCTCACATCTAACAACCTAGATAGAGTGAATGGTCCTACACCTTGAAAAGGAATTCGGATGCTAAGCTTCAATCCAGGGTTTGCCGGATCCACGGCATGAATGTCAGTGTTAATTTGATCCACTGCTTGAAGCAGCAATTCATCAAGCTTTGCTCTCCCCCACATTCCTATGAAGTCTTGGCAAGTAATAACAGCATTCAGTTGAGATGGAATTAAACCATTGTAATTTAATTCAACCGTGTTTACACCTTTTTGCCTAGCTTCCTGTAGGAATGCCTTGATCTTTGTAACAACCGAAGTTATGTATGGCTGATCGCCACCAGTACTACATTCGGTATTAATATCGTCTCTGATATCTGGGAAATTATTGTTCCCCGAATACACAGAGCAAGAGGAGCTGTAACTAACCGTATTTCCATTGATGGTGCATCCAGTGCTGCTTGCCGCGTTTTTTATAGCATCTTTTGCTGCAGCCAATAATGCCATATTCATCGGTTGATAATGCATAGCGCTCCATACATAAGCCTTCTCAACTCCCATTAAGAGCGAAAGCCTTGTATCAATTTCTTTGGCAACATTGTCTGCCGAAAGCTGATCTGCAGCTCCAACATAATCTGACAATAGGATTAATGATCCCGTTGCTGACAGCAGCGTCGCATTCGCTAAGATAGCGGCTCCTGCTGGCGTTTTGGGGTTGTTGAAAATGAGGAATTTTGTTTTTGCATTGTATGACCTTACCGTTGTAATAATGGTCTTGACTTGATCTACAACCGTGGCCGAAGTCCCGCTTGTTGGGATCAAATCACTGTAGATTACTACGATATCTGGAAGAGTCGCGCTTGCAGATAAATCATTCAACCAGCTAGATATTGAGCCTGCAGATATATTTTGCAGCGTATTTGCTGCTGACGCTGCGTGGTATGTTAGTGTTGATCCATATGCAGAATTGTATGGGCCAATTAACTTGATGGGCAACCTCTCATTCACCCGCAATTTGTTTTCCAAATAGGCTGGGAAAACCGTGCCACTGAAGCTAGCTGTTGCTTGGGCTCCGCCAATGAATAACAGATTTGCTGAGGCTGTTTTCTGAACAAAGCGGAACCAACCAGAGCCTTTAAGATTAAAAGCCGCCCAAGACGTACCATAAAACGCTACATCCGCCCACTCCTTCACTGAAGGATCATATTTCTGCAGGCGAACAGAGCCATCAAGACTGGAAACTCCATTTGCGATTATCGGGAGCTTAAACTGTGTTTCAGAAACTGTACCATTTGTTATTTCATAATATGGACCAACGTTTCGAAGGCCTTCTTCTTTTCCTAAGGTCATTCCAGATGCTAGTTCAGTATGAATATTCACCGCAGGAACAGTATTACTATTTGTAAGACTTGAAATAGGAAGCGCAAGCAACGCTGATGACGTTCCCGTAAATCCAGAAACGTTTGAATATGAATACTGCACAATAAGATTTGTTGCTGTTGATGAAAGAATTGTTTGAGTTGGTATTCTGGGTTTTGACATGGCATCAAATGGATTTGTTCCTGCCATTGATTCATCGCGATCTGTCACCCCATCACCATCTGCATCAGCATTCGGATTCGGCATAATTCCAGAAGAGCTACCGCCATTTAATGAATACGAAAATCCATATTTACGTCCAGCAGCTCCACGGATATAAATTGCATCTGGCGATACAGGATAAGCAATTTGAATGCTTTGCCAATCTCCACTTAGTGGTGTACTGACTCCACGCGTATACACTGTTCCAGTCAACTTTTGATTGTCGAGTTGCGCAATCTGTAAAACAAGGTTTCCTGGAATCCAACCATTGTTTGCAGCAAAATCTGTCCAATCAATCCGATACGTGGTGCCATCAAGATTTTGTGTTACACTCCCTGATGAATTCAGAGTTATTATGTGGCTTGGATCTGGCCAAACTGACGCTTGCACTTGCGTAGGACAGACAAGCGCAAGATTATCGATAAAAAAATGAACGTACGTCCATGACGCTATAGCTGGAAGTGTAAGGTGAATCTTAGTGATTTGCCCCAAGTCAAGAGCACCAGTCACATTGTTCGCATTAAGCGTCACTGTTGCAGGAGTCAAATTTTGGGTCTGTAAAAAATTCTGTGTAACTGTCCTAACATTGTGCCATGGCACGAAAGGACAAACGAATGGAAACAGATAGCCCAAGCATTCTGGATATAATACCAGAAGAGATACTAGCCAAGCTAGCCTCCCATGTAAAGAAGCCGTCGGATATTAGCGGCCCTAACGGCGTCTACCAACAGATGATCAAGGCGATCATGGAGCGTGCAACTCATGCTGAGCTTACCGATCATCTAGGATACGAGAAGAACGCAACAGAAGGCCGCGGGAGCGGTAATAGCCGCAATGGGCGGAGTCGCAAGTCATTGCAGGGCGACTTTGGCAAGATTGATCTCGACATGCCAAGAGATCGCAACGGAACGTTCGAACCAGTGCTTGTGCCCAAGCATAGCCGCCGTTACGAAGGGTTCGATGATGCCATCTTGTCTCTGTATTCAAAAGGAATGACCACCCGTGATATTTCATCCACGCTGAAGGAATTATACAAGGTCGAAGTGTCGCATACGCTGATCTCCGAGGTAACCGAAGCCGTCGAACAGGAGGTCAGGGAATGGCAGAACCAACCACTTGATGAGACCTATCCCATTGTATGGCTCGACGGCTTGCGGATCAAGATACACCACGATGGAGTTGTCGCAACGAAAGTGGCATACATCGCGCTGGCTGTGGACGAAGACGGCAACAAAAATGTGCTGGGAATATGGATCGCAGAGACAGAAGGAGCGCGCTTCTGGGCACAAGTCTGTGCTGAGCTTCGCAACCGTGGTGTGACCGATGTGTACATATTCTGCGTGGATGGACTGAAGGGCTTTGCAGATGCCATCTCTGCTTCGTTCCCACATGCCGAGATTCAGGGGTGCATGGTTCACAAAGTGCGAGCATCGTTGCGATTCGTTCCTTTCAAGGACAGCAAGGCTGTCGCACGAGATCTTAAAAGCATCTATTCAGCTCCGTCCGAGAAAGAAGGGCTTGAACGATTAAATGACTTTCGCGCCAAGTGGGACAAGAAGTACAAGATCATCGGAGAACAATGGCATAGCGGTTGGGATCTTGTGTCGCCTCTGTTCAAGTATCCACCTGAAATCAGAAAGGTCATGTACACAACCAACGCAATCGAATCACTCAACATGGTCATTCGAAAATCAATCAAAAACAGGAGGATTTTCCCAAACGATGCATCGGCAATAAAGCTGATATATTTGGCAATCAAGCAGGCTTCCTTGAAGTGGAATAAAATCGTCGGTTGGAAAGTTGCTATGAACTTTTTCGCCGTCCATTTCAAACGATAGCGGATTGCTTTGATCGACGGTTACACAAAATTACTGCCAGACCCCAAATTTTTTAGACTCGTCACAATTTGATTTGATCGTCCTGTTGGCCCTTCCAGTTGAATAATTAGTGGTGTATTCGCTAATGAGTCTGATTGTTCTTCCACATCGAAGGATAGTGATCCTTCTCGTAAGCTCATGCCTTGATTTAGATTGATTGTCGCATTCCAATCTCCACTTGCAGCTTGGCTCCCGCTCCGCAAATAGTATGGAGGAACAAAGTTTCCCCCTGGCTGGCTACCCCAATTTGCATTTGGGGTGCTTTGACCAGGCCATTGGCTAAAATCGAATGTCACCTGGTCTGGTGATGTGCCATTAAATAGTGACTGACTTGTGCATGCGAACGAACTTGTAAATAAAATCGAAATAAGTGCGGCAGCCGCGCAAAAGCTCTTAGCGTTATACATTATTGCCCTCCGTAAAATTCGATGCCAAATGTACACAACTCTTTCCTAATTGTAAATCATCGATATAATGCGAGAGAGCCTCAATTCAAACACAAAAAAAGCCCCGCCCAATATGGACGAGGCTTTTAAATTCATTTCTCGCTTACTTAGTTTCAGCACCAGCGCTTGCGATGTCGACCTTCTTTGCAGGGGCCTTCTTCACAGGAGCTTTCTTCTCAGCTTTGACTTTGATCTCGTCTTCAACGAGGCCAATCAGAGCCATCTCGGATGCATCACCAGCGCGGTTCAAGCCAAGCTTCAGCACACGGGTGTAACCACCTGGGCGACCAGCATAGCGAGGACCGATCACAGCGAAGAGTCCCTTAAGGACATCTGGATCCATGACGAAACGAGCCGCTTGACGACGAGCAGAAATGTCGC